>Ga0134125_10003045_pt1 | contig 19624 bp, 21 predicted proteins | sample KB31751_FD_96464 | JGI IMG/M metagenome (GOLD analysis project Ga0134125, IMG submission 96464) | Terrestrial soil microbial communities with excess Nitrogen fertilizer from Kellogg Biological Station, Michigan, USA - KB3-175-1 | ecosystem: Environmental > Terrestrial > Soil > Unclassified ... | reverse complement strand
TTTTTATTTAATACCCTAAACAGCATTTACTCGTTGGCCATAGAAAAATCGGATTACACCCCCACTGCCGTGGTAAAACTATCGGGTATGATGCGTTATGTAATAACCGATGCCAGCCACAAATTTGTAGCCCTTGAAAAAGAAATTAATTACATCTCGGATTATATTGAACTTCAAAAACTCCGCATAGATAGCAGCATCAAGCTAACCTATTCGGTTACCGGCGATATGTCGCAAAAAAAAATCGCCCCCTTGGTTTTAATTTCCTTTATTGAAAATGCATTTAAGTATGGCGTAAATGCCGAAGAAAATTCGGAAATAAAAATAGATATTGATGTTACAAAATCGTATCTTCATTTACGTGTGTTTAATAAAAAAGTAAAAACACAAAAATCTGCCGAAAGCACAAGTGGCCTGGGTATTGAAAATACGCAGAATCGCCTGCAACTTTTGTACCCCGGCAACCATAAATTAGTAATTAATAATAATGCAAACGATTTTTCAATTTTTTTATCCCTCTATTTAATATGATAAAAGCCATTGCCATAGATGATGAGCCCCTTGCGCTTAAGGTAATTGAAAACTTTTGCGAAAAAGTAGAATTTATAAACCTGCAAAAAACATTTAATAAACCAAGCGAGGCACAAAGGTATCTCGAAAAATTTCCGGTCAACCTTCTGTTTCTAGACATAAACATGCCCTCCATTAACGGCATTGAGTTTTACAAGCAATTAAAGCAAAACACTATGGTAATTTTTACCACAGCCTATTCGGAGTATGCTGTGGAAGGTTTTACATTAAACGCAGTAGACTATATTTTAAAGCCCTTCACCTTCGATCGTTTTATGCTAGCCGTAAACAAAGCCAACGATTTTTTTAACTACCAAAACCAAAAAGATAGTAGCTCACAATTTCTTTTTGTCCGTGCCGATTATAGCCTCGTAAAAATAAACGTTGCCAACATATTATATATAGAAGGCTTAGACGATTATTTAAAAATTCATGTTGAAAACCAAAAAACTATTGTTACTCGCCTAACGATGAAAGCCATTTTAGAAAAACTCTCCTCAAAAGATTTTATTCGTGTGCACCGATCCTTCATCGTTCCCCTAAAGCGTATTGAAAGCGTACGTAACAAAATAATTAGCGCCTGCGGTATTGAAATTCCCATTGGCGCCAGCTACGAAGAAAACTTTTTTAAACATTTTAAAGGTTAACAAAACTTCCTTTTTTTTTGATTACAAAAACAACAAAGTGGTAAATTAAATTCTTAAATTTTGTTTGGCTTTTTACCTTTACTTACAAGTACATTGTAAGATCATTATTCTTTAATAAATTTAACCGTAGCTAAATTTTTGTTGTTTTGTTTTAGGTGTAAAAAATAAATACCGGTAGTAAGTTCATCAACGGCAATAAAGTTGTTGGCAGTTTTTTGGTGCAGTACTAAGTTTCCTAAAATATCAAACACTTCAATTTGTAATAAATCATCGCTTGGTTTATTTAAACTAAAATTTAAAAGCCCATTAGTTGGATTAGGATATAAATTAAAATCAAGTGCTTCTTTTTCAATTTTATCAATGGTGTATAATGCACTTAAACAGTATTGCCTAAAAAATCGCCAAATTTCTTTACTGGCACTAAAATCCATGTTGGTGTTATTGTGCGGCAACTCGTAAGCAGACCCGGGCCATGTATGCCCACCATCCTTTACTTGGTAAAGTTCAACACTGCTTTTTCCTGTTCCGTTAGCATACACATAATGATATGCCGTACAATTATCGCTTATGTTAGTGTTTGGTATAGCACTAGTTATTGGATTTGAGGGACAGTTATTTATACCAACCCAAAGTTTTACTACAGTATCTACTGCTAAAAAAGTAGCCGAGTCGCCGCCACCTCCGTAAGGCACATCAGTATCTTCGGTACCATGTATGACCATAGCCGGTACAGGGTGCACCGGTTTGCAAGCATTGGCGTGGCTGGCTATCATTCCGCCTGCTACCGAGGCAACAGCTGCAAACCTGCTGCTTAAAAAACAAGCCAAATCGTAACTTGCAGCACCACCATTACTAAAACCTGTACTATATATTTTGCATGCGTTAATATTATAATGCGCGCTAATGGTATCTATTAATTCGCTTGTAAAACCTACATCAACCGAAACAGAAGCCACAGACCCAATGTCATTAAAACCTGTACAACCATTAGTTGATAAACCTTGTGGTAGTGCAATAATAAAATTTGCGGTATCGGCTATGCCTCTAAAATCGCCATACATTTCTTCTTGCGCGCTGGTAGACTTGCGACCATGAAAATTAAAGACTAAGGGTGTAGGTTTTAATGGGTTATATATAGCAGGTACGTATAAAATATAACTACGTACAACGCCATTGCTTGTAATAGTGTACGTAGTATTTGTTTGCGATTTTGCACCCAAAAAACAAATTACTAAACAACAAACAAGCACTAATTTTTGCATATACTTTTGGCTTTAACCGTTGCCCAAAATACACACGCAAATCTATTTTAGTAATTACGTTGGTATAATTTGTTATTTTTATCTTCAGAATGTGAAACCCCACGAGCCCCTATTTTGCTGCAAAAATTAAATATTGAAGTTGTAATAATTAACATTTAGTTAATTTTTAACGTATTTTGTTAAATAAAATGAGGTTTTGGGTAACTAATAGTAACAAGCATTTGGTTTTTTATCGAGGGTTCGTTTCGTGGTTTTTTTGTTGAGTCTTTCTTTTAAAGCAGCGGCAAAAAAAAATATATAAAAAGGTAACTCCTTAATAAGACCTGGAAATTTGCACCAAAAAATGCTAAGAGATTTAAACATATGCGAGAAACTACCGAAGCGAAGAAGTAGGAAAGTTTATAAGATGATGAAACCTATTTTTTTTTTTGGAGCGATTTTGAAAGCTAATAATTCTTCTAAAGAAATGTCTAAGCCTTCGGCAAGTTCATACAGATAATAAACAGAGGCATTAATGTCGCCGCTTTCAACACGCTGAACACTTTGCCTGTCTTTGCCAATGTTGCTGGCTAAGTCAAATTGGGTTATGTTCTTTTTTAAGCGCACATCTCTTATATGCTCTCCCAATTGCTTTAAAAATATATCTTTTTTGATTGCCATTATTTTTTTACTGACAATTTTAAAAGTCGTCAGAAAAAAACTTTGCCAATGAAATTTTATGAATTTTTAGAATTACAATAAGACTTCTAAATGTTACGTTGGTTTTACCTTTTTCTATGCGCCAATACTGCATGCGCGATAAGCCATTTTTAATAGCAAAATCTTCATAACTGCCATAGCCGTTTTGGATACGGAGCTTTTGCAGTCGTTCTCCAATTTTCTTTAATTCTTTTGTTTCATCTAACACACAGCAAAAGTTCATATATACAACAAGAAAAATTACAACAAATAAATATACATCATATAAGTAAATTGTTTTATATTTGTCCAACTGCTTTTAACGGCATGAAAAACAAGATACCTAAAACCCAGCTTGAAATAGAATTAACCTGCGAAAAGATTGTTTTACAACAACAGGTTAAAAAGCTGAAAACACATTTGCAGGTTTTGCAAATGGTTTTGAAGGGGAAGTAATGGTTTACGGCTTGTTGGTGATAACACCAACAAGGGCGGAGGCCTGTCCTACGGTGCTAAGGGAAAATTAAATGCATTAGTTTAATGTGAGCAACCTGCCCCGGATATGTGTGAACAGGCTTGCTTAAAAAACTATTTTGCGTATTTTTAAACCCACACATTATGCAATTAAAACTAACTACCTGCTTTTTATTTATAACACTTTTTGTGTTTGCACAAAAGCCTGAAAAATTAGCCACTCAATATTTTAACGAAGGCTTACAATATTTTAATGAGGGAAAACTAAGCAAAGCCGATTCACTTTTTACTTTGTCGCTTAAATATAGCCCCGACATGAACACTTATTTTAATAAGGCTGTGGTGCAAAAAAAGTTAGACAACTTTACAGGCTTTTGTGAAAACTTGCAAAAAGCTGCTGTATACGGCGATAAAGAAATGATAGAGACATACAACACAAACTGTTTTACATCAGATTATTTTTATGTTACTAAAGATTATAAAAAAGCTTACCAGTCGGATTATCATTACAAATTAGTTTTTAAAAAATCGATGGTTAATGGGTGGCAAGAAATTAGCACATATGATACTATGAAGAAATTAATTGAATGTTATCAGGTAGAAAATTATGATACCGCATATATAAAATTTCCACACGAAGTAGATTCTATTATATCTGCCGATATAAAACCAGTTGTTTATCAAACAATATCAAAGAATACACATTATCCCGAGATTGAAAAAGAAGCCAATATAATGGGCACTATATATATAAGTGTATGCTTTAATAAGTTAGGACAGTTTGAAGACCCTGAAGTTACTCAAATGCCACAAGGTTGTTGGGGTTTGGCTAAAGAGGCGTTACGAGTAGCCAAATTGTTTCCGCCATGCAAACCCATTATTTATAAAGGACATGCGGTTAAGACAAAATTTAGCTACCCCATTATTTTTAGGTTGCAATAATTTTACAAGTGAAACTTGTTGGTTTATAAGACAGTGAAATTTGCCTTTTTATTTTTATATTTGATAGGATGAAAAACAATTTTTTTGCTTTGTTGTTTGTAGTGTTTGCTTTTGCAGCTTGTAAAAAAGATGTGGCTTTGCCTATACCCATAACAACAAACAACACTACACAAACTTTTAGCCTAACTAACGATACTGATTATTATGCAAGGTTTCAGTTTATGGTAAGTCAAGGGAAAGATTATATAAATACACCAATGTATATAAACTATCAAGGAATTGCAGATTTCACGCCTGTACCTAGTAACTATAGTAATTATTATTATACAGCCGTACCTGTTGATTCAGTTTTTTTTGATGGGGTACTTTTACAATATGACAGCAGCAGGCGATACAATTTTCCATATCCACGAATTTACAACTATAATAATATTTGGCGTGTAATAGGAGCTAACGGTATACCATCATTTACTTTTAACCAAAACCCAATGCCCACTTTTGATTATACTTTGGTATCTGATACTATTGATCGTACGCAGGGATTTACAATGCCTGTTCATATAACTTCATCAAATAATGCTGTAGCAAATATTGGCACCTCATATAAATATTTTAACCCGCAAACTACTAACACTATTTATTTTTCTCCCGCTGATTTAAGCGGCGGTAGCACGCCTGGTTATAGTTACTTATCTCTATACGCCTACAATATTAATTCGTTCAAAGTTTTTGGCAAAACAATGAACTTTAGATGTACCTATAGATTTTCTAAGCAGGTATATTTTAAATAGCCACCCACGTTAGGGATTGTAGTGGAAAGCCCACAGGCGTAATCGCCGAGGACTTGAAACGGAAAGCCCGACGGCAGTAATCTGCTGGAACGCCTAAATGGAATGATTTAGTATAATGTACTTTTCCAGATTATTTGTACTTTTGGGTTAGATAATTTAACCCATGCAAGACGATAAAAAAACACCCACATTAAAAGAGGCTTTTGAATTTGCTTTCACGGAAATGCAGAGCGACCCCAAGAGTAGCTTGCTGGCGTGGGGCAAGGCGAACCCATCGGCCTTTTACCCATTGGCGGTAAAAATAATTACGGCTGATGATTTGCAGGACTTGCTGGAGCCTAATACAGTAAACATACAGATAGTAAAAAAGCAAGCTGAGTAATGCGAGTGAACCTGAGTATAGAGGAAGATTTGTTTCTGGAATGTTACCGTGAGTTGTTGCACAGTAAGGCGAGTTTGAATTTTTTGTGGGGTGGTAGGGACAGTGGGAAATCGTACTTTATAGCGCAGAAACTTATTTTGGATTGTTTGCAACAAAAATATTTTAGGTGCATTTTGTTTAAGAAAACGTTTGAGAGTATAAAGGATAGTCAGTGGCAATTGATAAAAGACATTTGCACGGAGTGGAAAATTGAACATTTGTTTACGTTTAAGCAACAGGGTTTAGAGATACATTGTTTTAATGGCAACAAGTTTTTGGCCAGAGGTTGCGATGATGCGGGTAAATTAAAATCGATAAGTAACCCGAGTTGTGCCTGGTACGAAGAGGGCAACCAGTTAACAGAGAGTGATTACATAATTGCAAGTACTACGCTACGCAACAATTATGGCGATGTGCAGGAGTGGTTTAGTTTTAACCCAGAGTGCGAAGGTGACTATAAAGATTTTTGGTTGTATAAAAATTACTTTGCGCAGCACATTGAAAAAAACGAATATAGTTTTACGGATGCCGTGCCGTATGCTATGCCCGACGGTAGCAGGTATTACAGAAGCATAACTGCCACGCACACCACGTACCATAATAATTTACAACATTGCAGCAAGGCTCGCATTGCGAAGCATGAGAGTTATAAGGTGACGAACCCTTATTATTACCAAGTGTACACTTTAGGTTTATGGGGCAAGCGCATAAGCGGTGGCGAAGTGCTGAAATGTTTTAAATTTGAAAAGCATGTGAGTTATTATGCGTACAACCCCGCACTGGCTTTGCATGTGAGTTTTGATGAAAATGTGAATCCGTATTTTCCGTGTGGGGTGTTTCAGGTGGAGGATAGGAATATTTATTTGATTGATGAAATTGCGGCGCAGCACCCTAACAATAAAACGAGTTGGGTGGCAGATGAAATTAAACGACGTTACAGACATCACCGAGAAAAAATGTATTTGTATGGTGACCCTGCCAGCCAGAAAGAAGATGTGAAGTTGCAAGCGGGCGAGCATTTGTTTTTTATTTTACAGAATGAATTGAGGGAGTTTAGACCTGAGTTGAGGGTTTTGAAATCGCACCCGTCGGTTAGGCAATCGTTAGATTTTTTTAATACAGTACTGGCTGAAAATTTTAATGGCTTGCAATTTTTTGTAAACGCCGCTTGTAAAACCTGCATACGCGATTTTGAAAATGCGCAAGAGGATGCTAACGGAAAAATTGATAAGCAAACCATTAGAGATAAAGACACTGGTAAAAGCTACCAACCCTTTGGGCACTTTATTGACCTAACGCGCTACTTTTTGTGTTACGCTTTTGTGGATGATTATAATTTTTACCGCTATGGGAATGAGAAACCTACTTATTTATTAGGCTCGCATAGTGATGAGGATGATGGGGTTTTTGTTTATTAGATAATTTTTTTTTTAAACCCAACCTTTATACCAAGCCCCTCGTATAAGTGGTAAAAGAGTTATGATACCACCGTGAAAAATTATTTGCAATAAAGTAAACTAATTAGCGTTAACCACTCATCTTAAAAAAAAACTTTGTGATAAAATTTAAACTAGTACTTCTATTTATTTGCATTGCCGTATTTAGCAAGGCACAAACAGTAACCTTTAACAGACAATTAATTTTTCCGACGGAGAATGATGTTTCTTTGGATTATGATGCGCTGCAGCAAACCACGGATAAAGGATATATTACCTGCAGAACCACCATAGATACAACAGGTGGGGGCATAAGACATGCCTACGCTGAACTTATTAAATTAGATAGCGCGGGTGTTGTACAATGGTCTAAACATGTTGCGCTAGGTCTTTTTTCTGACTCTACAGTAAGAATGGGTCTTACCGTACTTCAAACTGCCGATAAAGGTTATATGCTTGGTACATCTATATGCAAACCAAATAATATAGTACAACTGATACTTATTAAAACCGATGCTGCGGCAAACGTACTATGGAGTAAACTATATATGGGCGAAGGAGCCAGCGCTGCTTATTGTATAAAACAAACCCACGATAAAGGATACATTGTTTGCGGTGCCACTAAAAATACGGGCAACCCACAATATGGTTATATTTTTAAAACTGACTCGATGGGGAATTACACCTGGGGTCAAAAATCGTTGTTGGGCGCCGACACTTTAGCGGCATTTAGCTCGGTGGTTGAATTACCTAACCGCGGTTATGTTGCATGCGGTTATTCAAACAGAAAAGCTATTGTAGCTAAATTTGATTTAAATGGCAACCTGCTTTGGGATAAGGACTTGTTTAAAAAAGGAGCTGCGTTTAATACAATTGTTCAAACATCGGATAAAGATATTTTGATTGGTGGTTCGTATAACGATACTACAAGTGCTGAACCACGTTTGTGTTTTTTAAAGTTAGATACGATGGGTAACATAAAATGGTTTAAGGGTTATGACCAAACACCAATGCCGTATTTGGGTTCGTATGTGTGGTCGATAAAAGAAATGCAAAATGAATTTGTATTTGCAGGTTATTTATCGGACCCGATACCGTCTACCATTATTGCTAAGATGGATTTGAATGGAAATTTTATTTGGTGCAACACGTATCGTTCTACTTTTCATACATTTAATTATACGCCTAACACTATTATAACAACTGCTGATGGGGGCTTTGCTTTTACTACACTAATTGGTATTTTGGCTCAGTCGAATTTTTCTAAAGTGATACTTAAAACCGATGCGCTTGGGCAGCTTGGTTGTGAGGGCACGAGCCATCCGTTTACTATTGCAGACTTAAATTATATACCCACTAGTAGTGTAACAGTTTCGGCATCGGGTACGTTTACGCCGTATACGCCAACTATATCAAACTCGGTAGTAAACGATACTGTGTATTGCGAAAGTCCGGCTTTTCTTGATATAAAAAAGCTAAGCAATAATAACCAATTAAACATTTACCCAAACCCTGCACACAATAATTTTACTATTGAAACTACTGCAAGCGACAAACAAACCATGCACCTGTTTGATATAACCGGTAAAATGGTTTTAACGCAAAACATAGAAGGTAAAGCAATTATTGATGTGAGTGGTTTAAGCGCAGGCGTTTATAATCTTAGTCTTACAAGTTTTGAGGGTACGATAAATAAAAAACTGATTATTATAAAGTAACATCTTCTCTTAAAAAAATTAAGCCTCGCACATGCGGGGCTTTTTTGTTATATTGCAGTATAATTTACTAGCCCCGTATGAAAAAAATTTTACTTTTTATTTTAGTGCTTTGTATTAAAAATGGTAGCGCACAAAACAACATAATGCGTTATAAACCAATGGTAGCTAATTTAAAAACAGCCAACACAGCTACTTGCCCAACTAGTCCGGTTATGTTAGCCGCGCAAGATACTTTAGGTAATACAATAACAAATGGGCAAACATTTGCTGTGGGTTCTCCCTCGTTTTATGTTTATAGTCCGGTGGTATCAGGTAATATGGCTTCGCCATGCATTCAAACCACATACAGTGCTTTTTATACAAGCCTTGGCACCTACGGTACCGAAACTATTTATGAAGGTGGCACTAATATAGGTTGCATTGGCCCTGCCAGTACTGGTTGTTCATTTCCTATTGGGCAAGGAGCCGCTTCGGGTACACCCTGGAATTTAATTTTTTCTTTATTAGATCCCAGTAAAAAACACGATTTTGTTTTTTGCCGAACAGGTAGCATAACAACAACTACCATTACGCTTACAGATTGTTGGACGGGAGCTGCACTTCCAACAAACCCTGATTCTATTTTATTCGGTAATGCAACTACTACTATAACACCACAGGCTTGCGATACTATTAGTTTACCTGCTAACGCAGATATTGGGGCCTTAGCTTTTAGCATTGCGCCTGCATCGGCTTCGGTTGCCTTAGCAGATTATAATGATGGGGAAGCACTTATACAGCCAAATTTACTTACGGCAGGCACATATACTGTTACTTATAATTTTACGCCATCGGTTGCTTCGGGTTGTGCCATGGTAACGGGTACTTTTGTATTTACTATTGCGCCTGCACTTACGCTTACGGTAAACAGTGCGGCTATTTGCGCAGGTGGATCGGCAACCTTAACGGCAAGTGGTGCAACTAATTATACCTGGACACCGGCAACAGATTTAAACACTAGCACAGGTGCAAGTGTAGTTGCCAACCCTACAGTTACCACTACTTATACGATAACAGGAGCTAATGGCGCTGCCGATTCTATTGGCAAAACAACAACAACACTTACTGTTAACCCTTTACCACCTGCGCCAATTTTTTCGGGCACAACAGGACCTAATAATTATTTTTGCGCAGGCAGTACTGTTATGTTAACTGTAAATTCAGGCTCTAATACGGCAGTGTGGTATAACACCAACATTCCTTTTTATACAGGCATTGGTTGTACTTTTCCATCTTACCCGGGAACATATACCATGAGCGTTATTGACTCTAACACCGTAACAGGATGTGTAAGTGCAGCATTTTATGCAAGTACAACAACATTAACTTTGGTAGTTAGCCCTCCACCAACAATAACCTACACTTTAGTACAAGATGCCGCACCTTATACCTGGGATTTGTTTTATACTACTGCGGGGGGTGTTGGCGACCCTTACACTTATGCATGGGACTGGGGTGACGGGTCTACATCAAATGTTGCTTATCCTAGTCATACATATAGTGTAGCGGGCACGTATAGTATTTGTGTAACAGTTACAGATGCTAATGGTTGTAATAGTACTTATTGTCAGAACGATTCGGTTTATCGTTTAAGCAATAGTAATATGGTTTATGTAAATGTTATAAATGGTGTAATGGGTATAAAAGATATAACTGCTAAAAACCAATTAAACATTTACCCTAACCCGGCGCAAACTAATTTTACTATTGAAACTACTATAAGCGAAAAACAAATGGTTTTTATTTTTGATGTAAACGGCAAACTTGTGCTTAACCAATTTATAGAAGGTAAAACAACTGTTGATGTTAGCAAGCTTAACGCGGGTGTGTATAGTTTAAATATTACAAGCAAGCAAGGCTCGGTTACTAAAAAGCTTGTTATTGTAAAGTAAATTTTAATTACAATTAGCATTGCAATATTAATTTATTTTACAATTACCAGGCGTTTATTTGTAACGGCATTTGAGTTTATTAAACTAAGGTTATAAACGCCTGCGGGTAAATTAGTAGCATCTATATTTGTTTTGCCGTTTATGGTTTGGGTTAAAACAAGTTTACCATTTACATCGAAGAGTTGAAGTGTTTGTTTAATTGGAGCGCTTGGCTCTATAACGAAACTACCATTGTTGGGGTTAGGATATATGTTTGCGCCACTGTTACTAAATGTTTGGATACCACCACAAAACTCGTCAAAGGTGCAACTATCAATTACTGTAAAACACCCGCTACTAACAAAGCCGTTGTAGGCACAACTGTCAAAATATACTCTGTTTCCGTTATTTGATTTGCAGGTTAAAATCTGATCGAAAAATTGAGAAAAAGGAGTGGAAGAACATTCATACAGAACGCCTTGCCCCATATCGCAATATAAAAAAAGTATGTGTACGGTGCTGCCAACTCCTTCAACGATTTCGAGTGTAGGGCCGTTTTGTGCGTGATTTTTTAAATAAAAATGTTTGTGATAATAGTTATGATAATCGTGTTCTAATTTCACAGAATCGACGGTAAAAACACCACTATGAATGTAATTCATGTATTGATTTTGAAAATTATAACTAATAGTATCGCCTTGTTGCAAGGAGAAATTGTAAAGCAAAACTTCAACCGAATCGCAAGAGGGAATAAAATATACTTTTCTTAAAGCGGTATCTTCACGCATTATACCCGCCACTGATGGGTAACTTGAATTGCAAAATATTTTTTTATATTTTTTTCCCTTAAATAAACTGTCGCTTTGAGCATACCAGATACCTTGAATAGGAGAAAGACAAGAACTGCTTGTTTGGTTATGGTTACTTAATCTCATGACAGGATAATCTGCTGCAATATTAAACTCGGTAACAGAATCAGCCAGTAATTTTTGATACGGAGTTGTTTGTGCATTTACTTGATTAAGGCAAAACAATAAAATAATAAGTAAAAGTTTTTTCATGCAAAATGATTATAGAATAAATATAATATAACCTACTTTACAATTACCAAGCGTTTATTTGCAAGGCCGTTTGAACTAGTTATGTTAAGGTTATAAACGCCTGCTGATAAATTAGTGGCATCTATATTTGTTTTACCGTTTATGGTTTGGGTTAAAACAAGTTTACCATTTACATCAAACAGTTGCAGGGTTTGTTTATCGTTATTAGAAACTTCAACGGTAAAATTATTTTGTGCGGGGTTGGGGTATGTCGTAAAATTTTTTTCGCCTGTATTGAAATTAGTTATACCTACACCTGCCATACAGCTTAACAAAACAGTTATATTGTTTCCATCTATGCTTAATGGGTCATAACTACCGCTATTGGCTGTAGCTAAATCGGGTTTGCCGTCGTTATTAAAATCATCGCTTATAACTGCACCGGGGTTTTCGCCCACAGTAAAAGTAGTATACGGATAAAAACCTGTGCCATTGCTTAATAAAACTGTAATCGTTTTTACATTGGGATAATATCCCGAACTTATTGACTGTATACCTGTATTGGTACAAATTATATCGGTTTTACCATCTTTATTTATATCAGCCACATTTAAAGTACCGGAATATGGAAATGAACCTGGAGAGCTTGTATAATTATAATATACACCCGGATAAAAATTGCCTGTTCCGTTACCAATAAAAACATCAACTGTGTTGGCTATTATGTCTATTTGTACTAAATCTCTATTTCCATCACCATCAAAATCGCCGCTACGTATAACCATTCCGTACTGTCCAGCGGTGTAATTGTTTGGCGAACCTACATTGCCCGCGCCATCGCCCAGGCGAATAGATACATAACCACTACTACTACCGGTTAGTGTAATGGCTACATCGGGTTTTCCATCGGCATTAAAATCATCAGCCACAACTCCTTTGGGCACTCCACTACTACCCAAATACGTAGTAGATGAAACTGTAAAAGTTCCATCGCCATGACCCAGTAGTATATAAAAATAGGATGAAGCCAAAACGGCCAAATCTTTATGATTATCGTTATTAAAATCTGCAATATCTATAAAAGAAGTGTTGTATGTAGTAGTGTATGTATTAGGAGTAGAAAAAATTCCGTTTCCGGTGTTTAAGTAAACGTTAACGTTTATATTTCCCAATACTATATCTGATAATCCATCTTCATTAAAATCGGCACTATTGATGGCACCTACACTGTTGGCTGTTATTTTATTAATAGTGGGCGCGGAAAAATTACCAGCACCATCGCCAAATAAAACCGATAGTGTAGATGAGTTATAATTTACTACGGCTATATCAACATTGGCGTCGTTGTTAAAATGTCCGTTTATTAGGTTTGATGGACCCATTTTACTTGAGTAGTTTTTTGCCGCAGCAAAACCACCTGTGCCATTGCCATTTAAAACAGAAAAACTGTTTTGTAAAAAATTAGCGGAAAACAAATCGACATTTGAATCAGAATTAAAATCGGCAGCGGTTATTGCAACAGGTTGTGCGCCCACTGAAAAATTAACTGGCGCAGAGAAACCACCTGTACCGTTTCCGTTTAATACTGATACATTGTTTGAAGTTTTATTTGTGGTGGCAATGTCCATTTTTACATCGTTATTAAAATCGGCGCTTACAATGGCAGTTGGTTGTGTGCCGACCGAAATATTTGTAGCAGATGAAAAACCACCTAAACCATCACCCAATAATATAGATACATCTGAAGAGCCGAAGTTGGCCGTAGCAATATCAAATTTTGTATCGTTATTAAAATCGGCACTGGTAACGGCACTTGGCTGTGTGCCAACAGCAAAGTTTACAGCAGAAGAAAAACTGCCCAAGCCATTGTTTAATAAAACGGAAACGTTGTTTTGCCCATAGTTAGTAACAACTATATCTTTTTTATTATCGCCATTAAAATCGGCACAATAAACAGAAGTGGGCTGAGTGCCTACGGAATAATTTGCGGCAGAAGAAAAACTTCCGGTACCGCTACCTATTAATACTGAAATGGTGTTAGAACCATAGTTGGCAATTACGATATCTTTTTTATTATCGGAATTGACATCAGCAATAAATACTGCATCAGGCTGAGAGCCTACCTGATATGTTGATATAGTATATGTTGCCGAACCGCTATTTAAAAAAACTGAAATACTATTAGAGCCACTATTGGCAACAACTATATCGTATTTTAAATCACCGTTAAAATCGTTACTGGCTATGGCTGATGGAGTAACACCAACTGTAGTGTATGTAGGGGCACTAAATATATTATTTGAGTTACCTAAAAACTGAGCTATGTTACCTGCAGCACTGTTGGCAATAATAACATCTTTATATCCGTCGCCATTAAAATCGTTTATGCAAATAGCTGCGGGGTTTGTGCTAACAGCAAAGCTGTCGATAGGGTTAAAACAAAGTTGTGCCTTTGCCGCAATTGAAAAAATTAAAGAGAAATAAATAATAAGTTTTTTCATAAGATATATTTTCATCTAAAGTACAAAACTCTTTATTGAAAGTTAAGAAACTTTTTAAATGGTTGCTTTTAACAATTAAGCGGTTGGGTTGTTTGCGTTAGGGATTGTAGTGGAAAGCCCACAGCCTGCAAATACAGATTTCTCACATGCGTTCGAAATGACAAGCAGGCGAGGACTTGAAACGAAAAGCCCGACGGTGGTAACCCACCGGAACGCCAAATGATGGAGTAAAATGATTTAATAAAATTTACAAAACTCGATGGTTTTTTGTTGCAGCTCGTGAGCACGATGTGTTTGCTGGGTTACAAAGTTTTGGTTTTGGAGGTTTTGTTTTATTTGTTTGTAAATGAGTTCTATTTGCAAACCTATGTCGCTGCGCTTGTGTATGAATTTATCTTTTTGGCCGGCGCCGCCATTGGGTAATGTAATTTTGCGTATGAGGCTGTAGTGCTCGGTATCGTGTGATATGACTTTGAGATGTGCGCAGGTGTCGAGGCCAATTTGAAAGCTTTGGTTTTTGTTGTCGTGAAAAGATTGATAGTGGTGATCGAGATTTGTGGCGAGGTCTTGAATGATGATTTCGTCCCAGGTACCCATGTGAATTTGGCCTTCTATTTTTTCGTCGTTAATTAAATTGCCACTTAGTTTAAACGATGTGTACCCAAATACATTAACGCGTATAATTTTTGCGCACTGAATTATTTTGGTGGTTTCTTGGTCGCGAATTTTTGTGGTAATGGTTAAAAAGTGTTCGGGTAAAAATTGGTGCAGTTGTATGTATAAATAATCTTCGACAAACTCTAAGCTTACCTGGTTAGTAGTTTGGTTTTGGGTGTTTAGTTGTAAAGGCAGTTTACGCATGTTACTTTCCTTTACTCAAAAATACAATATTTGGGGTTTAAATCAAAATACAAAAAATGAAAAAATCTTACATCAAAAAATACGTTCTTGCATTAGGGATTAGCTTAGGCTTTTTAGTTTTTTAATTTGGTATGGCTGAATGTTTTTTGAGGAAAAATATTTGCAAGGAAAAGCTTTTTGTGCAATCGAAAAAACTTGCAGTGTAAAGCCCGACGGCGCTTGTTTACAAAGCGCCGGAACGTTTAAGTAAAAACTTACTCAATTACAAGGTTATCCATAGGGATAATATTTACGCGACGGTTAAAATGAAATTTAATGAGTTGTGATTCGTCTTGTTTGGCGTTTACGGGAACGCTTATGCGGGCTTTTTCGTTATGGTTGTTGTCGTAAACTTTTGCAATTAGGGTGTCTTGATAATCGTTGTAAAAAAAAATTGAGACTGCTAATAAGTTATCGGCACCGATGCTATCGTTTGTGATGGTTGCTTTGTCAAAATCGATACCGCTTTCCCAGCATTTTTGTGGCGGCTCAATAGTAAGTGGTATATAGGATGGGTGTTGAGCAAACTCAACCTGGGTTTGTTTTATTATGAAGTTTGCCGGGGCAGATGAGCAAGCTGTAAAAAGAAAAGCAATGGATACAGGCAAGAGTTTTTTTAATGTTGCTGACTTTTTTGACCAACTTGTAAAAATTTGTTGGTTGGGTTTTAGGATGTTATTATGTAAGCCTAAAGCCATGTTGCTTGTTGGATGGAGGCAACATTGCAAGCATGGCCTTAGCTTAACACTGAAATATGTTAAAATTTTATGCCAGTAATTGTGCCTCATGTACTTCGGTTTCAACAACGGTTTTTAATTTTTTTAAAACGGCTTTCCAGTTTTGGGTTGAGTGTTCTTTTTCTTCTTCGTCGGCGTTATTGTCTTGCGTTAGGGTTAGCAGGGTTTTGTGATTAGCTTTTTTTAAGGTGTAGGTAACCAGTTTATAGTTTTTTGGTTTATCTTCTTTATCTGAGCTTAGGTAGGTGCTTTGTAACAGGTGTTGAGGATTTACTTTTTTTATGACTCCTTTTTCGTGGTATTTTTTACCCTGATACTCGCCTGTGTAATTTATAGGACTGCCTTCTTGCCAGGTTGTTGCAACATCGGTACCCATTAAATATTTTTTAATTAATGCGGGTGTGGTTAATGCGTGCCACACTTGTTTGGGGCTGGCATTAATACTAATGGTGGTTTTGGTAAGCAACTTGTTTTGCATTTTTATTTTTTTTATTAAAAAACAAGCAAAATATATGCCTGCCACCTTGTGGTGCAAAGCTACAGGGTGTGCTATGGCATGGTGTTATACAGTTTTGTGAAAAATTTGCATTTTTTTACTGTTTGGGATAGTATAAAAATAATGCGCTTACTTACAAGGCAGATGGGCAAAGCAAATACACTGGCTACGAATTTTAGTATAGGAACTTGGAAGGTTGCTTTATGGCACTAAGCTTAATTATTTGATAACAATTTAAACCGACAAAATGAGCAAACATTTAACTTTTGATATTTTGATAGACAAAATAAATAAAACCATTATTGTTAGCAGGGAATTTGATGCCGAATTGGATTTGGTGTGGGATGCTTTTACTACCCGCGAATTACTTGACCAATGGTGGGCACCTAAACCCTGGAAAGCACAAACCAAAACAATGAATTTTAAAGAGGGTGGCAAATGGTTTTATGCCATGGCCGGGCCAATAGGTGTGGCGCATTGGGTAACCACAAATTATATAGTAATTAAACCCGATAAAAAATTTGTGAGCCTTGATGCTTTTACAGATGAGGATGGTATAGTTAATAAACAAATGCCACAAAGCAAACGAGAAATAAATTTTATTGATAAAGGGCAACAAACCTTAGTAGAAATTAAAACAATTTATGATGATGTTGGCGATGTTGATGTTATTATTAATACCGGTTTTAGAGAAGGCATAACAGGTTCTTTAGAAAACTTAGATGCTTTGCTGGCCAGGCTAAAAGAATAAATTTTTAACATGTGAGAATTGTGTAAGTGTTCTATTTTAAAAAGCATTTATTTTGTAAAAAATAAATTATGCTTGGACTTACCGAATTAGGAACTATACATACTGCCATAAGTTTAGTTGCCCTTGCAGCAGGTGCTTTTGCTTTGGTACGCGATAAAAAAATTGTGTGGACAAACCTGCCCGGCAAAATTTATGTAATTACAACTGCGCTTACTTGTATTACCAGTTTTGGCATTTACAGGCATGGTGGTTTTGGTTTTGGCCATGTGTTAAGTATACTTACTTTGTTGTTGTTGCTTGTTGCCTTGCTTGGTGCTAATTACGCAAACATGTTTGGCAAGTTTACCCCCTATATGGTAATGGTGGCTTACACGGCAACTTACTTGTTTCATTTTGTGGCAGGCATAACCGAAACTGTTACGCGTGTACCTGTTGCTGCACCCTGGGCAAGTGGCCCTGCCGACCCAAAATTAAAATTAGTGCTTGCTGCTGTTTTTGTATTATTTATTGTAGGCGTCAGTTTGCAGGTTGTAAAGTTAAGGGCTGCATTAAGATTAAAGGAAAGAAGTTAGTTGTTTTTGGGTGTTTATTGTTTTATATAATCTTTTACAACAAAAGTTTTGGTGGCTTTGTCGTAAAGGTTTTGGTTATCCTTATCCCACAATATCCAAATGATGGGAATTACTAAAAGACCCGAAACATATTTTAAACTTTCGCGAAAAGCGCCGTCGCCGGCATTGCGTTTGTCTAAGCCATCTTCGGATGAAATTACTTTAAGGCGCATTATTTTGTGACCTAAATTTCCACTCCACATACTGTAAAACATAGCACCCAATGCAGCACTAAAAACTAAATTTATAATAATGGAGCTTGCGCTATAGCTGCTTTCGTCGGATTTATAGCTGCCTGTGAAAATTATTAAAGGCAGGTACAGTATAAGCGACTCTAGTAATGAGGCTATAAGTCTGTCGCCTTTGCTGGCTAGTTGATAACCAAAATATGGTCCGTTTTGATTGTGCTGATACTGATACATTGTGAGTTAATTTAGTAAAGCTAATTTAATTGTTTTTTTGTTTACTTGACAAAAAAATTAAAAAGCCACAACATTTAAGCTGCCAAGGAGAGGTTTAGTTTATGCAAGCAATTTTTTTAAATCGTGTTTTAAAAATAGGTGCGATGTTAATGAAGGAATATTTAGCCGGTAGTTATCTTTTAGAATGGTGAATAAAACCAAGTTATCTTTTACAATAAAAATCATCGATTTTTTATAACGCGAATTAAAGTAACTTGTTTGTTCGTTAAATATAAGGCAATCGTTAGAGTTTTTATACACTTGCCAACCATATTTTGCAGCATAGTTAAGCAAAAGCTGTTTGTTTTTTTGTTTATCAAACGCACTGTTTACTTTAAATAAATGTTTTTCGGTTGCCTTGCGGTATATAACATATAAACCAAATAAAATTGACATAGGACAAAACGAGTAAAGAACAAACCTATCATTTGGGCCAAGTGAACTAGTATCGTAATAAGAAATTATTGGGTAAACCAAAAAACAACTAAAAAAAAGATAGATAACAAATCGGTCGAATTTGTCAGTCCAATCTTCCTGAAAGATGAGTTTGTTTTTTATTATACTTTCGCTAACTTTTATTTTAACTATACGCCGCACAGGTTATTTAAACTTACTTAAATATACACATGTTTTTGGTTTGCGTTAGGGATTAGCTTAGGTCTTTTAATTATTTTATTTTGGTATCGCTGAATGTTTTTTTGAGAAAAACATTTGTAGTGAAAAGCCTTTTATGTAATCATAAAGCTTGAAACGAAAAGCCCGACGCTTGTAACCAAGCGGAACGCCCAAGTAAATGAATGTTTTATTTATGCAAATGGGTTGTAACCTAATGGGGCTATTTGATATTGGGTGGGGTATGATTTTAGGATTTCTTTAAGGGCGGCGGGGCTGTCGGTTATCATGCCGTCGGTGTTTAGTTTTAGAAATGAGTGGATGTCGATTGGATGATCTAATGTCCAGGCGTAAACCATTTTAAAACTGTTGCCGGTATCGCGCAGGGCGACTGCTTTTTTTATGCGGTCCCAAAATAATTGGTTGAAGAGTGGAAGTGGAATAGAAATGCCATCGGCATAGGTGTAGTTTTTTATGTTTAGTGATTTGAAAAAAATATCGGCGTCGTCGGGATGGGTGTGCTCATCTACTCCGATGCCTTCGGTGAGATTTAAATTGTTGCTATGGTGGTTGAAAAACAGGTGCTCGTCGGCGGTGGCTTGTGAACGTGTAATTACAATAGCGGTTTTATTAAACTGGCTTGAGAAATTTGTACGAATGCAATTT
>Ga0134125_10003044_pt1 | contig 19632 bp, 9 predicted proteins | sample KB31751_FD_96464 | JGI IMG/M metagenome (GOLD analysis project Ga0134125, IMG submission 96464) | Terrestrial soil microbial communities with excess Nitrogen fertilizer from Kellogg Biological Station, Michigan, USA - KB3-175-1 | ecosystem: Environmental > Terrestrial > Soil > Unclassified ... | reverse complement strand
GCCAGTAGCGCTCGCCCGTCAAGAGGCTGGGATCGAGGTTCACCGTGCGATAGCTGAACCGCCCGCCGCCGCTGGTGAGCGCGCCGTAGGTGTAGTCCGCCGCCTGCGCCTGGTAGTAGCGCAGCCCGAGGTAGCCGCCCGCGGCCTGGCTGTGCGCGACGCCGGGGATGACCGACTCCTGCAAGTTGGGATGCGTGAAGCGCGTCGCGGGAAACGAGAAGCGGTTCTCGCCGCCGGCGTAGAGCACGAAGACGCGATCGATGGGCAGCTCCTTCGGCAGGTCCTGGTGCACGCCGAGGCTGAGGCGCGGGCCCGGCGTCGAGAAGACGGGATCGTGCAGCACCGCCGACGTCACGCGGCCGCGAAAGGGCCCCGTCTCGAGCAGGTGCAGGTACTCGTTCGCCGTCACGACGCCGCGGGAAAAGCCGGTGATGGTCGTGTTCTGGTAGCCGAAGCGCTGCGAGATGTCGACGACGGCAGCGTGGAGCGTCTGTGCGCGGGTCAGGCAGGAGCGTCCCGTCATCGCGTCGCTCCACGCCGTCCCCGGCGAGCCCGGCCCGGCGATGTAGATCGCCGGGTCCTTGCACGACTGAAAGGCGCGACGCACGACGGTGGGCGAGTCCTGCAGCGGATGATTGCCCGTGCCGTCGGCGAAGACGTGCAGCACGCGGTCGCGCGCGCCGAGGTTGCGGTATTCGATCTTCTCGCCGTAATGGGTCGTGCTGCCCGATCCCGCCTGCGCCGGCTCCTCGCTCGGACCGAAGGGCCCGGCCATCGCCGGCGTCGACACGCCGATGGCGACGCTCGCGATCGCGGCGGCGACGAAGAAGCGCGCGCGCATCATTGTTGGCTCCCGCTGGTGGTCGCTTTGTCACCGTCGTCGGTGTCGCTGCCGGTCGTCGTCGTCTTGCCGCTCGCGTCGGTGGTGGTGGTGCCGCTCGACGACGCCGCGCTCATGCCGGGCGCGCTCAGGTCCGTCTTCTGCGTGAGCGTCGCGCCGGCGCGGCTCGCGGTCGCGCTCGCGGTCAGGCCGAAATAGTTGCCGAGGATCGACAGCGACAGGCCGTTCTTTCCGTCCCACGTCGCCGAGGCCGAGGCGCCGGCGATCGCGGCGCCGCCGACGGTGAGCGCGCGCTCCACGCTGGCGGCGAGCGCGCTCAGGCTCGCGGTGATCGCCACGGTGGCGCTGCTGCCGCCGGTGGGCTGCGCCGTCGTCTTGACGCTGGAGACGTTGCCCGCGGCGTAGCCGACGGTCGTCGCCGCGCTCGCCACCCACGGCGACGATCCGGTCAGGCTCTGCATCTGCCCGCTGCCGTCGAGGTTGTAGGTGAGGTGCACGTTGCGCGTGCTCTCGTCGATGTTGACCACGCCGGCGCTCGGAAACGAGAAGACGAACTTCGCCGACTGCGGCTGGTTGCTGCCGAACGCGTCGGCGGTGTTGGTCGTGTAGGTCGCGTCTTTCAGGTAGGGAAAGCCGCTGTCGGCGGTGGCGAACGTCGGCGTCACGCTCGCCGTCGGCATGCCGTTGGCCGTCGTCGTGATCGTCTTGGGCACCTCGCTGCCGGCGTCGAACTTCGCCGTGTAGACGCGCGTGCCGCCGAGCGAGGCGATGGTGTCGCTGTCCTTGTGGCCGTTGCCGGGGTCCCACACGACGTCTTCGGTGAAGACGGCCGTCTTGCCTTCGCTGAGCGCCGAGTGCTTGATGCGCCGCAGGTCGTCGAGCTCGCCCGCCCACGCCGTGCCGCCCTCGGCCGCGACGGCGGCGACGTTACTCTTGCCGTCGGTGCCGAGGCTGAGGACGAACTGCCCGTTGCGGCTCCAGGTGAGCCCCTTGGCGTCGAGCGGGAAGCGGCCGCGCTGCTCGATCATCGGGTCGGCCCAGCCGTTGCCCGCGCCCGGCGGCTGCGCTGCCGCGGCGAGGAGCACGGTGTTGCTGGGCCCCGCGTAGACGCTCGCGCCGTCGGTGTCGCTGAGGTACTCGCCGATGCCGGTGTTGGCGTTCCACGAGTAGGCCGAGCCGTCGGAGAAGACGACGTCGTAGTACGAGGTCTCGACGGCCATCGTCGCGCTGCCGGGCACCGCGTCGTAGGCGATGCTGACCAGAAGGCCGTTGGCGCCGCCGTTCTTGCCCGCGACCTGCTGGATCGAGAGCGTGCCGGGCGCGTCGCCGTCGAAGTGGAGCTTCACGCCCGCAGTGGAGACGTCGGCCGCCGAGAATCCGCCGGTGCCGATGCCCGGCGTCGACGTGTGCCCCGCATACTGCAGCGGGCTCCACGCCGGCAGGCCGGGGTCGCTGTTCCACGTGACGTTGTCGCTCCACGCGCTGTTCCACGAGCCGTCGGCGCGCACGAAGCGCGTCGCGCCGCGGCGCCAGGCGGGCTTGCCGGCCGCGTCGGTGTACGTGTTGGCGCTGCCCGTCTTCTCGTCGCTGAACGTGACATCCCAGCCTTCGAGGTGGTTCTGCACCTCGGGCACGCCGTTGTTGACGACGAGGATCGTGCCGTCGGGCGGCGACGGCTGATAGCCGTTGGCGCCTTTCGCATAGAGCACGCCGGTCGTGCCGTCGCTCCAGCAGTAGCTCGGCGTCGCGCCGGGCAGCTCGGTCATGAAGCCGCCGTTGATGCGGATGACGCAGGGCGAGCTCGACCACGTGCTGCTCAGGGCGACGCCGCCCGAGCCGCGCGTGGCGCACTCGAAGTCGACGAGGTCTTCGCCGCCGCGCCAGAAGTGCGCCTGCTTTCCCGTCGCCACGTCCATGCCGCCGACGACGCCGTGCTCGACGGCGAGCGCGCAGCCGCAATCGGCGGGGCACGACGCCGGCCCCTCGCCGGGCGTGCATTGTCCGTCGCCGCAGACGGCGTTCATGCCGTTGCCGCCGTTGCCGCCGCCGCCGTTGCCGCCGTTGCCGCCGCCGGGCATGCCGCCCGACGGGCCGCCCGAGCCGCCGCAGCCGGCGACGGCGACGAGCGCGAAGATGCCCATCCGCCACGCGCGCATCAGAGGTTCTCCGCTTCGCTGCCGGCGAGCTTGTCGCCGTCCTCGGTTTCGTCCGCCGTGCACATCACCTGATAGGCGGCGTTCATCGAGCAACTGAGGTCGCTGGCGACCGACATCTTGTCGCCGCTCGTCGCGCTGTCCGTCGCCGACCAGGAGAGCGGGCCGCTGCTCGCGTTGCCCACGTTCGACGTCAGCGACAGATCGGTGCGCGTCGCCTGATCGGAGAATCCAGCCTGGCCGTCCCACGTGGCGCCGTCGCTGAGCGACACGATGGGCACGCCGCCGAGGCTGAGCGATTGGCTGCTCTTCGAGAGCAGCACGTCGACCTCGGCGGTCGACGACTCCGACAGCTGTGGCCCGCCGGCGAGCTGCGCGTCGCCGGCGAACGAGGCGAGATATCCGCCGTTGCCGTAGCTGAGCGTGCCCGACATCGACGACACCCACGGCGTGCTGCCGCTGACCTTCTGCAGGCGCCCGTCGGGATAGTCGCTGGCGGTGACGTGGATGCCGAGCGTCGCCTCGTCGACCTGCATCTGGCCGGCGCCGGGATAGCTGTAGACGAAGCTCGCGGTCTCGGGCTGCGTGCCGCCGAAGGCGTCGACGCCGACCGTGTCGCTCTCCTTCTGGATGACGGGGAAGCCGACGTCGGACGTCACGAACGTGGGCACGGCGCTGCTGACGACGAGGCCGTTGAGCGTGATCTGCACGCGGTCGGGCGTCTCGCGCGCGCCCGTATAGACCGGCGTCCAGGCGACGGTGTTGCCAAGCGACGTCGCCGTGTCGGAGTCGACGAGCCCGTTGGTCGCGTTCCACTTGACGTAGTGCGCCAGCGTCTGCGTGCCGCCTTCGCTGATCGTCTCGTTCTCGACCCGCTGCAGCTCGTCGAAGGTGCCGGTCCACGAGGTGCCGTCTTCGCGCGTGACCTCGTTGGTGTTGCCCATCGCGTCGGTGGCGAATTGCAGCTCGACGACGCCGTTGCGCGACCAGCTGAGACCATTCGCCGTGAGCGGATATTTGCCGACGACGCCGACGGCGGGGCCGCTCCACCCGTTGTCGTCGGCCGGCGGCGCCGCGTTCGGCGCCATCACCAGCGTGTTCCACTGCCCGGTGTAGAGGCTCGTGCCGTCGGTCTCGGTGACGCGCTCGCCGAGGTGCGTGTTCTGGTTCCACGTGTAGGCGTAGCCGTCGGCCGCGGCGACGTCGAAGAAGGCGGTCTCGACGACCGACGAGCCGTCGTAGGCGACGCTGATCTCGATGCCGTTGGCCTGACCGTCGTTCTGGCCCGCCACCTGCGAGACGGTCAGCAGGCTCGACGTGGCGCCGACGCGGTGGATCGAGAACTGCGTGCCGCTGACGTTGCCGGGCGAGAATCCTTCGGTCTGGATGCCCGCCGACGTCTCGTGACGCGCGAACTGGAGCGGCGACCAGCCGGGGATGGTCTCGTCGTTGTGCCAGCTGACGTTGTCGCGCCAGACCGCGTTCCATTCGCCGTCTTCGCGCACGAGCTTGGTCTGCCCGCGCAGCCAGCCGCTGTTGCCGAGCTTGTCGGTGTAGGTGTTGGCCTTGCCGCTGTCTTGATCGGCGAAGGTGACGGCCCAGCCTTCGGTGTGGTCCTGGATCTGGGGCTTGCCGTCGACGAAGACGAGCGTCGTGTCGTCGGCGGGCGAGGTCTTGTAGCCGTTCGGCGTCTGCGTGTAGACGACCCCTTCGTAGCCGTCGTTCCAGCAATATTGCGTCGGCGAGCCATCGGTCGACGGAATCTGCCCGAGGTAGCCGCCGTCGACGCGCACCTTGCACGGCGGCTCGGTCCAACTGTCGGTGAGCGTCGTGCCCGGTCCGCCGCGCGTGTCGCACTCGAAGGAGACGAGGTCCCAGCCGCCGCGCGCGAGGTGCGCCTGGTTGCCGGTGATGGTGTCGAGCCCGCGCACGACGTTGTGCTCCGGCTTCTCGGTGCAGCAGTCGCTCGGGCACGACGCCGCGTTCTCGCCCTTCTCGCACTTGCCGTTGCCGCACACCGCGAACGCGTGGCCGCAGGTGACGGGGAAGGGCGAGAAGCAGGAGACCTGCACGACGCAGGGCTCGAGGCCGGTGGTGCAGGTGCTCGGATCCGCGCAGGCGCAAGCGCCGCCGTAGTTGGGGCAGCACTCGAAGCCGCAATAGGCGTTGACCTGCGGATCGCCGCAGCCGCTGTAGCAGCACGGCGGGTCTTCGTCGCCACAATAGGTGTAGGACTGGTCGGGGCACTTGCCGTTGACGGCGGGCACGCCGCCGGGCGCCATGCACTCTTGCGTGGCCGCGGCCGAGTGCGTCCCGAGGCCGATGACGAGCGCGGCGAGGCGCGCGGCGCGCGACGGGCTGATCCTTGTTCTCGGCGTGGCGCGCATCTCTCCTCCGATCCCGTGCGAGGCCTCAGCAAGCGGCGGGCCGTCGGCGACGCGCCGTCATCCGGTGGCGATCCGCTGGCAATTCGGTGGCAACTTGCGCAAACGGCCCTCGCGGGCGCGCGATTTGTGCAGCCGTCGCTGCGCCGTTGCGCGACTGCTCGCGCAGATTGCGCAACGGGCGCCGCCAACTGGCGCAATCCGCCGACGGCCCGCGCCTTGCTCAGGCTCGGCGCCGATGCGAACGCGCGAACATTTCAAGAGCCGGTTGGGCCTCGGTCTGCTCTGCGTGGTGTCGGCGGCGTTCGGCGGCCAGTCGCGGGCGACGACAGGGCCTCGCGCGGTGGCGCCGCTGTTCGACAACGGATCGATGCCGACGTCGATCAAACACTTCGGCTTCAAGGCCGATCGCGGCCTGCCGCTTCTGACGCTGCCCGGCGCCGCCGAAGGGGATCAGATCGTCGTCGGCGCGCCGCCCAAGATCTGGCGCTTCGTCTATGCGACCGAGATTGGTCTCGTCTACTCCAACTACTTTCCCAACTGGCTGCCGACGACGCTCTACAGCGACAACTGGTACTACATCGAAGATTGGCGCGCCTTCGTCTTTCCCTCGTCTTATGACAGCCCCAACGGCTGGCGCCTCGAGGTCTCCAACGGCCTCACCAACATCGAGTGCAAGCGCACGACGAGCATGTCGGGGCGCGACTACTTCTGTCCCGACGATCCGGAGCTCCTCATCACCTACGCCGACCCCGGCGCGTGGACGACCTTCTACGTCGACTCCACCGACGGCGTGCGCCAGGTGTTCACCCTCGAGGGCGCGTGGAACCCCGGCAGCGGCTCGCGCTACTCGCTGTCACGCGTGCTGCGCAAGACGGACAGCGGCTACACCGTCGTCAAGGAGCTCATCCGCAAGCCGGTCGACACGCAGGGCGTGACGACGAACCAGGTCGATCCCGATTACAAGATCACCAAGATCTTCAAATACACGACGGGGACGAACGGCCAATCGGCGAGCGCGATGACGCGCCTCGAGTGGAAGGACACCAACGCCGAGACCTTCGATTGCGGCTTCGATCCGACGCAGTATCCGCAGTGCAACGACACCAGCGAGAAGTGCTACGACCGACGCTGCCAACCCGATCGCTCCGACGATCAGAAGCAGCAGTGCTACTTCTACATGTGCGGCGTCGACTATCTCGCCGGCGACATCGGCAGCCTCCTCTCCTACCTGATGCCGCAGCAATTCATCACGCTCTGTCAGTCGCAGCTCTGCGGCAGCGATACGAGCTGCTGGAGCAACAAGGCGCCGTGCGACGGTCCGCCGCCGGTGGCGAGCGGCGGCGACTGGAAGCTGGCGCGCATCATCACGCCGCAGCGCATCTCGCCGTCGTCGAGCATCCCGCTCATCTACACGATGTATTACGACGGGCAGGCCGATCCGCACTCCAAGCTCCTCCGGCTCGTCGAGGACAACAAGGGTCCGCCCGGTCCGAATCCCTATCGCCCGTACGGCGTCTCCGCCGGCAACGCCATGCAGTTCGGGTACGACACCTTGAACTTCGGGCGCGGGCTCAAGGGCGTTTCACGCGAGTACGGCACCGACCGTCACGCGCTGCGCTTCGAGTTCTCCGACAATGGCCTTTTGACGCGCGTCTGGACCGACTGGCAACAGCCCTACCACTTCACGTATGGCGACATGGGCTCGAGCGGCACCCAGATCACGTGGACCACGCCGTTTGGCCTGCCGACGACGTCGACCTACGCGCCGATCGGTGACAGCGCCGGCAGCGATCCTTCGCTCTGCGATCCCTCGCAAGGGTGCAACACGCAGCTCGGCCTGACGTCGCTCGCGCCGCCCGAAGGCGGACAGATGAAATTCACCTACGGCGGCGGCGGCGACGGCGCCGCCAGCGGTGACATCAAGACCATCGTCGACGTCGACGGCACGACCACGGTCAACACCTTCACCGGCGACGCCTACGGCCGCATCGCCACGACCACGATCGACGGCTGCATCAAGCACAGCTACGACTACGGCGACGGCTCGTTCTTGATGAGCGCCACGAGCGACACGCTCTCCGTCGGCGGACAGACCGTGACGACGACCAATCGCAAGCTGTGCTCGGCGGCGTCGGGCAGTTGTCCGCCCTACGAATACGGCACGGCGACGTCGCATACGCAGTCGTTCGCCAACCGCGCGTCGTCGACGCTGACGATCACGAACGATCTGTCGCAGTCGGGCAGCAAGTCGACCACGGTGTCGCAGGCCGACGGCGTCTCGCTGATCGTGGCGCAGCTCGGCGGGCGCGAGCCGACCTTCGGCTATCCGGCGACGGTGAAGCTGCCGGGCGCGTCGAGCGCGGCATCGATGAAGCTCGACTTCTCGCGCAGCGCCGGCGATCCCGAATATCAGGTCGGCGGGTCGGCGTCGTCGACGTGCGACTCGTCGCAAGAGAACTGCGAAGGCTCGCAAGCGACGAGCAACCAGGCGTCGACCACGAGCGGCCAGTATTTCCCCAGCGACGGCGCGAGCGGCGATCTCGGCGCGGCGCTGGCGCAGCTCGACGTCACCGCGCCCAAAGACGCGATGCCCGACGAAGAGGTGCAGGCGGCGGCGGCGCAGGACAACAGCGCGGCGACGAGCGCCACGGTGAGCGGCAAGCTGGCCACCACGAAGTCGACCGAGTCCTACGACGCGACGGCGGGCAATCTCCTCGCGCGCACCGTCTCGCTCAACGGCCTCATGCTCACCGATCAATACACGTGGGCGCAGCAGGAGGAGGTGCTGCCCAACGTCTCGGGCTCCGTCTTCGGCTCGCGCGTGCACCCCACGGCGCTCACGCAGCATCTGCGCACCGTCAACGGCGAGGTGATGGAGGGCGAGTTCTACACCTATCCCGTCGACGAGGACGGCTACGCCTTCAACACGCACCTCGGCCCCGTCGCGCAGGGCCACCTCGACGCGCACGGCAATCCGACGGCGCCGGACTACACCATCACGACCGACCCGCGCAATCCGCGGAGCTTCATCCTCGGCTGCGCGATGAAGCAGGATCAGAACGCGCCGCCGCCGCCGCCGGTGCCCTGCTTCACCGATCTCGACTGCGTGTGCGGCGGCACCTGCAGCTCCGACGGCACCTTCCCCGGCATCTGCTACGACACGTCGCCGATCCCGCAAGGCTTCATCTGCCGGCAGACGTTCCTCGGCGACCTCGACGTCATCCAGCAATTCAACCTGCCCGCGTACACCGGAATCCAAAACACCGACTGGTACCAATCGCAGTGCTCGACGAAGTGGTGCTCGGGCTCGGTGAACATGTTCTGCGACAACCCCAGCCCCTGAAAGGAGCGACTGATGCGCGTGCGCTCATGTGTCCTCGCGGTCGTGCTCCTCGCTGCCTGCGGCGGCAAGGGCCACGACAACAGCGGCAACGGCGGCAGCGGCGGCACCGGCGGCGGCGGCGGCAGCGGTCCACCGACGCCGCCGCCGGTCGCGCCGCCGGCCCCGCCGATGGCGAACCAGGACTACTGCGGCCCGGCGCTGCCCGGCCTGCTCGACTGCCGCAACGGCGCCGAAGCGCTCTGGCAGACGAGCCTCGGCCCGGTCGACAACTTCAACGCCTGCGACGGCTCGCTGTCGTTCGAGATCGCCGGCGTCGTCATCGACTCCGGCGCCGCCGGCGGCCCGGTGTCGGCCGTGCCGGGCGCGAGCGGGGATCGCCTCGAGTGCGGACCGGGCTGTGCATTGCCGGCGGACAAGGTCCTCGTGCTCAGCGACACGACGCCGCCGGTGGTGACCATCCTCGCCGGCCACGACCAGATGAAGTTCGCCTGGTCCGACGATCGCCAGAGCTGGCAGGCGGAGCCCTACGTCTATCGCACGCTCGTCGCCGCCAACGCCCAGGGCGCGAGCCCCATGCCGCTGACCTCGGGCTTCGCCGCGGCCGACGTGTGGGTCCTCTACGATCGCGAGCTCGGCTACGAAGCCTACGTGAGGTACGGCAGCGAGAAGGTGTGGCGCATCGCCGAGAGCAACGACGCGCTCGCCTCGCTGCAGAAGCGCACCGCCTTCGCCAACGGGCAGACGCCGGCGACGCTGGGCACGCTCGGCCGCACCACCGCCTACGTCCGCGACGACAACGGATACCTCGTCGAGATGCGCGACTATCGCTATCCCGACGTCACCGCGCTCGTCGTCGGCCGCGACGCCTCGGCGGGCAATCGCATCTCGCAGCTCACCTTCGTGCAGGACAACACGGGGATGACGTCGGGCTCGACGGTGAAGCTCGGCTACGCCGACACGACGCCGACCGCGGCGCTGCAGACGATCACCGCCAACGGCGAGGCGGCGAGCACGCTCACGTTCGCCAACAACCAGCTCACGACGGTGATCGACCCGACCGGCGACAAGTACAACTATTCGTATCGCACCGACGGGCGGCTGCGGCGCGTGTGGCACGACGCCCTGAACCCGCAGGCGTCGCCGCCCGAGACGGCGTCGTTCGACTTCGCCTACGCCGATTGCAAGGACGGCAGCGCCATCGCCGACGACGCGGCGGCCGGCACGTTCGCCTGCAAGGTGACGATGACCGACGAGGACGGCTTCGCCTACTGGACGCAGCTCTCGCCCTTCGATCCCACCGCCAACGCGCCGCAACGCGCCTACGTCTCCGCCGAGGGACGCACGCCCGGCGGCGCCTACTACAACATGTCGTTCGTGCGCTCCAGCGCCGGCTACCTCGTCAAGAAGTCGTCGGCGAGCGGCGCGACCACGCAATGGACGCCCGGCTGCGGCGACGGCAAGCCCGGCGGCAAGTGGACGGTCGAGCGCACCGACGGGCCGGGCAGCGATCCGTCGATGAGCGTCGACGCGAGCCGCATCCAATACGTCGCGCGCCAATGGGACGAGGACAACGTCGTCCTGCGCGAAGTGTCGAACGCCGGCGAGACGACGACGACGTATCAGAAGGCGAACAAGCTCGATCCGTCGCTCGCCTGGGCGAACCTCCTGCCGGCGACCATCACGACGACGACGTTCGACGCCACCGGCAAGCCGGTGAAGATGTCGCCGCAGACGATCAAGGTCGAGAGCGGCGGCAAGCACGGCGGCAGCTTCCTCGTCACCCTCGACACGCCGTTCGGCGGCGGCAGCACCGTCGTCGAATTCGACAACTTCCTGCGGCCCGTCGCGCACCAGAACCCCGGCGACGCCGGCGACGAGTTCGCGACCACGACCTACGACGCGTACGGCTTCGTCGCGACCGAGAAGTCGACCGGCGGCGCGATGCAGACGGCGATGTCGCACTATCCCTCGGGCAACAGCAAGACGGTGTCGCTGCAGGTCTGCGGGCAGCAGCGCGAGGCGGTGAGCTTCGGCGAGAACCAGTTCAAGGACATCGCCTCGCGCACCACCACGCTCGGCAGCGACGTCGGCATCACCGTCATGGCCAGCGACTACCTGCCCGACGGCACGCCGAAGACGATGACGGTGACGACGCCGAGCTACACGCGCACCGAGCAGCGCGTCTACGCGCCCGCGGGCGCGGTGCTCGAGGGCATGACCGTCACGAACGTCGCCGGCGGCAACAACGACGTCGAAACCTCCGCCTGGCACACCAAGGGGTATTGAGATGCGCAGAACCGCGTTCGTCGTCCGCCTCGTTCTGTCGTGGCTCGTCTTCGCCGGCGCCGCGCGCGCCTCCGAGCTGTCGAGCATGTATCGCGCCGGAAAGATCCACGTGCGCTCGACCGGCGCAACGGTGCAGCACTACTTCTGGACGTCGCCGTCCGCGACCGCCTGGTACACCGGCACGACGCGGCAGTGGCTCTCCGTCGGCAAGACCGCCAGCGGCGAGTTTCAGGCGGTCGTCGCCGGCATGACCGATCACAACGGCGCGCTCGCCGGACAGCTCAAGCAGGTGACCGAGGGCGCCGTCGACGATCTCCGCCGCGAGATCCTGCGCGTCGCGCCGACGCTGAAGTGGAGCGACCGCTTCACCTACTTCGGCTTCCACGGCGGCTCGGCGACGGGCATCCCGTCGCTGGCGGTGCGCTCGACCGATCTCAACGTGCAGGCGCGCGTCATCATGGACACGCTGCACGAGGCCAACCATTACATCGCCGTCACCAGCGCCTGTCACGGCGGCGAGTTCGGACCCGAGCTCTTGACGAAGATGCGGCAGATCGCCGTCGACGCCGGTGAAGATCCGGCGCTCTATCGCCTCCTCGTCGCCGATGGCCCCGGCTCGTCGTACGGCATGGAGCACATCGGCGTCCCCGGCAGCCTCTACTATCGAATGTTCGGCCACGGCAAGAGCGACCACATCTTCAAGCGCTTTGCGTTCGCCGACGCCGACGCCGTCAACATGACCGTCGGCACGCCGAAGGCGTTTGGCCGCGGCAACTTCTACTCGGGCGACTGGTACTACTACCCGAACATGGCCGGCCGCCTCGTCCTCAACCTCAACGACGCCACGCGGCGAGCCTTCTCCGGCGCGCGCGCAGCATCGCAGCAGGCGTGGGCGGCGGCGCGCTGGGCGGCGACCAAGCAGATCGCGGGTCCCGTCTTCTCGCGCGGTCCGTGGTGGAGACGCATGGGCGTCGGCGCCATCGGCGGTTGGGCGCTCGGCACCGCCGTCGAAACCGGCGTCGCCGGCCTCACGCACAACGAAGACATCGGCGCCGCCGCGGGATACGCCGCCGGCGCCTACGGCGCGTACGCGACGGAGTCGGTGTTCTTCGGCACCAGCTCGGGCAGCATGGCCCTCGGCGGCGCCATCTGGTTCCTGCCCGTCGCCGTGCACCTGCACATCACCGGGCGCTGGATCAACGGACCGCTCGAGCAGGCGATCGCCAACGGCGATCCCGAGGCGCAGAAGCTGTACGACGAGTTCAACTGGGGCTTCCCCGGCCTCGGTGCGCTCGTCTACGGCGCCAAGCAATACTATTTCAATGCCGCCGACGGCATCGCGGGGCTGCTGCCCTGACGGCGCGCACTGCGCACAATCGGCTGCAGCATGATTTTGCGCTCGTTTTCGACGAGAACACGCTTGTGCGAGCTTCGTCGAAGACGCTAGCGTGCCTCGCTGGAGGCACTGCATGTCGTTTTCGATTCGATGCGCGCGCGCGGCGTTCCCGCTCGCACTGATGGCCGGCGCGATCCTCGGCTGCGGCAACAGCAGCAGTGGGGGCAACGGCTCGCAGGGCGCGGGAACCGGCGGCAACGGCGCGAGCAGTGCGGATCTCGCGACCGCGGCGCCGGCGGACATGGCGATGCCACCGCCGGCGGTGGACCTCGCCACTCCGGCGAGCCCGCCCGATCTCACGATGGTCACGGATGCGACCAAGTTCCTCGGCACCTGGACCTACGGCACCGGCGCCGCCGCGACCACCGATTGCCCCGGGCAGACGCCGTCGACGGACATCTCGACCGACACCTTCACGGTCACGCCCAAGTCGGCCAACACCATCACGCTGTCGGCGGGCGCCGCGCTCGCGTGCACGATCGACTTCACCGTGGCGGGCAACACCGCCACCATCGTCGCCGGTCAGATGTGCACCGTCACGCAGAGTGGCACGACCGCGACGGTGAAGCCGAACAAGGGCGGCACGTTCCTCACCAGCGACGGCACGACCGCGCAGATCTCGGCGACGGCCGTCGTCACCGCTTCGATCGTGCAGTGCAACGCGGGCATCTCCGCGATGTCCGCGCACCGCTAAGCCGTCCGCTCGCCTGTCCGCTCGGCCTCTGCACGAGCGTGCTCACATGGCTCACGCGATGCAATCACCGTCGTCATGCGCGAGGGTCGAGGCGGTCGCGTGCGGGCGTTCGTCGGCGCAATGCGGTCGTCGATCCGCGACGCGGAGACCTTGGACGTCGCCTACCAGCTCGGTTACTGCGCGCTCTTCGCCGTGTTTCCCTTCGCCATCTTCTTGCTCACCCTCATCGGCTACGTGCCACTGCACGGGCTCGACCAGACGCTGCTCGGCGTCGTCTATCGGTTCATGCCCGGCGGCGCGGCCCGTCTGTGTGACCAGGTGCTGCACGAGATCGTGTCGCGACAGCATGGTTGGCTGCTCGTCACGGCGCTGGCCGGCGCCGTCTGGTCGGCAGCGGGCGGCATCAGCGCGCTCACGAGCGCGTTGAATCGCGCCTACGGCGTCACCGAGACGCGTCCGTGGTGGAAGCGCCAGCTGCTCGCGCTGACCATGACGGTCGTCGGCACGGTCGCGCTCATCATCGCTGCCGGCGGGCTCCTGGTTGGGCCCGAGCTCGTTCGCCGGATCTGGGCCTGGTTGGGCCTCGCGGGCGCCTTCGACCTGATCTGGCGCTATCTGCGCTGGCCGCTCGTCGCGGTCTCGGTCACGGCGATGCTCGCCGGCTTCTATCGCGTCTTGCCCAACGTCCACACGCAGCCCCGACGCGTGCTGCCGGGCGCGTTCGTCGCGGTGCTGCTGTGGGTCGTCGTTTCGTATGGGTTCGGCCTCTACGTGGGACACTTTCACTCGTACGCCAAGATGTACGGTGCGCTCGGAACCGTGATCGTGATGCTGACGTGGCTGTACCTGAGCAGCGTGGCCGTCATCGTGGGCGGGCAGGTCAACGCCGTGTTGGACCGGCTGGCCGACCACCGACGAGAAGACCGGCCATCGTTCGCGGCGACACGCCTGCAGCCGACGTGATCGCGGGACCGCTTCGTCATACACTCGGCGGATGGCGAGCGCACGCGGGCGGTGGTCGCGCCTCGTGATCGGCGGCGTGGCCGTCGCGCTCGTCGCCGAGCGCGTGTGGACGCTGCGCGCGGCGCCGCCGACCGACTTCGACGATGCCTACATGTTCGTGCGCTACGCCGACAACCTGCGCGCCGGCTTCGGCATGGTGTGGAATCGCGGCGGCGGGACGGTCTACGGCGCGACGGGCCTCACGCACCTCGGCCTCGTGACCGCGCTGCGCGCGCTGGCGCCGGCGTGGCCCGACTGGCGCGCGCTCGCCGTCGCGACCTGGACGGCGGCCGTCGCGGCGCTCGTCGTCGCGACCGCGCTCGTCGCCCGCTTCGCGACGCACTCCTGGCTGCGCGGCGCTCCCGAGCGGGCGCTGCTCGCGGTCGTGGCCGCGGTCGCCTACTCCGAAGCCTTCGTCTTCCACTGCGGCACCGGCATGGACACGCTGTCCGCCCTCGCCGCGGTCGCGCTCGTCGCCTATGCGGCGCTGGCGTTGTCGGCGTGCAGCACGCCGCGCGCCGCGCTCGCCTGCGCGCTCGTGGGCTGGCTGGCGATCGAGACGCGCCCCGACAGCTTCCTCGTCGCTGCCGGCACGCCGCTCCTGATGATCGCGCTCGACGGCGGCGCGCGACGGCGGCTCGTCTTCGCCTGGTTCCTGGCCCCGTTCGCGCTGCTCGTCGGCGCGTCGCTCCTCGCCAAGCGGCATTGGCTCGGGACCGCGCTGCCGCTCGCGTTCTACGCCAAGCGCCCCTTCGCCTACGGCGGCTTCGCCGGCGAATACACCTGGAACCCGTTCTGGTTCATGGCGGTCTTCTTTCGCGCCGCCGCGCCGCTCGTCTTGATCCTCGTCGTCGGCGCGCGACGCCGTCACGCCCGCGTGCTCGCGGCGTTGCTGCTGCCGGTGGCGGCCACGTTCGGCGCGCTCTTCCTCGTCAATCAGATCATGGGGCACCTCGGCCGCTTCTATTTTCCGTCGCTGGCGGCGCTCGTCGCCGCCGCAGCGGTCGCCAGCGACGGCGTGTGGCCGCAGCGCGGACGATCGCTCGCGGTGCGCGGCGCGATCGCGGTGGCGCTCTTCGTCGGCGGCGGCGCGGCGCTCGACGCAGCCGGACGCCGCTATCAGGCGCGCGCCGAGCGCCAGCCGCTCGCCGATCTCGACGGCTACTCGGTCGCGGCGACGAAGCCGCTGCCCGAGCTCGACTCGTGGCGCTCCGGGCTCGAGATGGCCGCGCTCGCCGCGGCGGCACCGGCGGGCGCGCGGCTGGCGATGACCGAGCACGGCGTGGTCGCCGCGCGCGCTCCCGCGGCGGTGATCATCGACGTCCTCGGCTTGCACGATCGCTGGTTCGCGCAGCACGGCTTCTCCGCGGCCGAGCTGTTCCGGCGTCGTCCCGATCTCATCTGGATGCCGCATCCCGACTACACGCAAATGATCCGCGACATCCTCGACCGCGACGAGCTCTGGCGCGACTACGACTTCTATCCCGACGCGCTCACCTTCGGCGTCGCCATCCGCCGCGACGGCGCGGCTGCCGCCGCGTTGCGCCGCCTCTTCGTCACCCGCTTCGCCGCCGACTACCCTGGCTGTTCCCTCGACGATTACCGCGCCAGCCGCCGCTAGCACCGTCGCCGTGCAAACGCGCCGTCAGCGACGGCAGGGAACGATCGGCGCTTGACATTAAGAAAATACTTAACTACTGCTGGCGGGCCAAACCGGCGATGCGAGGAGGCCTCCATGCGGACCACGCGAAGCTTCGTGATCGTGGCGTTGGCAGGGATCGGCATCGGGCTCGGAGCGGGCTGCTCCGATCGGGCGAGCCCGAGCCCGGCAAACGGCGGGAACGGTGACACGGGCGGCGGCGGCTCCGGCGGCGCGACCGGCGGCGGCGGCTCCGGCGGCGCGACCGGCGGCGGCGGCTCCGGCGGCGCGACCGGCGGCGGCGGCTCCGGCGGTGGCTCCGGCGGCGGCGGCTCCGGCGGCGGCGGCACGGTCGCGGGCTGCCCGGGACAATCGCTGCTCGCGCTTCCATCCGATCCGTCGGCGCGCGGGCCGTGGCCCGTCGGCGCGAAGACCGTCTCCATCGCCGGGCTCACCGTCGAGGTCTGGTACCCGGCAACCCCTGGCTCCGACGCCGGCACCATGCCCGCCGTCTACGACATCCGCGAGCATCTCCCTGCCGCCGACGCCGCCAAGATCCCGGACGCCGACAACCCGTGGCAGATCTGCGACTGCGTGCGCGAGCTCCCCCTCGACACGGCGCACGGCCCCTACCCCCTCGTCCTCTTCGTGCACGGGACCGCGGCTTTCCGCACGCAGTCGCTCACCTTCATGACCCATTGGGCCAGCCGCGGCTTCGTCGTCGTCGCCGCGGATCACCCCGGCATCCGGCTCGAGGATGTGCTCGCCAGCCCGCTCGGCCTGCCCGGCGCCAGCGACCAGGCCGGCGACGCCAACAAGATCCTCGATGCGCTCGCCGCGCCGTCGGGCGACGTCGCGTTCCTCGCCGGCCACCTCGACGCCGCGCGCGTCGCCGCCTCCGGCCACTCGGCCGGCGGGGGCGCCATCGCCGGCCTCGGCGGGCGCGCCGCGGTGCTCATTCCGATGGCGTCGATGGGCACGCAAGCGGGCGCGACGCTGGTGTCGACCCTCGTCATGGGCGCGGGCAACGATGGCATCGACGCCTACTCGAACGTGCAGAACGGCTACGCCTCGTCGCCCATACGAAAGCGGCTCGTCGGGCTCGGCGGCGATGCCGGGCACCTGGCCTTCTCGGATCTGTGCGCCATCGGCGCCGACAAGGGCGGCATCTTGCAGATCGCGCAGGATCACGGCGTCCAGGTGCCCGCGCTCATCGCGCAGCTCTCGCGCGACGGCTGCATGACGGGGCAGCTTCCGCCCGCCGACGGCTGGCGCATCGTGAATTTCGCGACCTCGGCCGTGCTCGAGGAGACCCTGCAGTGCGCGTCGGCGATGACGGCCACCATCGCCACGATCCAGTCGGCCGTTCCGAACGTCCAGGAATTCCAACAAGCCCTGTGAGCGGAGGCGAAACGGCGATGACCGCACGACCGAACCCTCGCGCGCCCGATGTTAAGTTTTTACTTAACTGGAACGGCGCCCGGAAGCGAACGCTGCTCCTGGCGCTGCGCACACTGCTCCTGGCGCTGCTGCTCCCGCTCGGATGCTCGTCATCGCCGTCGACGAGCGCCTGTCCGCGCGCGCTGGCGGCGCATCCGACCGGCGCGGCGTGGACAGCGCCGCCCGACGACGCGGCGCCGGTCGCGGTCACGTTCTCGCTGACCATCGACCCGCAGCATCCCGCGCTCTCGTCGGCGTGGCGGCAACCGCAAGCGGCCCCGCTCACCATCGGCGGCGGCGGCCAGGGCTTGCGCCTCACCGGCGGCGTCAAGACCTTCGCCTCTGACGCGGGCCGTCTCTATCTCGAGCTCTACGTGGTCAACGACGCCGCGAGCGGCCTGCGGGACGTGACGCTGCAGCCTTCGGTGCCGACCCACGCGAGCGCCTTCTACGACCTCATGGCCGATCCGCTCGGCGCCGCCACCGGCGCTCCTGGCCCGCTCGCGGTCGGCGGGATCGGCCCCGAGGGCGTCTCCGCCCGCATCCGCCTCGCCGTCGACGGCGACGGCAGCGGCGCGCCGATCACCATGACGCTCGCGCTCGCCGGCGCCACGACCGCCCGCGTATCGTCGACGAGCGCGCCGCTCGCGCTGTCGCCGGTGGGCGGCGAAGTCTGGGCGGCGGTGCCCGACGCCGATCGCGTCGCCGTCGTCGACACCGCGAGCGATGCGCGCAGCGCCAGCCTCGCCGTCGCCGGGCGCCCCTCCTCCGTCGCCATCACGCCGGACGGCAAGCTCGTGCTCGTCGCCTGCGCCACCTGCAATCAGCTCGTCGTCGTCGATCGCGCCACGCGCGCGGTCACCCAGATCTTCGGCGAAGCCGAAGGGATCGGCCGCGAGCCGCGCAACGTCGTCGTCGCGCCCGACGGCACGCGCGCCTACGTCAGCGCCTACGTCGGCGACACGGTGACCGTGCTCGAGCGCCGCGGCGACGCCTTCACGGTGACGTCGACGATCCCGACCGGGCGCCGTCCCGTCGGCATGTCGCTGCCACCCGACGGTCGAACCCTGTACGTCGCGCATTTTTTGCCGCACGGCCCCATCGAAGACAACGGCGGCTGGGTCAGCGTCCTCGACACCGACGCGGCCCAGGAGATCGGCACCGCCGAGCTGCGCGACGACGGGAACGTCGCGGAGGCCTCGTGCCTGACGAAGGTGCAGGCGTTCGCCAGCCAGAGCGCGGAGGCGCTGTCGTTCGAGGCCTCACCGACGCAGCTGGCCGGCGTCTTTCTCTCGCCGGGCGGCGGCGAGGGCTGGGTGCCCGCGCTGCGCGTGGCGGGCTTTCCCATCCTCGAGGGCGACCTCTCCGCGCTCGGGTTCCAGTTCGCCACGCTCGGCGCCAATTCGCCGATGATGCTGTTCCCGCTCGACACCCGCGCCCCGCGCGCCGCCGCGTTCCGACGCGCCTCCAGCGTCATCGACATCACCGACCGCGACGCGAGCTTCCTCGCCTGCTACCCGGGGCTCGACGACGTCGAGGCGGTGCGCGCCGAGCCGGGCGCCAGCGAGAACGAGCTCGAGTACGCCGGGGTCACGATTCCCTCGCAAGCCACGATGCTCTCGGAGTCGGGCGCCTCCCGCTTCGTCGGCTGGACGCGCGGCGGCCGGCGTGCGCTCGTGCTCAGCTATCTCGCCGACGAGCTCGTGGTGCTCGACGCCGCGTCGCACTCGCCGACCACGCGCCGCCACTTCACGCTCGCCGGCTCCAATCCGACCGGCATCGTCGTCACGCCCGACGGAACCAAGGGCTACGTCAGCTACGAGAACTCGCCGTTCGTGAGCGTGCTCGATCTGTCGGCCTACGCCGTCGACGGCGCGCTTCCCGAGCCGGCGATCGTGCCCTACCGCCTCGATCCCGGCGCGCCCGCCGGACAGGGCGCCGCCATCATCACGTTCCTCATGCTCGTGCGCGGCGTCGACGGTGTGCCCGATCTGCCGCCGGTGACGGAGACCGCCGAGGTCGCGCTCGTCGACGCCGATCCGATGGACCCGACGCTGCGGCGCGGCCGCATCCTGTTCACCTCGTCGAACCCCGACAAGTATCCGACGCTCACTGGCAGCCGCGAGGCCGCCTGCGCCGCCTGCCATCCCAACGGCGGCAACGACGGCAGCGCCTGGTCGACGATGGAGGGCGAGCGCCGCACCCTCGGTCTGTGGGGCGGCGTCGGCACGCGCGGCTGGCTGCACGCCTCGGCCACGCATCGCAGCGCCGTCGACTTCGCCACGTCGATCGTCAAAGAGCGGCTCGGCGGCAGCGGCCTCGACGACGGCGACGTGGCGGCGCTGTCCTCGTATCTGGCGCGCGGCATCCCGATCGTGCAGCGCCCGGCGACCGACGCGGCGTTGGTGGCGCGCGGCAAGACGCTCTTCGACGCGCACTGCCTCGGCTGTC
>Ga0134125_10003043_pt1 | contig 19634 bp, 21 predicted proteins | sample KB31751_FD_96464 | JGI IMG/M metagenome (GOLD analysis project Ga0134125, IMG submission 96464) | Terrestrial soil microbial communities with excess Nitrogen fertilizer from Kellogg Biological Station, Michigan, USA - KB3-175-1 | ecosystem: Environmental > Terrestrial > Soil > Unclassified ... | reverse complement strand
TCGATCGCACTCTTGCGTCCGGAATTGACAAGACAATTCCTACCAAGATGCGCTTACGAAACAGCACCACTAGGCGCCGCCGTCCGCGCATCCCTTCCTCTGATTTACACTGTCAAAGAACGACCCCCCGAAAGGGAGCGGCGCTTATAGGCTTGCGTTCGCCGCAAGTCAACAAGACTTCACCCGCTGTCGGGAGCTTCCGAAGCGGTCAACGAAGCCAAACACCGCGCCAAGCGGCGTTCGCAAGCGACACGTTTCAGAAGAGCCGCCGAAGCGGCTGAGGCGTAGATATAGACCGCCGTAACCGAATTGTCTAGAGGCCCGGCACTCTAAAGAAGGCCCAGCGAGCGCAGTTCCTGGGCCATGGCTTCGGGGAGCCGGTCCTCCTCCTTTCCGCCCCGGCTGAGCCGGTCGGGCGGCGCATCCTTGGGCAGCAGATAGCGCCAGCCCTGGAAGGGCCGCTTCGGCTGCCAGGCCGTTTCGACCAGCTTGGGATCGTAGCGCACCAGGGTGTAGCGCTCGCCATCCTCCTCAACCACCGGGACGAAGCCGAGGATGCGCTGCCGCACCCGGATATGGCCCTTGATCACCCAGTAAATAGACCCGCCTTCGAGAATCTCCTCGCTCCGCCGCGGCATGTGCCGGGTGTAGAAAACCGAGCGCCCGCGCTCGCGCCGGCGCACCTTCTGCAGCTTGCGCAGATGCGGGAGATCGTCGACGCCGACCGCGAGCTTGATCAGATGCAGTGCCATCCTTGTCACGCCGCCTTGGCGGCGAGCGCGCGCGCCACTTTGGAGGCCGGGGCACGCCCCAGCGCCTCGGAGATGAAGCGGCCGGCCGCGGCCAGCCGCGCGAGATCGACCCCGGTGGCGATGCCGAGCCCCTCGAGGAGATAGAGCACGTCTTCGCTCGCGACATTGCCCGAAGCACCCTTGGCGTAAGGGCAGCCGCCAAGCCCGGCAACCGAGCTGTCGATCGTGGCGATGCCGCACTCGAGCGACGCCACGATATTGGCGAGAGCCTGACCGTAGGTGTCGTGGAAATGGATGGCGAGACGCTCGCGCGGCAGCCGGCCGGCAACCGTCTCGATCATCGCCTGGATGCGCAGCGGCGTGCCGGTGCCGATGGTATCGCCGAGCGAGATCTCGTAGCAGCCCAGCGCCAGCAGCTTCGCCGCGACATCAGCCACCGCTTCGGGCGCGATCGGCCCTTCATAGGGGCAATCGACGACGCAGGAGATGTAGCCGCGCAAGCGCATGCCATGCCGGCGCGCAGCCGACGCCACGGGCGCGAAACGCTCCAGGCTCTCGGCGATGGAACAGTTGATGTTGCGCTGAGAGAATTTCTCCGAGGCCGCGGCGAAAATGGCGATCTCCTCGACCCCGGCCGCGAGCGCCGCCTCGAAGCCCCTCATATTGGGCACCAGTACCGGATAGCTCACGCCGGGCTTGCGCTTCAGCCCGGCCAGCACATCGGCGGTGTCTGCCATCTGCGGAATCCATTTGGGCGAGACGAAGCTCCCGGCCTCGATGACGGAAAGCCCGGCGTCGGCAAGCCGTTCGATGAGCGCGATCTTGGTCGCCGCCGGCACGATCTCGGCTTCGTTCTGCAGCCCGTCGCGCGGACCGACCTCGACCATGCGCACCCTGCGGGGAAGCTCCATCCTCGCCCTCCTCACTCCGCCGCGAAGGCGATGAGCTCGGCGCCTTCCTCGACGAGATCGCCGGCGGCGTAATTGACCCGCTCGACCCGCCCATCGGCGGGCGCGGCGATCGTGTGCTCCATCTTCATCGCCTCCAGCACCATCAGAGCCTGCCCACGCTTCACCGTTTCGCCCGACGCCGCAAGTACCTGCGTCACCTTGCCGGGCATGGGCGCGGTGAGCCGGCCGCCCGCCGCCGCCTCCGCCGCCTTGGGCGCCAGCGGATCGATATAGGTGAGCCGCCAGCTCCCGTCATCGCCCACCACCCAGACCTCGCCGCCCTCGCTCAGCACGCCCATCTGGCTGCGCACGCCGTCGAGCTCCAGCACGAACTCGCCCTTGGCGAGCGCGCTGAGCCTGGCCTCGCTTGTCGCACCCTCGATATCGAGCCGATAGGCGCCGCCCTGCCGGTGGATGCGCACCAGGCGCTGCCGATCGCCATCCGCCCAATTCATGTCCTGGTACGTGTCGCCGGCGAGCCGCCAGAAATCGCGGCGCAGCCATGGCGAATGCGGATCGCCGGAGAGCGCACCGGCGGCGCGCGCCTCGGCCCCTTCCTCGAGCAGCCGCGCGAAGCTTGCCGCAGCCAGCGCGCGGCGCGGTGCCGGCGCAAGCTCCGGGATGAGCTCGGCGCGATGGCGCCCGATGAAGCCGGTGTCGACCGCACCCGCAGCGAAGGCAGGATGGCGCAGCACGCGCAGCAGGAAATCGCGATTGGTGATGAGGCCGGCGATGCGGTACTGAGCGAGACCGGCGGCGAGCCGCCGTAGTGCCGTGCCGCGATCCTCGCCCCAGGCGATCACCTTGGCGATCATCGGGTCGTAATAGACACTGACCGCATCGCCTTCGCGCACGCCCGTATCGACGCGCAGCGCCGGCGCGAAGGGCACGGTCAGCCGCCGTAGCGCGCCGGTCATGGGCAGGAAGTCGCGCGTCGGATCCTCGGCATAGAGCCGCGCCTCTACCGCATGCCCGCGCGAGACCACATCCTCCTGCCGGAACGGCAGGCTCTCGTCGGCCGCGACGCGGATCTGCCATTCGACGAGATCAAGGCCGGTGATCGCCTCGGTCACGGGATGCTCGACCTGGAGCCGCGTGTTCATCTCCATGAAATAGAAAGCGTCGCCTTCGGCAATGAACTCGACCGTCCCGGCACCGACGTAACCCACCGCGCGCGCCGCCGCGACTGCAGCCTCGCCCATGGCGCGGCGGCGCTCCTCGCTCATGCCGGGCGCCGGCGCCTCCTCGACGACCTTCTGGTGCCGGCGCTGCAGCGAGCAGTCGCGCTCGAAGAGGTGCAGCGTGTTGCCTTGCCGGTCGGCAAAAACCTGCATCTCGATGTGGCGAGGCCGCGTCAGATATTTCTCGAGCAGCACGCGATCATCGGCGAAGGCGGCCTTGGACTCGCGCTTGGCCGAGGCCAGCGCCGCGGCGAACTGATCGGCGCGCTCGACGACGCGCATCCCCTTGCCGCCGCCGCCGGCCGAGGCCTTGATCAGCACCGGATATCCGAGGCGATGAGCGGCTTCGGCGAGATGCCGCTCATCCTGCCGCTCGCCGTGATAGCCCGGCACGAGCGGCACGCCGGCGCGCTCCATCAGCGCCTTCGCCGCCGCCTTGGAGCCCATGGCACGGATCGCCGCCGCCGGTGGGCCGATGAAGGCGAGGCTCGCCTTGGCGCAGGCCTCGGCGAAATCGGCGTTCTCGGAGAGAAAACCGTAGCCCGGATGCACCGCCTCGGCGCCCGCAGCCCGAGCGGCTTCGATCAGCCGGTCGATGCGCAGATAGCTGTCGCGCGCCGGCGCCGGCCCGATGGGATAGGCCTCGTCCGCCTCCGCCACGTGGAGCGAGCCGGCATCGGCCGCGGAGTAGACCGCGACCGTGCGGATGCCGAGCCGGCGCGCCGTGCGGATGATCCGGCAGGCGATCTCGCCGCGATTGGCGATGAGGAGCTTGCCGAACATCTAGGCGTCCGTCCGGTCCATGTGATCAGCGCTTCCAGCCGGGCTTGCGCTTGTCGAAGAAAGCGGCGAGCCCTTCGCGCGCCTCGCTCGAAGCGCGCGCATCGGCGATAGCGCGGGCGGTGAGCGACATCAATGTCCCGGTCACTGGCCGGTCCTGCACCTCGGCGATGAGCCGCTTCGAGCGCGCCTGCGCACCAGTGCCGCCCTCGAGCAGGGCGCCGACGATGCGGTCGCTGGCGGCACCGAGGCCGGCAAGGGGCGCCACTTCGTGAACGAGACCGATGCGCCGCGCCTCTTCGGCCGAGAAACGCTCCCCGGTGAGGAAATAGCGCCGCGCCGCGCGCGCGCCGATCGCCGCCACGACGTAGGGGCTGATGGTCGCCGGCACCAGGCCGAGACGCACTTCGGAGATGCAGAACACCGCCTCGACCGCCGCCACCGCGACATCGCAGCAGCAGACGAGACCGAGCCCGCCGGCATAGGCGGCGCCGTTGACACGCGCCACGGTGGGCTTCGCCAGCTCGTTCAGCGTGCGCAGCAGCTCGGCGAGCGCCAGGGCATCGGCGAAATTCTCGGCATCGCTGTAGCCGGCCATCCGCCGCATCCAGTTGAGGTCGCCGCCGGCGGAGAAGCTCTGGCCGTTGCCGGTGAGCAGCACCACCCGCACCGCCGGATCGGCCTCAAGCCGGCGGAGCGCTTCGGTGAGATCGACGATGAGCCGGTCGTCGAAGGCGTTGTGGATCGTCGGCCGGTTGAGCGTAACCGTGGCGACGCCGCGCGGATCGGTATCGACGAGGATGGTGCTGTCGGTCATTCCCTCACATCCGAAAGACGCCGAATTCGGTTTTCTCGATCGGTGCGTTGAGACTGGCCGAGATCGCCAGCGCCAGAACGCGCCGGGTCTCGGCGGGATCGATGACACCGTCATCCCAGAGCCGCGCGCTCGCGTAATAGGGATGGCCCTGCTGCTCATACTGGGCGAGGATCGGTGCCTTGAACGCCGCTTCCTCTTCCTTGCTCCAGCTGCCGCCGCGTGCCTCGATGTTGTCGCGCCTGACTGTGGCGAGAACCGAGGCCGCCTGCTCGCCGCCCATCACCGAGATGCGGGCATTGGGCCACATCCACAGGAAACGCGGCGAATAGGCGCGGCCGCACATGCCGTAATTGCCGGCGCCGAAGCTGCCGCCGATGATGACGGTGAATTTCGGCACATTGGCGCAGGCGACCGCAGTCACCATCTTGGCGCCGTCCTTGGCTATGCCGCCCGCCTCGTATTTGCGGCCGACCATGAAGCCGGTGATGTTCTGCAGGAAAACGAGCGGAATGCCGCGCTGGGCGCAGAGCTCGATGAAATGCGCGCCCTTGAGCGCGCTCTCCGAGAAGAGGATACCGTTATTGGCGACGATGCCGACGGGATAGCCCCAGATGCGCGCGAAGCCGGTGACCAGCGTCTGACCGTAGAGCTGCTTGAATTCGTCGAGCTCGCTGCCATCGACGAGGCGGGCGATGACCTCGCGGACGTCATAGGGCTTGCGGGTATCTGCCGGCACGACGCCGTAAATCTCGCGAGGATCGTAGAGCGGATCGACCGGATCGGCGATGTCGAGGCTCGGCCGCTTCACCCGGTTGAGCCGGCCGACGATGCGCCGCGCGATGCCGAGCGCATGCGCGTCGTCGAGCGCGTAATGGTCGGTGACCCCCGAGACGCGGCTATGCACGTCGGCGCCGCCGAGATCCTCGGCGCTCACCACTTCGCCCGTCGCGGCCTTCACCAGCGGCGGCCCGCCGAGGAAGATCGTGCCCTGGTTGTGCACGATGATGCTCTCATCCGACATTGCCGGGACATAGGCGCCGCCGGCGGTGCAGGAGCCCATGACGACTGCGATCTGCGGGATGCCGAGCCCGGACAGCGTCGCCTGATTGTAGAAGATGCGCCCGAAATGCTCGCGGTCGGGAAAGACCTCATCCTGATTGGGCAGGTTGGCGCCGCCGGAATCGACGAGGTAGAGGCAGGGCAGATGGTTCTGCCGCGCGATCTCCTGCGCGCGCAGATGCTTCTTCACCGTGATCGGGTAATAGGTGCCGCCCTTCACCGTGGCGTCGTTGGCGACGATCACGCATTCGCGCCCCATCACCGGGCCGATGCCGGTGATGACGCCGGCCGCGGGGATGTCCTCGCCATACATGCCATAGGCGGCGAGCTGCGACAGCTCCAGGAAAGGCGCCCCGGGATCAAGCAGCGTGCGCACGCGATCGCGCGGCAGCAGCTTGCCGCGGGCGAGATGGCGCTTGCGCGCCTCGGCGCCGCCGCCCTGGCGGATCGCCTCGACCCGCGCCGCAAGATCGTCCACCTGCGCGCGCATCGCCGCGGCATTGGCGCGAAAACTCTCGGAGCGGGATTCGAGTGCGGTCTTGAGGACGGACATCGGCTTTCCTTCGGCCCGCGGGCGCGCCCGTCACCATGCAAAACGGGGCTCCGCCGGGCAAGCGAAAAGCGCGCCGGGCCCGCTTGACGCGTCGGTGCCGGATCGGGACGATCTTCGGCCATGCTGAGCCTCGCCGAGATCGAAAGCACCGCCGCCCTCGTCCATCGCGCGCTCGACCCGACGCCGCAGATCTGCTGGCCGCTGCTGTCCGAGCGCAGCGGCGCCGAGACCTGGGTCAAGCACGAGAACCACACGCCGATCGGCGCGTTCAAGATCCGCGGCGGCCTCGCCTATCTCGCCGCATTGCGCGAGCGCGAGCCCGACGTTACCGGCGTTATCACTGCGACGCGCGGCAATCATGGGCAGAGCGTGGCGCTGGCGGCGCGGCGGCTCGGACTTGCCGCGACCATCGTCGTGCCGCATGGCAACAGCCGGGAGAAGAACGCAGCAATGCGCGCCTTCGGCGCCGAGCTCGTCGAGACCGGCCACGATTTCCAGGCGGCCTACGAGCACGCCGGGGCGCTGGCGGCAGAGCGGCGGCTGCATTTCGTCCGCTCCTTCGATCGGCGGCTCGTCGCCGGGGTCGCCAGCTACGCGCTCGAGCTCTTCCGCGCGGTGGCCGATCTCGACACCGTCTATGTGCCGATCGGCATGGGCTCCGGCATTTGCGCCACGATGGCCGTGCGCGACGCGCTCGGGCTTTCGACCAAGGTGGTGGGGGTCGTCGCCGCCAACGCACCGGCCTATGCGCTCTCCTTCGAGGCAGGTCGCGCCCTTTCCACGAACCGGGCAGACACGATGGCGGACGGGCTCGCCTGCCGCGTGCCGGATGAGGGAGCGCTGGCGGCGATCCGCAAGGGCGCCGAGCGGATCCTGCGCGTCAGCGAGGCCGAGATCGCCGCGGCGATGCGGCACTTCTTCACCGATACGCACAACCTTGCCGAAGGTGCCGGCGCCGCGGCGCTCGCGGGGCTCCTCCAGGAAAAGCAGCAAATGGCGGGAAAGCGCGTCGCCGTCATCCTCTCGGGTGGCAACGTCGACCGCGACGTCTTTGCGCCGGTGCTCGGCGCTACCCCGCCAGGACCTGCCGACTGATCACCAGTCGCTGGATGTCGCTGGTGCCCTCGTAGATCTGACAGACGCGCACGTCGCGCCAAATCCGCTCGACCGGAAAATCTTCGAGATAACCGTAGCCGCCATGGATCTGGATGGCATCCGAGCAGACGCGCTCGGCCATCTCGGAAGCGAAGAGCTTGGCCATCGACGCCTCCTTGATGCAGGGCATCCCGGCATCGCGCAGCGCCGCCGCGTGCAGTGTGAGCTGGCGCGCCGCCTCGATGCGGGTCGCCATATCTGCGAGGCGAAAGGCTACCGCCTGGTGATTGGCGATCGCGGTGCCGAAGCTCTTGCGATCCCGGGCGTAGCTGGTCGCGGCCTCGAGCGCGGCGCGGGCCATGCCGACCGCCTGTGCGGCGATGCCGATGCGCCCGCCTTCGAGATTGGCGAGCGCGATCTTGTAGCCCTCGCCTTCGCGGCCGAGCCGCAGATCCGGCGTGAGCTCGAGCTCGTCGAAAACAATCTGCGCCGTGTCGGAGGCGCGCTGGCCGAGCTTCTTCTCGAGCTTGGCGACGCGCCAGCCCGGCCGGTCGGTCGGCACGATGAAAGCGCTGATGCCGCGCTTGCCAGCCTCGGGATCGGTGACGGCGAAGACCAGCGCGAGCTTGGCATGGGCGCCCGAGGTGATGAACTGCTTGGTGCCGGTGAGGACGTAACCCTCGCCGCGGCGCCTCGCGCGCGTCGCGATCGCAGCAGCATCGGAGCCGGCTTCGGGCTCGGTGAGGCAGAAGGCGGAGAGCACCTCGCCGCGCGCCATCGGCCGCAGGAATCGCTGCTTCTGCTCCTCGGTGCCGAATTTCAGCACCGGCAGGCAGCCGACCGAATTCTGCACGCTCATGATGGTCGAGCAGGCGCCGCAGCCGGCGGCGATCTCCTCGAGCGCCATCGCATAGGCGACATGATCGGAAGCCGCGCCGTCATAGTCCTCGGGCACCAGCATGCCGAAAAGGCCGAGCCGCCCCATCTCGGCGAGCGCATCGGCTGGAAAATGCGAGGTGCGGTCCCATTCGGCAGCAAACGGCAGGAGGCGCTCGCGCGCGAAGCTCCGCGCCATGTCGCGGATCATCGCCTGTTGCTGGGTCGCGATCATGCCGGCGAGCCTACCACGGGATGGTCGGGCCGTCGTAGCCGTAGAAGCCGCCGCTGTCGCGCTCGCGAAGCCCGGCGATGACCCGCCGCATGCCCGCGACGCTCTCTTCGGGCGAGAGCGGTGCGCTCTTCCCGCCCATATCGGTCCTCACCCAGCCCGGATGCAGCACCGCGGCGATGACGTCGCGATGATCGAGCGCGTAGGAGCGCCAGGCGGCGTTGAGCGCCGCCTTGGAGGAACGATAGGCATACATGCCGCCGTCGCTGTTGCTGCCAATCGAGCCGAGGCGGCTGGTGATGGCGAGCAGCTTGCGCTCCCGGCTGCGCGCAACCTGCGCATGGAAGGCACCGGCGAGCGCGAGCGGCGCCATGGTGTTGACGCGGAACGTGTGCCCCCAGCCCTCCGCGTCGACCGCCTCGGCCGACATGCCCTGCGGGCCCATCACCCCGGCATTGGCGATCAGCACATCGATGGCTTCGCCGGCGAGCGTACGGGCGAGCGCGGCAATCGCCGCGAGATCGGTAACGTCGAGCGCGTGAACCGCAACCCCGGATCCGAGCGCCCGCAGCGGCTTTGCGTTATCGGGCGAACGGCAGGTGGCGATGACCCGCCAGCCTTCGGCCGCGTATTGCCGGGCGAATTCCAGGCCGAGGCCGCGATTGGCGCCGGTGACGAGAAGGGTGGGCATGAGCGCTTCCTACGCCAATGATGTACATCGTTGAGCGCGCGCGCACGCTACCTCAATGACAGAGTGGCGCGCCCAGCGCCGCCGGAACCGGCAGGCCGGCCCGGGCAAGCCGATGATAGCACTGCACCCCTTGGCGCCGTCAGCCTCCGTTGGCGCGCTCGGCCAGGACCTCGACGATGAGGCGCCAGGAGGCGCCGTGGTCGAGCGAAGCCTCGCCCTTCCAGTGGAAGGAGTGCTGCGTGATCTTCGTGAAGCTCCAGCGCGTGAGCGCGCCGCTCTCGGTCGTGCCCTCCTGCACGATGTCGCTGCCGCGGCGCCGGCCGATCTGCTGGCGAAAGCTGTTGGTCGCAGGGTCGATCCAGTAGATGCGCCAGGCATCGAGCACGGGATCGTAGATGCGGAGCGTCGTGCCGTACCAATTGCCGGCGACCGGCATCGCCGGCGCGCCGGTGCGGCGGTCAGCGCGGCGCGGGATCATCCAGACATCCTGGATGGCGCGGCCTTCGAGCACCCAGCCGAAGTGAATTTCGCCTTCGCCCTGATGGCGCGTGCCGTCGGCAGCATGGGTCAGGATCTTCGCCTGCCAGTCGCCGATGAACTGGCCATAGAGCTGGAGCGCCTCGGCGCGATCGGCGGCGGGACCATCGGCGTGGAGTGCCGCGGCGAAGCCGGACTCGAGAGCGGACATGGAAAACCTCCGAATGGATGAGCTTTTGTTAGCTGCGAGACGGTTGTGCGTCCTTCGACAGGCTCAGGATGAGGGACTTCCTTCGTTGCCCCTGGGACGCAGCCTGCCCTGCAGGCCGGACGCCAGCAAACCCTATCCCGCCTCCGCTTTCTTGGAGAAAATTGCGGAACTGCCCCGAGTTCGGCGCGCCACGGTATAGAATAAGCGCCAGAGGAGATCGGCCATGAGCGACTTCGTCACCCACGAGATCGTCAACCAGCCGCCGCCGCTCGTCGATTACGACCTCTTCGGCAGCGACCGCGCGCTCCAGGAGGCGGTGCGGCGCGAAGGTGCGGCGTGGGCCGAGCCGTCGCTCGCCGGATTCGGCCGGGCGCTTGGCCGATCCCAGACCATCGAATGGGGCTTCCAGGCGAACCGCAATACGCCGGTGCTCCAGACCTTCGACCGCTTCGGCCATCGGCGCGATGCGGTCGAGTTCCATCCGGCATGGCATTCGCTGATGGCGCTCGCCATCGGCGAAGGCGTCCATACCGGTCCCTGGGCCGAGCCGCGTCCCGGCGCCCATGCCGCGCGTGCGGCGCAAGTCTACATGCAGTGCCAGATCGAGGCCGGCGTGCAATGCCCGATCACCATGACCTATGGCGTGGTCCCGGCGCTGCGCCGCCAGCCGGACCTCGCGGAGCTGTGGCTGCCGCGCCTTTTCTCGCGGCGCTACGACGGCAGCTTCCGCCCGGCCGGCGAGAAGACCGGGGCGCTGATGGGCATGGGCATGACCGAGAAGCAGGGCGGCTCGGATCTGCGCAGCAACAGCACGCGCGCCGAGCCGGTCGATGGCGGCGGGCCCGGCCGTGCCTATCGTCTCACCGGCCATAAATGGTTCATGTCGGCGCCGATGTGCGATGCCTTCCTGGTACTGGCGCAGGCGCCGAAGGGCATCTCCTGCTTCCTGCTGCCGCGCTGGACCCCGGACGGCGCGCTCAACGCGGTGCGGCTCCAACGCCTCAAGGACAAGCTCGGCAACCGCAGCAATGCGTCGAGCGAGGTCGAATTCGCCGGCGCCATCGCCTTCCTCGTCGGCGAAGAAGGCCGCGGCATTCCGATCATCATCGAGATGGCGACATATACGCGGCTCGACTGCGCGGTGGCCGGGGCCGGGCTCATGCGTCAGGCGCTGGCGCAGGCGGCGCATCATGCGCGCCACCGCACCGCCTTCCAGCGACAGCTCGCGGACCAGCCGCTGATGACCAACGTGCTCGCCGACCTCGCGCTCGAATGCGAGGCGGCGACGGCGCTGGGGCTGCGCATGGCCCGCGCCTTCGACCGCCAGGACGATGCCGGCGAGACCGCCTTCCGCCGGCTGGTGACGCCGGCGGCGAAATACTGGGTGTGCAAGCGCTCGGTGGCGTTTGCCGGCGAAGCGATGGAGGTGCTCGGCGGCAACGGCTATGTCGAGGAAAGCATGATGCCGCGGCTCTATCGCGAAGTGCCGGTGAACTCGATCTGGGAAGGCTCGGGCAACATCATGTGCCTCGACGTGCTGCGCGCGCTGACGCGGACGCCGGAGGCGGGCGAGGCGTTGCGCGCCGAGCTGGCGTTGGCGCGCGGCGGCGATCAACGGCTCGACCGCTGCGCCGCGTCCCTCGAAGCGACGCTGTCGCGGGGGCCCGAGGAATCGCAGGCGCGGCGGCTCGCCGAGACCATGGTGCTGGCGCTGCAGGCGGCACTGCTCGTGCGCTTCGCGCCGCCCGCAGTGGCCGACGCTTTCTGCGCAACCCGGCTCGAGGGTGGGCAAGGCGGCGCCTTCGGCACGCTGCCCGTAGGGCTCGATCTCCGCACCATCGTCGAGCGCGCGGCGCCGGGGTAAGCGGCGTCAGCCCCGCTCAACTCTTCAGCGGAATCCAGATCTCGACGCCGCCCAGCCCGGTGCGCGGATCGAAGGCCTCGGCGTAGCGCTCGAAATTCGGCGCATCTGCCGCCTCGTGACCGGATTGCGGCAGCCACCGGCTCCAGATCGTGTTGACGGTGCGCCGGATCGTCGAGATGTGCTCGGCGTGCCGGAAGAGGGCATAGCGCTGGGCCGGAATGCGCACGCGGCTGAACTCCGCCGGCAGAGCCGAGAAATCCTTCACCTCGACGCCGGCGATGTAGTCGAAATTGCCTTCGTCATCGCCGTTGCAGCAGACGCCGTAGGCGGCGCTGCCGACCGCGCCGGAAATGTTGCCGAGATAGGGCTGGAAGCGCTGCCATAGCGACGGAATCGCCTTGCTGCTTTCGCCGTTGTAGCGCTCGCCGAGCCCGGCAACGAGCAGCGGCTTGCCGGATTCGAAGCGCGGCGCATCGAGCTTCGCGAAGAGTGTCTCGTCCATCTTGATCGGCTCCACGAGGTCCAGAGTGTCGGGAGTGCGCCGGGCGCGGACCGCCTCGGGCGTGAGCCCGAACTGTTCGCGGAAGGCGCGGGTGAATGCTTCGTGGGAGCCGTAGCCGGCCTCGAGCGCGACGGACAGGATGTCCGGCGCGCCGCTGGCGAGCGCGCGCGCCGCCTCGCTCAGGCGCCGGCCGCGCAGATAGCGCATCACCGAGGTTCCGGTGGCGAAGCCGAACGCCCTGACGAGGTGGTAGCGCGAGACGCCAGAAGCCGCGGCGATGTCGTCGAGCGAGATATCCTCGGCGAAGTGACTTTCGACGAACCAGATCGCTTTCCCGACGGGGGTCATCTCCCGGCCCTCACCTCAGCACTCCCCTCCTCTACCGCGCCGGCAGGCGCGCCGCTTGATCGCGGTTGCGGTGGGCCGGCCCTTCACGCCGGCGAGCGGCCGGCATAGGCATTTTCAAGGGCGGCGACGTCGATCTTGACCATCTTCATCATCGCCTGCATGACGCGCGCCGCCTTGGTGCGATCGGGATCGGCGATCAGCTTCGGCAGCACGCTCGGGATGATCTGCCAGGAGACGCCGTAGCGGTCCTTGATCCAGCCGCATTGCACCGGCGCGCCGCCCTGGGAAAGCGCCTGCCACAGCCGATCGACCTCCGCCTGGTCGGTGCAATCGACGTGAAACGAGATGGCATGGGAGTGTTCAAAGCGGGTACCGCCATTGAGCGCCATGAAGCGCTGGCCGGCGAGCGTGAACTCGACGACGAGCACGCTGCCGGCCTTGCCGCCGGGCGTATCCGTCACGTTTTTCTGCACGTGCTCGATGCGCGAGTTGGGCAGCAGCGAGACATAGAATTTTGCCGCCTCCTCCGCTTCACCGTCGAACCACAGGCAGGGCGCGATCTTGGACATGGGTCGGGTTCTCCTCTTCTCGGGTGAGAGATCGCGCACCCCACCTCACCCAACCCTCTCCGCCCCAATGGGGCGGAGAGGGAGGGACCCGCCGAAGCGCGGAGCGCGAAGGCGGGAGGGTGAGGTGGGGTGCGGACCTAAGCGAACGCTGTCACACAGAGGACGTTGGAAAGCGCGTCCTGCAGACACTGCGGAAGATTTTTCAACCGGCCCTTGTGTCGAGCCAAGCGAGAAGTCTCTCGGCCACGGGCGCGATGCGCTTGTAGCGGCGCGTCTCCTCGGGCATGTCGCGGATCGCCGCGGCAAGCTCGGCCGCGCCGGCGGGCGCGGCAATGGCAGCGCCGAGCCGGGTGATATGGGTGCGGATGGTGAAGACCACTGCGCCGGTGGCCGGCAGGCGCCGCAGGGTCTGCCGCTCGACGCGCAGCCAGAGACGCTCGCCCGCATTCTCCGCGGTGACGCCGGGCGCCGCGGGGCCGGCTTCCGGCTGGAAGGGCGCGGGGTCGTCGGCAATGCCCCAATTGAGCCGCCAGACCGGCCGCTCGGGTGCCAGCGCCGCGAAGAAACGGTCGACCGGCCGGCCGAGCTTCGCGGCATAGCCCGGCACCGGATCGTGGATCGGGCCGAGCGGCCGGCCAAGCTTCTCGGCAAGACGCCAGCGCGCCGGCGAGCAGAGGGTTGCGCCGACGAGGCGATAGCTTTCGCCTTCCGGCAGCAGCAAGCAGAAATCTTCCTGCACAAGACGGCCCGCGAGATCGAGCGGATGGAGATCCGACCGGGCCAGATCCCAACGCTCGCCGGTTGCGGCGTTGGCGAGCGCCGCACCTTCGCGCGTGAAAACCGCCGCGTGATGCCGCAGCAGATGCTCGACCAGCAACGCCAGCAGCTCGCCGGCAGGATCCGCCGCCTCGGGCAGAGCCGCGAACACCTCGGCGTGGCGCGTCTCCAGCAAATGCCGCTTGGCGGCAAGATCGGCCGCGAGATGCGCGTCGCGCTCGATCCATTCCGCCGGTGCAAGCGGCATCAGCCCCATCATCAGCCGGAAGCGGCCGCCATCGAACGGCAGATAGGGCGCGGGCTTTTCGCGAGAGCTCATCGGCGGTGCTTAGCAGGTCGTCCGCGGCGGCGCATGGCCCTGATGCGGCTCACGGGCGCTGCGTCTCGACGAAATCGCTGAGCCGCGCCAGCGCCGCGTCCCATTGCGTCGAGATCTGATCGAGATAGCGGCGGGTCTCGGCCAGGCGCCGGGGCTGCAGCTCCCAGATGCGCTCGCGCCCGGCGCGGCCGCTGCGCACGAGGCCAGCGGCTTCAAGCGCGCGCAGATGCTTCGTCACCGCCTGGCGCGACACCTCGGCGCCATCGGTGAGCCGCACGATCGACAGCGGCCCGCCATGGCAGAGCCGCGCGACGAGGCGCAGGCGCGTCGGATCGCCCAGCGCGGCGAAGACCGAGGCGGCCTCGCCAAAGGCCTCGTCCGGCCGCGCGGCGACCATTCGGCGCTCAGCCCTTTGCCGGCTGCGCCAGGTATTTGGCGATGAGCTGCGTCTGCTTCTCCCAGCCGCCCTCATTGGCGGTGAAGGCCTTGGCGCGCCGCGCCAGCGGGATCCGATCGAAGCCGGATTCGGTGATGGTGAGCCGCGTGCCGCCTTCGACCGCTTCGAGCTCGAAGAGGATGAGGGTCATCGGCTCCTGCGCGTAATCGACCCCCGGATCGACCGCGAAGGGATGCCAGCGGAAGGAGAAGCGCCGCATCGGCTCGATCCGGTCGACGGTGATCTCGAACTTCGCCCCGGCATGAGGCGCCTGCAGCTTCGCGACCTCGGGATCGACGGTGGTTGGCACGATCTTGCCGGTGAGGCGCGCGCCTTCGACGAAGGGGCCGTCGAAGGCGACGCCGAACCAGAGGCCGAACTGGCGGGCATCGGCGATCGCCTGCCAGACGCGCTCACGCGGCGCCTTGAGCAGGATTTGCTTTTCGATGCGATCGGTATTCATAAGCAACCTCCCGGTTGCTCTTTATATCGCACCCGCCCACAAAGCGCAACCATGCGGTTGCAGAAAGGTCGCGGGCGCCCGAGCCCGACTGCCGCGCGAAATTGCCCGAGACAAGCAGGTTGAAAGAGCGTAGGTTCTTCTAGAACAAAAAGGGAACAACCCGGTATCTGCGAAACCCGAAACTCGAAGGAGGAGCCCTCATGCCGAATTGCACAGTGATCTTGTCACGTGTGGCGCTCGCCACACTGATCGCCGGCGCGGCGCTCGTGCCGCTGGCCCTGGGCGCCGAGGCGCAAACCGCCGCCCCCGCCGCCCAGGCAGGAAGAGTGGCGGCGGTCGGCCGTTACGATCCGGCGCGCTCGCTCGAGAGCCGCATCGCCCAGATGAAGACGGAGCTCAACATCAGCGATGCCCAGGCGCCGCAATTCGAGCGGGTCGCCGAGGCGATGCGCGGCAACGCCAAGGAGATGGCGCAACTCCGCCAGGAGGAACGGACGTCACGCGGCCAGCCGCAAAGCGCCATCGATCTGCTCGCGGCGCGCCAGCGCTACGACGCGCTCCGCGCCGCCGAGGCGCAGCGTCTCCTCGACGCCTTCACGCCGCTCTATCAGAACCTCACGGACGCACAGAAGAAGACTGCCGACGCCCTGCTCGCGCCGCATCCCCGCCGCCCCACCTGAGCGGGTCGCCCCGTCCCTCTCCGCTCCCTCGGTGCGGAGAGGGGTGGGTCACCGGGCATCCGCCCTGGAGCCGCTTCACGCCGTCTCGGTGAAGAGCTCGCGGCCGATCAGCATGCGGCGGATCTCCGAAGTGCCGGCGCCGATCTCGTAGAGCTTGGCATCGCGCAGCAGGCGGCCGGTCGGGAACTCATTGATATAGCCGTTGCCGCCCAGCGCCTGCACCGCCTCGAGCGCCATCCAGGTCGCCTTCTCGGCGGCATAGAGGATGGCGCCGGCGGCGTCCTTGCGCGTCGTCTGGCCCCGGTCGCAGGCGCGCGCCACGGCATAGACGTAGGCCTTGCAGGCATTCATCGTCGTATACATGTCGGCAAGCTTGCCCTGCATGAGCTGGAACTCGCCGATCGCCTGGCCGAACTGTTTTCGCTCATGCACATAGGGGACGACCGCATCGAGGCAGGCCTGCATGATGCCGAGCGGCCCGGCGGCGAGCACGGCGCGCTCGTAATCGAGGCCGCTCATCAGCACCGTGACGCCTTCGTTGACGCGGCCGAGCACATTCTCCGCCGGCACCTCGCATTCCTCGAAAACGAGCTCCGAGGTGGGCGAGCCGCGCATGCCGAGCTTGTCGAGCTTCTGCGCCGGGCGGAATCCCTTCATCCCCTTCTCGATGAGGAACGCGGTGATGCCGCGCGCGCCGGCCGAGGGCTCGGTCTTGGCATAGACCACCAGCGTGTCGGCCTCCGGGCCATTGGTGATCCACATCTTGCTGCCGTTGAGGACGAAGCGGTCGCCCTTCCTCTCGGCGCGGGTGCGCATGCCGACCACGTCTGAGCCGGCGCCGGGCTCGCTCATCGCCAAAGCGCCGACATGCTCGCCCGAGATGAGCTTCGCCAGATAGCGGCGCTTCTGCGCCTCGCTGCCGTTGCGGCGGATCTGGTTGACGCAGAGATTGGAATGCGCGCCGTAGGAAAGCCCGACCGAAGCCGAGCCGCGGCTCACCTCCTCCATGGCGACGACATGGGCGAGGTAACCCATGCCGGTGCCGCCATACTCCTCCTCGACGGTGATGCCGTGCAGTCCCAGTGCACCCATCTTTGGCCAGATCCCGCGCGGGAACTTGTCGGTGCGGTCGATCTCGGCGGCGAGCGGCGCGATCTCGTCGTCAGCGAAGGCGCGCACGGTGTCGCGCAGCTGGTCGATCTCGGCGCCGAGATCGAAATCGAGCGACGGGTAGCGATTGCTCGGCATGAACGGCCTCCGCGGAATTGCCGCTCAAGTCTACCGGCGCAGCAAGCGCGTGCAAACCGCTCGCTGCCGCGCTCGGTCTGCGCTAAGGGCCGGAGGCGACTTGCGCGAAGGCCAACGCCAGCATCAGCGCATAAACGCTGCCGGAGAGAATGCCCGCCACATCCGAGACGCCGCCGGCGCGCTGCAGATAGTCGAACCGCTCCGCGCCACTGAGGCCAAGCGCGTCGGCCTTGGCGATGCGGGTGAGTGCCGATCCCACATAGTTCGGCTTGGCGACGGTTGCGGCGACGATGGCGAGCGCGCTGCTGCCGCTGCCGAGCACCACCGCCAAGGCGAGCGGCACAACCAGAAGGACGACGCCAAGCGCATATTGCTTGCGATAGAAGAACCAGGCGAAGAAAAGGAAGAAGACCGGCCAGCTCCAGGCGAGCACCGCGTGGTTGCGGCGCGTCGAGGCGCGCATCTTCTCATAAGTGTCGAGATAGGCCTCGCCATCCGGCCCGAAGAAGGCGGCGAGGTCCTGCCGCAGGCTTGCCTGATCGACGCGATCGAAGAGCGCCAGAGCCTCGTCCGGCGGATTGAGCAACCCCAAGATGCTTCCCCCAATGACCTGCGCGGTCCCGGCCATGCCCGGCCTTCGACCGTCGCTCCCCCTCTGGCACTCTCGGCGGCGCCCGGGCCGGACGCAAGCGGAAAACCGGCCACGGTAATGGGGATGCGACAAGGGCCTCCCCCCTAATACAGGGACACGACCGGCCATTCACGGCCGCCCTCGTCAGAATGCCAAGGAGAGCTTCCATGTCGATACGCAAAGCCGCCGTTCCGGCGCTGGCCCTTGCTGTCGCCCTCACGGGTGCCGGGCTCGGCACGTTCGGCGCGTCCCAGGCCTATGCGCAGGCCAGCACCGCCGCACCGGCGCCACAGCAGCAGCCGGCCACCCATCACCACTTCGATCCGACGCGCCATGTCGAAGGCCGCATTGCCTATCTCAAGGCGGAGCTGAAGATCACCGACGCGCAGGCGCCGCAATTCGAGCAAGTGGCGCAGGCGATGCGTGAAGACGCAAAGGAGATGGCGCAGCTCCATCAGCAGCTGCGCGGCGAGCGCGACAAGCCGCAGAATGCGGTCGAACTCCTGGAGCTGCGCCAGCGCTTCAGCCAGCTTCGCGCGCAAGAGAGCGGCCGCTTCCTTGCCGCATTTAAGCCACTGTACGCCAGCCTTTCCGATCAACAGAAGAAGGCGGCCGATGAGATGTTCGCCGGCCATCACCATCATCACTGGCGCGGCTGAGCCGCGCTCTTAGGAGGAGAGATCGCATGAACATGACCCGCCGCACCACGCTCGCCGCCGCCGCCTCGCTCACCGGGCTCGTGCTCGCCGCGTCGGGCGCGGAAGCCCAGGAGCGGCACCCGGAGATCGCCAACGCGATCCGCGCGCTGGAGAACGCCCGGAACTACCTCCAGCATGCCGCGCATGATTTCGGCGGCCACCGCGTCGCCGCGCTCAAGGATTGCGACGCGGCGCTCGCGCAGCTGCGCGAAGCACAACGCTTCGACCGGCACTGAAAGTCGTGACGGCAGGCGAGGCGCTCGCAAGAGCGCCTCGCCTTGCCTTGTGCGTCGCAAGACGAATCGGTGCAGCCAAGCATAAATGCTGCGGCTGCTTCCGACCCGAAGCAGACTCCCAGAAATCGATAGTGTCGGCTACCCAAATGTCAGGTAGTGTTGAATAACGGATACGGCTTCCGGAACGCAGTACATTAGGAGATCGGTCCATGGCAAAGACCGCCAGCCCGCCTCCCCCGCCAACGCGCTACGGAAAAAGCGCGCGGCGTGCGGCGCAGCCCGCAACCCCCGGCCGGCACGTGCTACCGCCCGCGCCACGCCCGCCGAAAGCTCAACCAAAGGCGCGGCCTGTGCCGGCAACCAAGACCGTGGCACCGCCGCCCGCGCGGTGGCCGGGAGGTGGGGCACAGCGCAAGCCAGCTCCTGTCGCGGCCCCGCCGGCGAGCGGCGCAAAGCGGATGGTGCAGCACAAGGCCCCGGGCGCAGTGCAGCCGGCGCGGCGGCAGGCGCCGCCTCCGCCCGCCCGCCGGACGCGGCAGGGCGCGATGCTCCAGCGCAAGAAGGCGCGCCCCGATCTCGCTGCCCTGCTTTCTGCCGTGCGCGGGTTGGTGAGCAAGGTCCCCGGCGAGTGCCTCGCGCAAACGAAAGCCGCCAGGAATATCCTCGCCGCATATGTTGATGCTCCGGGCACGGAGCTTCGTACGGCGTTGCTCGAGTGGATTGAAGACGACGGCAAGGAACCGGACGGAGGCAATCACATCGCCTCCTATGTGAGCTGGAGCGACGGCGACTACGTCATCGACACCACCTGGAAGCAGTTCGCGGCTTCGGCGAGCGGCGACGACGTCTTCTTCGGATCGCTCGACGAATGGAAAGAGCTGATCCTGTCGAAGCAAAAAGACCTTACCATCTCGCGTGCCAAGATACTCGACAAGCCGCCGAGCGACAGCAGCATGGCAATGGCTGCCGCCGAATACGTCGCCGAATACCGCGAAAAGAACCGGCGCCCTTAGCAGCCGCGCCCGCGAACGGCAGATCCCGCTTCGCGCGCGCTCGGGATGAGGGACTTTATCTTCGTGCCATCAAGAATTTACCTCATCCTGAGCTTGTCGAAGGACGCAGCGCGAATGTGCAGCGGGACTGCTCCGCCGCATGCTCGCTGGCAGCCGTGAGGCTGGCACAAAGAAAT
>Ga0134125_10003041_pt1 | contig 19641 bp, 18 predicted proteins | sample KB31751_FD_96464 | JGI IMG/M metagenome (GOLD analysis project Ga0134125, IMG submission 96464) | Terrestrial soil microbial communities with excess Nitrogen fertilizer from Kellogg Biological Station, Michigan, USA - KB3-175-1 | ecosystem: Environmental > Terrestrial > Soil > Unclassified ... | reverse complement strand
GCTATATCCCACCGAGGAATCGTTGGATCCGTTGCGGCCCGCAACAGTCGTTGGGGATTTGAACGGACACAGCAATCTGTTCGCCCTGACCGCCAATTACCGGTTTGAACTACGCGGGCATCGAGTGGGTACTTACTTCATCGCGGGGGGCGGTTTCTATTACCGCAACGCGAGCCGCACAGAGGTAGTTACTCCGCCAGGGGGCACCGCGTGCACGTCTGTCTGGCAATGGTGGGGTTTTAGATGCTCGTCGGGAGTCGTGGTAGTGAACCAGACCAGCTCGAGCTTCCATTCAGCAGTAGGTGGCGGGAATGCCGGTTTGGGGATCACTTTTAATCTTCCAAACCAGCCTCGCTACAGGCTCTACGTGGAGGCGCGATACCACTATGCTCCGGGCGATTCGTCCACTCTGCGTGTCATTCCCATCACCATGGGAATCCGTTTCTGAGATACGCGATCGGGCTTCTTACGGTTGTTTTTGCTCGAGCACGGCTCCCGGAGGCATTCTGTTCTTAACCGCGCTGATGCATGTTAGAATAATTGCTTCGCACCTCCAGCGGATTTCCAGGTTGCGGCATGCGCGTGCAAAAACCCTTGCAGCGCTATTTGATAGGTACGTCGTAAACCGCTGAAAATACAGCAATATTGCGGAAGTGGTGGAACTGGCAGACACACCATCTTGAGGGGGTGGCGCCGAAAGGCGTGGGGGTTCAAATCCCCCCTTCCGCACCATAAGTTTGAAAGGATTTTTGAGAACAGAATGCTCACCGTTTTAATCACAATTGTTCACGTCATTGTTTGCTCAATCCTGATTGTGGTGGTGCTGATGCAGCACGGCAAGAGCGCCGACATTGCAGCAACCTTTGGCGGCATGGGCAGCCAGACGGCCTTTGGTCCTCGCGGAACAGCAACCGCGCTTTCGCGGCTGACCACGTGGTGCGCCATCATTTTCATGCTGACATCCATTTCGCTGACGATCTTTGCCAATCAACGGGGATCGTCTTCCATCATGCAAGGCGTGAAGCCTGCCCCAACAGCGCCTGCGCCTGCGAAGAAGTAGGTTCAGCGACTGCCAGCCTCAAACAGGCTGGTGCTGACTTCAATGGTTTGCAAGGCCGCGAGATCGCGGCCTTTGCTTTTTGCGAGCCCTGAGTAGGAGCCCGAAGCAAGCAGCTTTTATGATTCACAAGATCTTTCCCGTTGGCCCGCTGCAGTGCAACTGCTCCATCGTCGGCGACGAGCAGACGCGCGAAGCCATGGTCATTGATCCCGGAGATCAGATCGATGACATTCTGCAAATCCTTAAAACTGAGAATCTCACGCTCAAGCAGATCGTGGTGACGCATGCCCATATCGATCATGTTGGCGGCGCAATGAAGCTGAAAGCAGCAACCGGCGCACCCATCCTGATGAACCAGAAAGATGAAGCGCTGCTGAAGATGCTGGATATGCAGGCTGCGTGGATCGGCATGCAGTCGCCGGGTACGGTGAAAGTGGATGAGGGGATTGGCGAAGGGCACGTTCTGCAGATTGGCGCGTTATCGACAACCGTGCTGCACACTCCCGGACACACTGAAGGCAGCATTTGTCTTTATTTTCCTGAGCAGAAGACGCTCGTGGCGGGAGATACGTTGTTTGCCGGTAGCATCGGCAGGACCGATTTGCCCGGCGGATCTTTCGAGAAAATCATCCGCTCACTGCACAACCAGCTGATGCAACTGCCAGATGACACCAAGGTAGTCCCAGGGCACGGATCGCTGACAACGATCGGCGAGGAGCGGGAGAGCAACCCATTCCTGCAGAAGTGAACTGTGTTATTGAAGCTTATCTTCTGCCTTTGGGTTTGTCTGCAAAGGGGAGTAGAAAGTGAACCCCGTGCCGCCTACTTCGCCTTGATCTCCTGAGGATTGAACTTTACCAAAAGCCAGACAGTTGACGCCGCTACCTCCTTCGACTGTTCGGAGGTTTTGCGTTGCGTCAGAGCAGAAGGTTTTGTCCCCTGATGCGGCTGTGATTGGCTCGGCAGTGATCTGATAGCTGCCTGCGGGCTTGCCTTCGCAGCCCGTCAGGGCAAAGTGGTAGCCATTGTAAGTGCCTGTGCTAACCGCCTGATCCACACCCATCAGTTTTGCTGTTTGTCCCAGTTCTGCAAGCGAGCAGGTAAAGCCATGATCGGGATGCGTGCGAGCAAAGCTGGTCTCCGCAAATCCCAGCATCATAATGATCTGTTCTGGCGGCATGGTCACGGGCTGCGTCCGATTCGCTGGAGAATCAGATCCGCCGGCAGTAGCCGCCAATGCCGTAGTGTGTACCCCAGTGCCACTTTTCAAAACTGCGGCTTTGACGAACTCCGGATCGCCCACGGGAAAATCAGCTCCAACAGAAATCTTATTCAGACGCCAGATATTCTGTTGCTGCTTCATGCTCACGATGAAGTGCGGAGACATCAAGCCAAACTCTGAATTGTCTTCCTTGCCATCGCGGAACATGTGCAGTGAAAGTTGCAATGTATCTTCGATGCCGGCCAAATCGTCACTATCCACAACCACTTCATATTTCACATGCAGGGGCAGCTGGGAATAACGGAATAAAACATCGCCGGCCTCGAAAGCTTCCAACCCGCTTTCCGGCTTCATTGAGCCGAGCGCCATCAAAGCTGGAGCACTGGATTTGTTCTCGGGCTTGAGAAGCAGCTCCTGAACTTCTACGGTCAGGTGCTTCAACACGGTGTCGCCGCCCTTGGTCACGATTTCAATTAGAGCTTGGCGTGGTGTCTGTGGCTTGGACGGCGTTGCTTGTTTCTGGGCTGCTGCAAGAGGGGTGAGAACTGAAATCAGAAGGAGCAGAACGAAAAACTTGCGAGCCATCGTACACGTCCTTGATAAACGTACTCTGCTTAACTAAGGTACTCCAGCGCAGGCCTTTCCACAAACGGGATGAGGGCATTGACATCAGTCGCCGGCTGCAAGCATCAGTCGGCCAGATAACTGATTTCTGTATGCCGAAGGCGCCAGCAGGCAAAAAACAAAACCGCGGTGGAGAGACAGATAAGTCCCGAAATGGCAATCCAGGCTGCCACCGGCTCTGTTACTACAGCAAACAACGCCATCAAACCGGTCGGATTGACGGACACTGGACATAACTGCTTGAGGTAAAAGGTAACGCTGAACTTCTGCAGCAAAGATGGAAGAACAGGATGGAAGGCCTCCCACAACAACACGACGATGGCAGGCAGGATCGGATTTTTTACGACCAGGCTAAATGCGAGAAATACCGCCCCGTAGCCGAGACAGGCAAGTAGCGTGACGCCGAGATAAGACAGGAGGTGTCCAAGCCCGGGACCATGGAAGACAAAATCACGGCCCGCGGCGCCAAAGTGACCATACATGAAAACAAAAGAGAGCAGGACTGAGCCGCCAAAGATGATCGAAGACCCTACTAGCCCGGCAAGAAACTTCCCGATCACGAGCACTTCCCGGCGTACAGGCGCCAGCAGGTAGTAGTGGAGGCTTTTCTCCACCACATCGCCGCGAAACATCCATGTGAACAGGCCCATGCAGCCGAAGAAGATTCCGAGTCGCAGATAAAAGACCTGGAAGATATCCGCCAGGATGTTCGTATCCTCCCCGATGGTGCAGTAGCGCCCCAATGGGCTGTTCAAGGCATGCAGGCCGATAATGGCTGCAGGGCCGAGGGCAATGAAATAGATCCACACGCTGCGCTTCATCCAGAGCGCCTTCTTAACTTCGATGCGCATGATGGCCCTGAGCTGCGTCATCCACAATTGCCAGGGAAGGCCGGTAGCTGTGCGAGGAAAAGATGCTGCGGTGCTCATACCGTACCTCCTCCACCACCGATCAGGTACTGGTACACGGAATTAACGTCATCATCGGCCGGCGCAACCGCTTGTAGATCGATCTGCTCTTCAACGATGATGCGGTTCAACAGGAGATAGAATTGCTCCGCGTCCCGAGTACGCACTAACACACCTTTGCCATCCTGGTTGAGCTTGGCTTCCACCACGTGATCCTGAGAGAAGAGCCTCGACGCCAGCAAGCCAGGAGCGGCGCAGCGTACAAGAATCTGCATGGGATGTTCTTTCACTTCGCTGCGCACACCATGGATCTGGCCTTCGGCAATCACGTAACCGTAGCTCATCAACACGACCTGATCTGAAATTTTGTCTACTTCATGAAGCACGTGGCTGGAAATGACCACGTGCAGTCCTTCTCTTCCGAGAGCTTCAAAGAGCGCGATAGATTCCGCTCGGGCCATGGGATCAAGCCCATTCAGCGGTTCATCGAGAACCAGCACGGTGGGATGATGCGCGATCGCCTGCGCCAGCCTGATTCTCTGCCGCATACCTTTGCTGTATCCCGCGACCCTGCGATGGGCAGCAGAGCTCATTCCTGTTCTCTCAATTGCCTCCACGGTCAGGCGATGCGCCTCCTGGCTGCTGAGCCCTCGCAGGCGCAATAACTGATTGATGAACTCGTACCCGGTAACACCTTTGGGAAAAGAGTCGAACTGAGTGCAGTAGCCAACGTGGCGAAAGAATTCTTCAGGGTCGCTCGGCGACATGCCAAGAACTGCGATCTGGCCTTGCGTCGGCTGAACCAGGCCGGTCATCAGGTTCATGAGCGTGGTTTTTCCCGAACCATTCGGGCCGACAAGGCTAGTTACACCCGCGGGCAGAGACAGATTCACCCGATTGACGCCCAGGACTTCGCCGTAAAACTTGGAGACATCCTGAAAAACTATTCTGTTGTCTCGGTTCATGCGCGCTCCACCTCGCGGGCCCGCAGACGGCTGTTGAGCATCCAGATGCACATGGAGCACGCGAAAAGAATTGACGCCCAGGCCGCCCACCCGGGAATCATAGGCCGATGCGGCATGCGAAACAGGTCAAACCAGATTTGTACGATCAGTCCAGGAAAATTGATCACCATTCCCCAGTGAGAGTTAAGAATCACATTCGCTGCTTGTCCCAAACCGGGAAGAACAAAGAATATCGCCAGCATCAACGCTGTCGCCGCAATCCGCCACCTCACCCAGACCGACACAGCCATCGAAAACAGCACGATGAACAGGATGTACATGAGACCGGCGATGATGATGGAACCTGCGATCCAGAGATATTGCCATCCCCAGCCTCCGCCCTCCAGCACAGCTTGCAGCCCGAACAAGAGAAGCGCTGGGATCCAGGTTGTGCATGAAAGCAGCACGCCCAACACTGAAGCTTTGCCCAGCAGATATTCGGGCCGGGAAAGTGGCCGGCTCAGATAGAGCTGGACTGACTGGTTGGCGAAGTCTTTAGTGATCATTCCCGGACCAACCCAGGCGGTCGCCAGGAATCCCATCCAGGCCTCGACAGCCAGAAAATACAGGAACCACTCAGCATCCACCATGGACCGGCCCGGGTGAAGTCCCAGCTGCCCCGGCTGCCGGCCGTAGAGCCAGCCCTGCAATAGCCCCTGCACGGACGCGCGGTGGATGAAGTAGATAAACGTAAGGCCAACCAGGAACGGCACCATACAGATGACCATGTAGGCGGTGAATGGACGCGACCCGAAAACAGTCGAGAAGCCGTAGCGTGAAAGCACAGTGAAGCGCGACCATGCTGGTGTGAGCGCTCCCGAATAGGCTTTGTAAGTATGCTTATAGACGGCCATTGCTCATCACCTTTGCACCTGCGCTCGCGCCATTTCCATTCATCATGGCTTTCAGGAAGATATCTTCCAGTGAGTCCCTGCGATAGTTCATACGGCGGATCTGCACTGCATGTTCCCCGGCCAGGCGATAAAGTTGGCGAAGTTCAATATCGTCAGGAAGAACGATCTTCAGCCGGCCTGCTCCAAAGCTGGCACACTCACAACCCAGATCCCGAACTGACTCAAGAAATCCGTTTTCGTTGCTCACTTCGAGCTCCAGAAACTTCAAGTTGGCTTTGCGTTCTTGTTCCAGATTGCAGAGCGCGGCAATCTTTCCGTCCTTCAGGATGATTACTTCATCGCAGCACTCTTCAATATCGTGGAGCAGATGCGACGAAATCATGATGCTGACCTGTCCGGTGTCGCGAATATCGCGCACCAGTTGCAGCATTCTCTGCCGCGCCTCTGGATCAAGGCCGTTGGTTGGCTCGTCGAGCAGAAGCAGCCGTGGCCCGTGGGCGATAGCCTGAGCCAGCTTGGCCAGTTGTTTCATTCCCAGGGAATAGGTGCCCAGCTTCCGATATCGCGCTTCTCCCAGACCTACATGAAAAAACGCTTCATGCGCGCGCTCCATGGCTTCGTCCTTCGGCAACCCGGAAATTTCCGCCATGTAACGAACAAAGCGCACGCCAGACATGTCGTCAATGAAGGCATCGCTCTCCGGCATATAGCCGATCTGGGCGCGCAGATCGCGAAGATTTTCCTGTACGTCTTTGCCGAAAATACGCAACCGGCCGGCCAGAGGACGGTAAAAGCCCAAAAGTGTGTTGATTAAAGTCGATTTGCCCGAGCCATTAGGCCCGAGCAAACCGATACAGCGTCCGGAGAGAGCTCCGTTGAGGCGGTCAAGAATGATCCGTGGACCAAGCTTGACCTGCAGGCTTTCAAGTTCAATAACAGGCATCATTCAACCCTTAACATGGTGTGACCCGATCTACGTGATCCCGGCGGCTGCGTCATGCGCATCAGCGTCGACAGCGTCAGGGTATTCAGATCGAGGCCGAAGAAACGGCTATTGCTGGCAATGCGAATCGCATTCGGTTCGCCGTAGGCACACACAACGCTGGGTTTGCTTTCAGCGGCAATCTGCTGCAGCGACTGCAACTGTGCCGGAGTAAGCTGTGACATGACTGGCCCAACCACCGGGGCCAGGTTCTGGTAGACCAGCGCTGAGACGTCTGTATGCTGGTCCTGGGGCAGCAGGGCGCGGAAATCGCTGGAACGTGCAAGCGAGTTGCCGCTCTGATGCACTGTCAGGGCATTCATCACCAGGGCGCGGCTCGGCGCCACAATCATGTAGCCATTTGTGAATGTGTAGTTAATTTCGGCTGTCTTACCCGCACTCGCACCTCGAAGCGTGTGATAAGTGAGACCGTTTACTGATTCCTGCTCAAGCGAGATCTTGTAATTCTCGCCCTGAGCACGGTTGTTGGCATCGTTGACCAGTTGCTGAATGGTTGATTGCAGGCGTCCGGGGTTATAGACCTCCACAACCATCTTCCAGGAAGGTGTAGGGAGAATTGGGCCATCGAGCGCGAATGTGACCTCACCGCCCAGCGTGTCGGCCAGATCCTGGCGAAATTGGATTCCCAGTTCTGACTCTTCTTTCGTCAACTCAGTCTGGCCTGACGCACCAGCGATGCTCAGGATATCGTCAAGCATCTGGGACGGACTTTTGGCCACGAAAGCTGCGGCAAACCCGGCGTCTTTCGAGACAAAGTCCAGAGCTCCGATAGGTGCGGGAGCAGCCAGCCATGACGCCAGGCCCCGGCGAGGGCCATTGAAGCTTAGCTCTGCGCGATTCAGCGGTTCGCCGGCTGTCTCTCTGCGTTCGGCCACAAGATATTGAACATCGGCGAGACCGGTTTTACTGAAATTTTGCCCGTCGTGCCGGTTCCCGTTTTCTCTGTGGATGGCTGCCATTGTGGCCAGATTCGCGGCAAACAGCAGACCCGCCCCATGCTGATAAGCTTCCGCGACGCGCTGGCCAAACGGGGTTGTGGCAAACCCGCCGCCTCCCTGACTCAGCGCTTCATTGAACCGCTTTAGTGTGCCAAGATCACTTGATGCAGCCACAAAGTCCGGCCGCACTAGCATCAACATTCCGCCGTTCTTCTGTGCGCTGGCGCCAGCCAGTCCGGCCTCATCAAAAATCCGGATTCCGCCGGAATACGCGCCGCTCTTACCTGCGACTTCCTGCTCAATGAATTCCTTAAGGCCCGGCTTTTGCACTTGGGCAGCGACCAGAGGAGTCGCCTCGTGGCCATCCATGGCGACAGAAAACACAATTTCATTACCGACGTACTGGCTCAGCGTATGAACTTCACTGACAATCTGATTCAAATCAGGACCACGCCTCTGCGATTGTGCCTGCTGCCACCATTCATTGAGGACTGCACTCGCCTGAAGCTCCTGCTGGAACAACTGGTTGGCCTGCTGCACGGCGTCACCCAGATTGGGGATGCTGGCAAACAGCACAGTATTTCCGGGTAAATCCGGCAACAGCTTGCTCTCGTAGCGAAGTCCCGGCATGGGCACGGTCTGAAGCCGGTTTTCCAGATGAGCAAACTCGGCCAGCAGCGCCAGATGCTTATCGAGATTGCGGCTCCATGCGATCTCCTGCTTCACCGGCACGGCTTCGGCGGCGTCGGTGGACATCTGTTGCCCCGGATGCAGGACCGCATTATGGAACAGTCCATCCGATCCTGTTCCGGCGACACGCACTTCGCCTTCGATCACGGAAACACGCGAGCCTTTAACGCCGTGGTTGACGGAGAATACTGTTCCCGTCACGGAAACCTTCACGTCATTGGCGGCAACATAGAGGTGCCCGGCTTTCCGTTTCGCCGCCTGCACAATGATTTTGCCGCGATCCAGTTGAACGGTGGTGTCACGCCGACTCATGGAGACGCCAAGCTGGGAGCGCTCATTCATTTCCACCACGGAGCCGTCGCGGAGGCGCAGCATGGCGTGGGAAGAACCACCGGTACGCACCTCCTGGCCTTCACCCAATTCGTCGCCAGGCTTTAGAGGCTGTTCGCCGCTGAACCCGACCCGCAAGAGGACGCCGTCAAATGACTCCACTCGCGCTCGCATGCCCGCTGGTCCAGAAAGGAACCTGCCCGCGACAAAGTAGCCGGAAATTGCAAGCACGAGAGCCGCGGCAGCCGCCAAGCCAAAACGAAAACCATGGCCAGAATAACCCGGCAGTTCGTGTGTCCACGGAGCTGGCGCCGGGGTCCGATGACTGCCTTCGCTTTCCCTGCGGCATTCGACACACTCATGAAGATGAGCGGCGACGAGAAGGCTTCTCGCTGGGCTCAACTCTCCCCGGCGATACTGCACCAGCAGGCTGCGTACGTCGACACAGCTGCGAATGGATTCACCAGCCGCTAGTGAACCCGAGTTCTGGCTCAAATGCTGCCACACCCGTTCTCCGGCAGCCTGCAGCATCTCCTGCTCGGGCTGCTCGGCGCGCACGGCTGCAACAGCCTGCTCCAGCATTTCCTGCGGAGTCTTTTCCTGATGCTTCATCGTCATCCCCTCGCCTTTATGGACTTAAAGTCCTTCTTTAACTGAGCACGCGTACGATGCAGGATTACGGCAACAACGGCCGACGAGGTTTTCATCAGGCCGGCAATCTCCCGGTTGCTGAAATCTTCCACAAAGCGAAGCACAAACATTTCCGCCCAGCGCGGATTCAGGCGGGCCAGCGCCTGCCGCAGCCAGTCACGCAGTTCGGTTACCCGGGCAGCTGTGTCCATAGAAACCGCGAGGCTCTCCTGTGGATCGTCGTCCAGGGAAACTGTTCGTGCGTCCTTGCGGCTGCGCAACAGGTCCAACGCTGCATTGACTGCGGACCGGTGCAGGTATCCCGGCACGTTGGCTATCGCCGAGAAGTCCTGCTGTCGAACCAGCCGTAAAAAGACGGTCTGCAAAACGTCTTCAGCGTCTGTGGCACTGCCCGTGATCCTGTAAGCCGCCCGAAAAACCATGTCCTTGTTGGAAAGGAAAATCCGTTCCAAGTCCGGCTGGGCGTGATCACCGCTTATAGCCGCCATCCCTGCCTGCGAGATTTGCATTGTGGCTTCCACTTTGCGTACGGTGCTCCTCTCAGTTGAATGACGAGAGAGGATTCTGTTTCTTAATGGAAGCGCAGGATTTATTTTCGTCGAGGCTTCCAATGAAGAGTATTACGGGCTAAGAAGATTGAAAGTTCCATTTTTGGGCCGATGAGCTGTCGGGTCCTTATCTCTTCGGCGAAACTTTATTCCAAGTTAAAAGCACTTTTAAGAACTGCGCTAACTGATTACTATTGCAGTGTTTGGTGTACACCGGCAAACATGACTGCCATCCAACTGCCGTCCAAATTTAACGTCGCCAGCCATTTTATCGACCGCCACATTTCCGAAGGGCGCGCTGACAAGGTGGCGATTGAATGTGGCGAAGAACGAATCACATATCGCCAGCTCCTGGAACGTGTAAACAGGCTTGGTAACCTCATCAAGCAACTGGGTATTCGGCCTGAAGAGCGGGTTGGGCTGCTGCTTCTGGATTCGCCCGAGTTCGCCTACTCCTTTTTTGGGGTCATTAAAACGGGAGCGATTGCTCTGCCCGTCAACACACTGCTCAAACCTCACGAGTACGAATACATCCTGAATGACTGCCGTGCCAGGTTGCTGATTGTGAGTGAGACACTGTTGCCGCAGATTCAGGCGATTCCAAAAGCGAACCTTCGATATCTGCAGAGGGTTATAGTCGCAGGCCAGGCACCCGAAGGTTTTGGGTCATTGTCTGCGCTGCTTGCCTCGGCATCTCCGGACCTTGAGGCCGCGCCGACTCACAAAGATGAACCAGCTTTCTGGCTCTATTCCTCGGGCAGTACGGGCTTCCCCAAAGGATGCGTTCACCTGCACCATGACATGGTGGTCTGCGCAGAGCTGTACGCGAAAGCAGTGCTCGGTATCACCGAGCAGGACCGCTTCTTCAGTGTGGCCAAACTTTTCTTTGCTTATGGGCTGGGCAACGGGCTTTATTTCCCGCTGGCTGTAGGTGGCACCACGATTTTGTGGCCCGGTTCGCCTTCGCCACCCAATATCTTCGAGATAATCGAACGCCACAAGCCGTCGCTCTTTTTTTCTGTCCCTTCCAATTACTCTTCGCTGCTGGCGTTTCATCGGGAAAACAAGCAGGAGTTCGATCTTTCCAGCATTCGCTGGGCAGTCTCAGCCGGGGAATGCTTGCCGGCGCCTCTGTACCACCGTTTTAAAGAGAGATTTGGGGTGGAGATTCTGGATGCAATCGGCTCAACTGAGGCGCTACACATGTTTATTGCCAACCGCCCCGGAGCGGCCCGACCGGGCTCGAGCGGCCAGATCTTGCCCGGTTATGAAGCGCGCATCGTCGACGAGAAAGGGCAGGACGTACCCGACGGGGAAATCGGAAGCCTGCTGATTAAAGGCGACGCTACATGCGCCTGCTATTGGAACCAGCATGAGAAAACCAACGCGACTATTGAGGGACCGTGGTTGCGCACAGGAGACAAGTATTATCGCGATCCCGACGGGTACTTCTGGTACGTGGGCCGTTCTGATGACATGTTGAAGGTCAAGGGCATGTGGGTAAGCCCCATCGAAATTGAGAATGTTCTAATGGAGCACCCATCGGTGCAGGAGGCTGCGGCGATCGGGTTCGAGGACAACAACGGCCTGATGAAGCCCGCAGCTTACGTTGTCTTGAAGTCAGGCTTGAAGAATTCACTGCAATTGCATGAAGAACTGACACATCACTTATCTTCACGTCTTGCCAGCCACAAATGCCCCCGATTGCTGCAATTTGTGAATGAACTGCCCAAGACGGCGACGGGCAAGATCCAGCGTTACAAACTGCGGTCCACCTTTTCCAGTGCAAAATAGTCTGGAACCTTCGTTCTCACTGAGGCGTATTTAATAGCAGCAAGGAGGTTCATAGTCCTATGTTCCTCTTCTTGCTGTGATGAGCTGCGGGCACCGGGAGGAAGGAATGAGGGGTCTCTGGGTATTCGCATTTTTGCTGGCGCTGACTGCGGGCTGGGGTCAGGTAAACGAAGGCAGCCTGCAATTGCAACTGCTTCCTGGACAGGCGCTGAAGCTGGAACTCAGTTCTGGTAACTACCGTATCGAGCCGGGGGCGGCCGACAAGGTCGTCGTGATCAGCCAGAAGAAGCAAAAAGAGATAAGCGACGAGAAACCGCACTTCGGAATTGACACCAACCCTCAGGAAGCATCGGTTCGAGTTGAGGGTCCCCGGAATTACGCCGCTGTCATCCAGATTCCCAAAAACAGCAATCTGAGAGTTCGCCTAAGCGGTGGCCGGCTGCGTGTGAATGGAATCAACGGAGACAAGGACATTGAATCAAACGACGCGAACATAGCTATCGACGTGGGCCGGCCTGAGAATTATGGCAAGGTGGATGCATCAGTTGATGTCGGCCATATCGATGCTCCTCCGTTCCAGATTGCACAGGAAGGTCTGGAGCAGTCTTTTACGCACCGCGGGCCCGGCAGTTATCGATTGCATGCTCACGTGGGTATGGGGGAAATAAGGCTGTATTCAGGTGAACTCTAGAGGTCAAAAGAAAGCGAACAATTTCTCGAGTCCCTCGCCAAAATCCCGTTCCTGAGCAATCAGGCTGACGACAATAAAGCCTTCGCCGGGGAAGTCGTAGAAGTGGCCGGGATGAACGTAGACCCCGTCTTCCAACAAATCGAGAGCCAGTTCTTCGTCGGTGCGCACGGCGGGGACGCGCAAGACCGCATACCATCCGCCTTCAACCTCAAGTCTTGCACAACTCGTTTGCTCGACAAGCTGGCGATCCAGCTCCGCCAGATTCTCTTTCGCGCGGGCCATGAGCTGCTGCTGGAAGCCGTGCCGTTGCGCGAGTAGCGTCGCCGCAGCCGCCTGAACAGGCGCGTTCATCGAGAGGAAGGTATCTGCTATTACTTCAAGCCTGCCGAGCGCTTCCTTTTTTTCAGCTTTCGGGCCGCTGACGGCCAGCCAGGCAAGCTTCATCTGCGGTAGCCCGGAAATTTTGGATACTCCGCTCGTCGTGAAAGTCAGCGCATCGCGATTTTGCAAAAAACTGTGCGACGAGTTACCGGCAAATGAAAAGTCGAGAAAGACTTCATCGGCAATGAGTGCAAGATTGTGTGCTGCACAGAGCTCGTTGAGCTTCTTGATTTCCGTGGCTTTTGCGAAATGTCCGGTCGGATTGTTTGGGTGAACAACAATTACGGCGCGCGTCCGGGGCGTGAGTGCCTGTTCCAGCGCGTGAAAGTCGATCTGCCAGCCATGGTCGTAAATCAGCGGATAACGAACCAGTTTCACGTCCTGAATGCCGGCGAGAAAGTCAAAGAGCGGGTAGCTCGGGGTGGGAACCAGGACCTGGTCGCCGGGATTGCACAGCAGACGAAAGGCAAACGAGTATGCTTCGCTCGTACTGGTGGTAAGAAACAAGTCATCAAGCGCCAGTGTCTCGCCGCGACGAGCATAGTATTCGTTAACTGCTTTTCTCGCCGTCCTGAGTCCCCGGGGATCGGGATGATACTTGAGAACTATCGGCGTGATCAGTGCCTTCAATATGGACGCGCCGTCATACTGAAACCCGCATTCGGTAGGATTCGACGCAGTCAGATCGAGCAATTTCTCGCCGCTCTCGCGGAAGCGGGCAAGAGCTTCAGACAGCCGGTTTGCGGTAAGGTTCCACGCGGTACGTTCAGCGAACATGATTGAAATGTTAGACGGCTTCTCCCTTGCTCGGGTAGAAAGAAAGTACACGAGACACAAAAAAGCAATTCTGGGTCGGAAATTACTTGTGCGCCAGCCCGTACTCGGATGTGTAGCTCAGTTTGATCTCCCCACACTTATGCTTCTGGTCGTCGTAAACCATGCAGCTGTCGTATGGCCGGGAATACACGTGGAGGGTTACCGCACGGCCGTTGAACTCAGCCGGATTGTAAACGCGGTGAACCGGCTCAGCCGGATCAACAGCACACGGGTTTGCGGCATTCATTTCGATTGTGTCCGTCGGCTCAAGGTCGCAGGTACCTGAATTCAAATCCTGCCTGATCACGCGATAGTTCTGCACAACTAGCCGGCCGATGGGCGCAGCCATCCAGCAGTTCTGGTCTTTGTGGTTATGAATAGAGCTTCCCTGTCCGACTTCCCAGCAGATTGCCATCAATTCGAACAACGGCGTCTTTTCGATCAGATTTCTCGTATAGTGCTGCCGGTCCCAGACCAGGTAACGTTCAATGGATTGAGGATCGACTGGGTTCTCGCGAAGAATTGCGCGGATGCGGGTGACGTCAGAAAAGTCGTTCTCGGTACAACATCGTAGTTTCGCGGCAAAATCCTGAACGGCGATCATGGACACTGGCGGCTTCCCTCCGGAAATAAAATCGTAGCTCAATTCTAACCCCGCCACTTGATAGCACACTTGAGTGGAGCGCAATAAAAATCCCGGCGACTCACAATCGCCGGGAAAATCAGTTCTGGTTGCTCTGGGATCGGGGTTAGTCTCAGTGCCCTCCGCCTAACTCCTTCACAATGTTGCTCACGAACCCTTTCGCATCGCCGAACAACATGAGCGTGTTGTTCATGTAATAGAGCGGGTTGTCGATCCCCGCGAAACCCGGGTTCATGCTGCGCTTGATCACCATGACTGTGTGCGACTTCTCTACATCAAGCACAGGCATGCCGTAAATCGGGCTGGTCTTATCCGTCTTCGCGGCGGGGTTGGTAACGTCATTCGCGCCGATAATCAGCGCCACATCTGTTTGCGCGAAATCGCCGTTGATCTCATCCATCTCTTTCAGATGATCGTACGGAACATCTGCCTCGGCCAGGAGAACGTTCATATGCCCGGGCATGCGTCCTGCGACCGGGTGAATGGCAAACTCCACGTCGATGCCCCGCTTAGTCAGCGAGTCGTACAGCTCGCGGACCTTGTGCTGCGCCTGCGCTACAGCCATGCCGTAGCCGGGAACCACAACAACCTTGGTTGCCGCCTCCAGAATCGATGCCGCCTCCTCCGCAGACGCGCTGCGCACGACGCGATCTTCCTCTTGTTTCGCGGCACCCGCCTGCACCTGCCCGAAGGCTCCGAACATCACGTTGGTAAAGGAGCGGTTCATGGCCTTGCACATGATCACGGAGAGGATGAAGCCGGAGGAACCATCGAGAGCACCCGCTACCACCAGCACCTTGCTGTTCAGCACGAACCCAAGGAGGGCCGCCGAGAATCCGGCATAGGAGTTCAATAGAGAGATTACCGTCGGCATGTCGGCGCCCCCGATCGGCGTCACCAGCATGATTCCGAACATCAATGCGACGACAACCATCGCCGGGAACAAATATGCCTGCGTTGGATTGATAACCAGCAGAACGGCCAGAATCAGCGCCGCAGTCAGGATCGATAAGCTGACAATGTTCTGCCCGCGATAAACAATCGGCCGCTGCGGAAGAATTTCCTGCAGCTTTCCGGCGGCGATCAAGCTACCGGTGACGGTCAGTGACCCGATGATTACTTCGAGCGCGATCTCACCCATCTCAAAACGCGTTAACTGCGAGGTGTTGACGTAATACTCGGCGATGCCGATCATGGCCGCCGATGCCGCGCCAAAGGCATGGCTCAAGGCCGTTCGTTGCGGCACCGCCGTCATCTTCACCATGCCGAGGGGAATGCCCACAGCCGCGCCGATAATCAGGCAGATGACAATCCACTTGTACTGCACCAGTTCGGGGTTAAAGAGGGTTGCACCAACGGCCAGGACCGCGCCAATTTCTCCGCAGAGTACGCCCCAGCGCGCAGTGGCCGGCGAACTCAGCCACTTGATCGACAGTATGAACAGCACAACCGCCGCGATGTATGCGAAATCGAGGTATTCCTGCAATCCAATCGCGTGGTTCATTTTTTGCCCTTTCCCGACTTGAACATGCGCAACATGCGATCAGTGATAAAGAATCCGCCCACCATGTTGCTAAAGGAGGCTGCCACAGCGATAGCTCCCAGCGTCGTGGTCAAGGGCGTTTCATGACGGCCGGCAATGATGATCGCCGCCACCACTACGATGGCATCGAGGGCATTGGTCAGCGACATGAGAGGCGTGTGCAGAAGCGGTGAGACCCGCTTGATCAGCTCAAACCCCACAAATCCTGCCAGTATGAATACGTAAAGGTTGGAAATAAAATCCGCTGGCACTCTTCCTCCTTTAACTTGGTTATTGCGCTACCAGCGCGGGCAGCCCCATGCTTTCCCGCGCCCTTGCATTCACCACTTCCCCGCCTTGCGTCAACAGCGTGTCGCGAATAATGTCATCGCTCTCTGGTGGACGCACCTTCCCGTCCTTCACCAGGTTTTGGAGAAAGGTCGTCAGGTTTTTCGCGTACATCTGGCTCGCGTGATAGGGCGCGCCGCTGGCCAGATTGATGGGCCCGATTATGGTCACGCCATGCGTGAGGACTCGTTCTCCTGCCTGCGTCAGTTCACAGTTTCCGCCGCGCTCTGCAACGAGGTCCAGAACAATCGATCCCGCAGGCATGCGCCTGACCATACCCTCCGTCACGAGCACCGGCGCCTTCTTGCCTGGAACTGCTGCAGTTGTAATCACCGCATCACTCTCCGCGATCACGTTGCCGAGTAACTCGCGCTGCTTCGCATAAAACGCCTCATCCTGCGCTTTGGCATAACCTCCAGCGTCTTGCGTATTTGCAGTTTCAAGCGGCAGTTCCACAAAACGTGCCCCCAAACTCTGTATTTGTTCCTTGACCGCGGGGCGCACGTCATAGGCCGAAACGACCGCTCCCAGGCGCTTGGCTGTTGCAATCGCCTGCAATCCGGCAACGCCGGCTCCGATCACCAGTACGCGAGATGGCGTAATCGTTCCCGCCGCGGTCGTCATCATGGGAAAAATCCGCGGCAACTCGTCAGCTACCACCGTTACGGCTTTGTAGCCAGCGATGGAAGCCATTGACGACAACGCGTCCATGCTCTGCGCGCGCGTGGTGCGCGGAATCAATTCCACCGCGTATGAGCTCACGCCGGTTTTCGCTACCTGCTGCACTGAATCGGGCGAACCCAGCGGACGCAGGAAGCCGATCAGCACCTGCCCCTTGCGCATCAGCGAAAGATCGTTCGCGCCGGTCTTGTCGTTAGCGCCGTGGCAAAGTACCTGCACCACAATATCCGACTGGGCAAATACCGCGCCGCGCTCCGGCAGTATCTTTGCGCCCTTTTCCTGATATTGGGCGTCAGGATATCCAGCCTGCTCGCCTGCGCCGGCTTCCAAGACTACTTCCAATCCCGCTTTCGCAAGTAACGGAACCACCGCGGGCGTCAGGGCCACCCGGCGCTCTCCTGGATAAGTTTCTTTAGGAACTCCAACGATCACAGGCCTGTTCTCCTTCGGCTTTTTGCTGCCTGAATTTACTTCTCAAATGTTTCGGACTTTCCAATCAGCGTCTCAATGCGCCCAAGTCACGTTCGATGACCTGGTGATGAGCGCCACGCGAGCCTCAGCAAGAACTTCGGCTCATGCACCGAAAGTGGTGCCCAAAATTTATTCCTTAAATAGTGCGCGAACATTATTCCCTAACCGAGCCGTTTACGAAAGTAGTTAGTTTATGGACCGTGCGCACCGCACTCAATGATGCACATCACGATTCCGCAACTCTCACACTGCGCCGCACCGTCAAGTCCTGAACCACCGACCTAAGGCAACCTCAGCATTCCTGCGGGACTCACAACTCACAGGGAGGCCACAATGCTAAAGGACCTGCTCTCGCGCTGGCCAGTCATCCAACAGATTCAATCAGGCGGGGATGGAACAGGCCCTGAAGCAATGTCACCACACACGCGCTCCCTCCAGCCAAGGACCAGGACGCAGGGTACTCAGGTTGCCCGGTCCATCTGCCCTTATTGCGGCGTGGGGTGCGGGCAGCTCGTGTTCCACAAGGACAACAAACTCGTCTCCATTGAAGGTGATCCCGAGTCGCCAATTTCCCGCGGCCGCCTTTGCCCCAAGGGATCTGACACCTTCCAGCTTCACACTCATCCCGGGCGCCTCACCAAGGTCAAATATCGCCGACCATATTCCCGGAAATGGGAAGAAATTCCTCTGGATACGGCAATGAACATGATCGCCGACCGCGTATGGGAAACACGCGAACGGACTTTTGTCGAAAAGCAAGAGGGCGAGTCGGTGATGCACACGCTGGGTATGGCACACCTGGGCGGCGCGACGCTCGATGTGGAAGAGAACTACATGATCCGGAAACTTTTCACCGGCGGATTGGGAATGAACTGCATCAGCAATCAGGCCCGAATATGACATAGCTCCACAGTGCCCGGTCTGGGCACTTCTTTCGGGCGTGGCGGCGCCACCACAGCTCAGCAGGACCTCACTAACGCGGATGCCATCCTCATTATGGGATCCAACATGGCAGAAAACCATCCCGTTGGATTCCAGTGGGTGATTGAAGCGCGCGAACGCAATGGCGCCAAGGTTGTCCACGTGGATCCGCGTTTTACGCGCACGTCGGCTATGGCCGATGTCTGGGTGCCGTTGCGCGCCGGAAGCGACGTTCTGTTTCTGGGAGCACTGGTCAACTACGTCATCGAGCACGACAAAATTTTCCGCGATTATGTGGTGTCATACACAAATGCGCCAACTATTTTGCGCGAAGACTTCCGCGACACGGAAGACCTGGGCGGGCTCTTCTCCGGTTGGGACGCGGAAAAGAAGCAGTACGATCCCACTTCGTGGCTCTACGAAGGCTCTCCTGAGAAAGGCACGCTGTTTGCCGGGCCATCTCCAGGCCATGAAGAACATGGCGGAGGGCACGGTAAAGATCGCGGCGGCGAAGCCGGCGAGTTGAGTGAGCATGAATCTGACCCGACTCTGCGGCATCCCCGCTGTGTGTATCAGGTACTCAAAAAGCATTTCTCGCGCTATACGCCGGAGATGGTGGAGCAATACTGCGGCGTGCCTAAAGATCTCTTTCTGAAAGTTGCGGAGACTTACTGTTCGGCTTCCGGCCCGGATAAAACCGGAACCATCTGCTACGCGGTCGGCTGGACGCAGCATTCGAACGGGGTGCAGATCATCCGTACCGCCGCAATCCTGCAGCTTTTGCTCGGCAATGTTGGCCGGCCGGGTGGTGGAGTGCTGGCGTTGCGCGGCCACGCTTCCATTCAGGGATCGACGGATGTTGCCACGCTTTATGACATCCTGCCCGGCTACCTGCCAACGCCGATGTTCAACAAAGACGCCAACACCTTCAAGGACTACATCAAGAAACATCGCGCAAGCACGGGATGGTGGGCGAACTTTGATAAGTACATCGTGAGTTTTCTCAAGTCTTATTACGGCGACGCCGCCACTGCGCAGAATGACTACTGTTTTGACTGGCTGCCGCGCGTGACCGGCGATCATTCGCACTTCGGCTACTGGCTCGACATGATGGACGGCAAAATGGAAGGCCTGTTCATCATGGGCCAGAACCCGGCCGTCGGCGCTCCTAACGGAAGACTTCAGCGCAAGGCCCTGGCCAAATTGAAGTGGCTTGTAGTTCGCGAGTTCGTGGAAACCGAGCCGGCCTCGTTCTGGTACAACTCGCCGGAAGTGGAACGCGGTGAGTTGAATCCTGAAACCATCGCCACGGAAGTGTTCCTGATGCCTGCCGCCGGCGTTCCGGAAAAGGACGGCACCTTCGTAAATACGCAGCGCTTGCTGCAATTCCACAACAAGGGGCCGGAGCCTCCCGGTGACTCCCGCAGCGAAACATGGTTCATGTATCACCTGGGCCGTCTGCTGAAAGCCAAAGCGGCCAAGGATCCGCGACCGCGGAACGCCCCGCTTACCGCACTCACATGGAATTACACGACGCACGG
>Ga0134125_10003039_pt1 | contig 19642 bp, 18 predicted proteins | sample KB31751_FD_96464 | JGI IMG/M metagenome (GOLD analysis project Ga0134125, IMG submission 96464) | Terrestrial soil microbial communities with excess Nitrogen fertilizer from Kellogg Biological Station, Michigan, USA - KB3-175-1 | ecosystem: Environmental > Terrestrial > Soil > Unclassified ... | reverse complement strand
TCTGGTTCGCCACCCACGAAGAAGTGGTGCGCTGGGCGAAGACGCACGCCGGCTGAAACGCCATAAATATTTACTCCTCACGGGAACATTTTTCTTGGCCGCCCATCCAATGGCCAAGGAAAAGGCGACAAGCCTTCAAGGAGGTCCATGATGTTCCCAAGATCAACATTTGTATTCGCCGCAATCCTGATGCTCACGCCGTTTGCGGCGCTGGCCCAGGACGCCAAGCCCAACGACGCCCAGATCGCCCACATTGCCTATACGGCGGGTGCGCTCGACATCGCCGCCGGCAAGCAAGCCATCGCCAAGACCAGCGATCCCAAGGTCAAATCCTTTGCCGAGGAGATGGTGCGCGACCATCAGGCGGTCAATGACAAGGCGCTGGCGCTGGTCAAGAAGCTCAATGTCACGCCGGCCGACAATCCCACCAGCCAGTCGCTGACCAAGGCGGCCGAGGCCAAGCGCGCTGAGCTGAACAAGCTGTCGGGCGCCCAATTCGACCGGGCCTACATCGAGAATGAAGTGGCCTATCACAAGACCGTCAATGGCGCGCTCAAGGATACGCTGATCCCCGACGCGCAGAATGCCGAACTCAAGGCCTTGCTGCAGCAGGGGCTCACGCTCTTCACCGCGCACCAGAAGCATGCCGAAGAGATCGCCCAGTCGATGGCAAGATAAATTGACATCCAGGCATGCCCTCCTCATTGGCGTGACGCTTCTGGCCGGGCTGACCCGTCCGGCCGAGGCGGCACGATATACCGTCATCATCCAGGACATGGCGTTCGGCAAAGCGCCCGCATCGCTTCAGGTGGGAGACACCATCGTCTGGCAGAACAAGGATATCCTGGAGCACAGCGCCACCGCGCGCTCGGGCGGCTTCGACATCGATCTCAAGCCAGGCAAGAAAGGCGAGGTGACATTGAAACGGGCTGGCCAATTAGAGGTGTTTTGCCGTTATCATCCCACCATGACGCTCAAGCTGGTGGTGGCCAAGGGGAGCAGCAAATGACGACGCAGGCCGCACGCGATTACAAGTCCATGACCGAGAAGCTGTTGCTAAGGCTGGCGCGCAGCGGCGATCGCGAAGCGTTCCGCGCCATCATGCAGCGCTGCAATCAACGGCTGTTCCGCGTCGCGCGCGCGGTGGTGGGCAATGACGACGAGGCCGAGGATGTGCTGCAGGAGGCCTATCTCAAGGCCTTTGCCGGTCTGGAGCATTTCCGTGGCGAGGCGAGTTTCGCCACCTGGCTTACCGCCATCACCCTCAACGAGGCGCGTGGCCGCCTGCGCGCGCGCCGCCCCACCACGGATATCGAGACCATGGATGACGTGCGCGTGATTCCCTTTCCCGGACTTGCCGAAATCCCCGATCCGGAAGCGGAGGCGGCCCGCGCCGGCACGCGGCGTCTCTTGGAACGGGCAATCGATGGCCTGCCGGAGGATTTCCGCATCGTCTTCATCATGCGCGAGATCGAAGCCTGTTCGGTGGAGGAGACCGCGGAGCAACTCGATCTCAATCCGCAAACGGTGCGCACGCGCCTGTTCCGCGCCCGCCAATTGCTCAAGGCGGAGCTGGAAAAAACCATCACCAGCGGCATCGCGGGTGTCTTCCCGTTCCTGGGTGCGCGCTGCACCCGCATCACCGAACGGGTGCTGGCGCGTCTAGCGCTTTGACGCCACCAGCGAGAAGGTCGCGCCCTGCGGGTCCATGGCGTTCACGATCCATTGGCCGCCCGGGACTTCGACCGGACCATGAAGAATCTTGCCGCCGCCGGCGGTGATCCGGGCCACGCCAGCGTCGAGCGCCGGCACGTTGACGTAAAAGCCCCAATGCGGCACCGGAACTTCCGGCGGCTTGTTCATCATCCCACCGATGGGCGCCCCGCCCGCCGCGAACAGTTGGTAGGTGCCCATCGGCCCCATGTCGATGGCGTCGGCCTTGGTCCAGCCGAACAATTTTTCGTAGAAGGGGAAAACCGCTTTCCAGTTATTGGCGTAAAGCTCGCGCCAGCCGATGGTACCGTTCGTGCCTTCGGCCAAGGGCGCCGGGCCTCCCGACGCCAGGGGTTGGCCGATCATGAACGCCGCGCCTTGCGGATCGGAGACCGGCGCGATGCGGATGATGCCGGGCACATCGAAGGGTTCGCGATGGACCTTTCCACCTTCTTTTTTAATTTGCGCGACCACGGCGTCCGCGTTGTCCACCTTGATATAGCCCAACCAAGCCGGGCGGCCGCCATGGCGCACCACGTCCTGCGGAATTTGCATCAGGCCACCCACGCCCTGTTCCCCGACATTGAGGATGGTGTAATCCCGCCCCGCCACGCCGGAATCCTTGGCCGTCCAGCCCACCACGTCGCCATAGAATTTGCGCGCGGCCTTGGGGTCGCTGGTCATCAGCTCGTACCAGAAGAAAGAGTTTGGCATCCCGCTACTCGGCTGCTTTCACGGGTTGGTCATATTCGTCATGGCGGCGCACGAAATTCATGGTGCTGGATTCGTTGCGGCCCAGCGGCGCGCGATCCAGGATCATCAGGGTGCCGATGATCTCTTCCGGGCCGCGGGCATAGCTGGAATAGGTGTGGAAAATCTCGCCTTTGTCGTTCTTGTAGAAGGCGGAAAGCCCCGGCAGCTCGTCATTGGCGTCGGCGGCGGGGGTTTTGCGGAAATTATAGTCCACTTCGCCCTCGGCCAACTCATCTTTGGTGAAGGAGACATGGAAGTCGTGATTGAAATCGTTGCCGTTGGACGACACCCAGGGGAATTTCCAGCCCATGCGTTTCTTGTAGGCCGCGATTTCGTTCATGGGCGCGCGCGACACCGCCACCCAGGTCACGTCGTGGTGATTGAGATGGGTAAGTGCGCCATCGACATGATCGGAGAGGAAGGAGCAGCCGGGGCAACCCGCCTTCCAGCCTGGTCCCAGCATGAAATGATAGACGATAAGCTGGCTGCGCCCGTCGAACAGATCGGAAAGGTGCCTGGGGCCTTCGGGCGTGTCGAAGACGTAATCCTTGTCGAGCTTGACCCAGGGAAGAGCCTGCCGGGCTGCGCGCACCTTGTCGCGCAAATGGGTTTCCTCTTTTTCCTGCGCCAGGAGTACCTTGCGGGCGACAAGCCATTCTTCGCGAGAGACGATCGGATTTTGCATGGGGACCTCCTGAGATTGCGCGATCAAACTTGACAAATAAGTTGATGTCAACCTTTATGCTTTTATGACGCAGGATGTGATTGAAGTCCCGCTCGCCACCACGCTGGAAGTGCGCGACGCCTGCCTTTGCATGCATGTTCAGCGCGCCGCCCGCGCCCTGGCGCGGCATTTCGACGAGGCGTTCCGGCCGCTGAACCTTACCAACGGTCAATTTTCGCTGCTCATGTCGCTCAACCGGCCCAAGCCCGCCGCCATGGGAACGGTGGCCGGGTTTCTGGCGATGGACCGCACCACCTTGACGGCGGCGCTGAAGCCGCTGGTGAGACGAAAGCTGATCCAGATCACGCAAGATCCCGACGATGCACGCGCCCGGCTGATCCAACTGACGCCGGCCGGCAGGAAACTGCTGGGCCGCGCGGTTCCCATTTGGCGCACGCATCACGGCGCGCTGGAAAAAGAACTCAGCCGGCCGGTGGCGGCGCTTAAGGACGAGCTCAAGGCGCTGTCCAGGAACCGCTAGGCTTGGCGTTATTCGTGGTGCTGCAGGCCGCGATTGACCATCTGGAAGAAGACCGGAACGAAGAAGATCGCCAGCACTGTGGCGGTGACCATGCCGCCGATCACGCCGGTGCCGATGTCGTTCTGGCTGCCCGCGCCCGCGCCCGTCGCCACCGCCAGCGGTGAGACGCCGGCGATGAAGGCGATCGAGGTCATCAGGATGGGCCGCAGCCTGATCCGCGCCGCTTCCATCGCGGCGTCGCGCGCCCGCATGCCCTGTTTCTCGTTGTCCACGGCGAATTCCACGATCAGGATGGCGTTCTTGGCGGAGAGGCCGATGATGGCCAGCATGCCGACCTGGAAATAGATGTCGTTGAACAGGCCCCTCAGCGTCACCGCGCCTACCGCGCCGATCACACCCAACGGAATCACCAGCATCACCGACAGCGGGATCGCCCAGCTTTCATAGAGCGCCGCCAGACAGAGATAGATGATCAGGATCGAGAGCGCGTACAAGGCCGGTGCCTGGGCGCCCGCCTGCTCTTCCTGATAGGAAAGCCCGGTGCTTTCATAGCTCACACCCTGCGGCAATTGCTTGATCAACTTGTCCATTTCGGCGAGCGCGGTGCCGGAGCTGATGCCGGCCGCGCCCTGACCCTGGATTTCGATCGAGGGCAGGCCGTTATAGCGGGTCAGCGTGGTGGGCCCCACCGACCAGCTTGCCCGGGCGAAAGACGAGAAGGGCGCCATGGCGCCATTCGATGTGCGCACATACCAGCGGCTGAGATCGTCCGGCGTCATGCGGTAAGGCGCGTCGCCCTGGAGATAGACGCGCTTGACCCGGCCGCGGTCGATGAAATTGTTGACGAACTGACCGCCCCACGCCGCCGAGAGCGTGCTGTTGATGGTGGCGGTCGAGACGCCCAGCGCGTTGGCTTTTGCCTGGTCGATGTCGATGTGGAGTTGTTGCGCATCAGGCAAGCTGGCGGGCCGGACTTGCAGCAGCAAAGGATCACGCGCCGCCATGCCCAAAAGCTGACCCATGGCCGCCATCAGGCCGTTATGGCCGAGACCGGCACGGTCTTCCAGTTGCAGGTCGAAGCCGGTCGAGAAGCCAAGCTCCGGCACCGAGGGTGGAACCACCGGAAAAATCTGCGCGTCCGGCATGCCCATGAAATGGACGAAGGCGCGGCCTGCCACCGCGGTGGCGCTGTTCTGGGCGCCGGGGCGGTCATTCCAATCCTTGAGTTTTACGAAGGCGACGCCGGCATTCTGGCCCATGCCCACGATGGGATTGAAGCCGGCGGCGGTGAAGACGGCCTCCACATTTTTCTTTTCAGCGCTGGTGTAATAGTTCGCCAGTTGATGGGCGACCTCCATGGTTTTGTCTTGCTCGGTCCCTGGCGGCAGCGCGATGAAGTTGATGAGGAAACCCTGATCCTCGTCCGGTAGGTAGCCGGTAGGCAGGCGATACAGCAAAAATGCCAGCGCGATCACGATCACGCCATAGACCAGCATCGTCGTCTTGGTGCGATCGAGTACCCAGGCCAGGACGCGGCGATACCAGGCGCGGAAGCGCTCGAAATAATTGTTGAAGCCGTCAAAGAAGCGGCCCAGCCAGCCCCCGGCATGGGCGTGCTGGCCCTTCTCGATGGGCTTGAGCAGAGTGGCGCAGAGCGCTGGCGTCAAGACCAGGGCGCACATGATGGAAAGCAGCATCGACGAAACGATGGTGACCGAGAATTGGCGATAGATCGCCCCGGTCGAGCCGGCGAAGAAGGCCATGGGCAGAAACACCGCCGTCAAGACCAGGCCGATGCCGATCAAGGCGCCAGTGATTTCCTTCATCGAGCGCAAGGTGGCTTCGCGCGGCGGCAATCCCTCCTCGCGCATGATGCGTTCGACATTCTCGACCACCACGATGGCGTCATCGACCAGAAGGCCGATCACCAGGACCAGCGCGAACAAGGTGAGGGTGTTGATGGAGTATCCGGTGGCGGCCAGCACGCCGAACGTGCCCAGCAGCACCACCGGCACGGCGACGCCAGGGACCAGGGTGGTGCGCCAATTCTGGAGAAAAAGGTACATCACCAGAATCACCAGCGCGATCGCTTCCGCCAAGGTGATGATCACGTCGCGGATGGAGATGCGGATGAATTCGGTATTGTCCAGCGGAAAGGCAATCTGCATCCCCGGCGGAAACTGGGGCTGGAGCGCCAGTGCCCTGCGCTTGACTTCGTCCACCAGCTTGAGCGCGTTGGCGCCTGGGGCCGGCAGGATGGCGATACCGGCAGCCGGATAGCCGTTCATCTCGCTGATGACGGCGTAATTGTCCGCGCCGATCTCCACCCGCGCCACGTCCGACAGGTGCACCACCGCGCCGCCGGACGAGGTCTTCAAGATGATGTTGCGGAACTGCTCCGGGGTCTGCAGTTCGGACTGCGCGGTGACGGTGGCGTTGATCGCCTGGCCGGGAACGGCGGGCTGGGCGCCGATCTGGCCGGCGGAAACCTGAACGTTCTGGGCCTGGATGGCGCTGACGATGTCTGAAGGCTGCAGCGCGTAATTCTGCAGCTTGTAGGGATCGAGCCAGATGCGCATGGCGTAAGGCGCGCCGAAGCCCAGGACATTGCCCACGCCCGGCACGCGCGACAGCGGGTCCTGAAGTTTGGAAATGATGAAGTCGGAAATATCCATATTGGTGTAGCGATGGGTGGGATCGAACATCGCCACGATCAAAAGGAAATTGGTCTGCGCCTTGGCGACCGTCACGCCCAACTGCTGCACCTGGCTGGGCAATTGTGCCACCGCGGATTGCACCTTGTTCTGCACCTGCACCTGGGCGATGTCGGGATTGGTGCCGGGCGCAAAAGTCGCGGTGATCGCGACCGAGCCGTCGGCGTTGGACGAAGAACTGAAATAGAGAAGATTGTCGATGCCGGTGAGCTGTTGTTCGATCACCTGGGTGACGGAATTCTGCACCGTGGCGGCATCGGCGCCGGGATAGATCGCGTTCACCACCACCGCCGGGGGAGCGATGGTGGGATATTGCTCGATCGGCAGGCTGAAGGCTGCGATCGCGCCCGCCAGCATGATCACGATCGCGATCACCCAGGCGAAAACAGGACGGTCGATGAAGAAGCGCGATAACGCCATGGGGCGCTCCTTTTATTGGGCGCCGGACGCGGCAGGCGGTGCCTTCACCGGCGACGGCGTGACTTTCATGTCAGGCTGAATGACGGTCGTGCCTTGCATAAGGCCTTGCACGACGACCTTGTCGCCGGCCTTCAGGCCGTCCAGCACCTGCCAATCGCCGCCGATCATGCGGCCGGTCTTGAGCACCTTAAGCCGGGTCATGTTCTGATCATCCACCGTCAGCACGGTGGGCTCGCCCTTGGGGGTGCGGCCGACCGCGTTCTGGGGCACCAGGATGCCGTGCGGGTCCACGCCTTCGTTGATCACGGCGCGGACATAGAGGCCCGGCAACAGGATGCCGTCGGGATTTGGGAAAAGCGCGCGCAGCAGCACCGTTCCGGTCGCCTGGCTCACCGTCACATCAGTGAATTGCAACTTGCCTTCCAGCGGATAGTCACTGCCGTCGCCGAGTTTCAGGCTGACTTTCGCGGCCAGTGGCTGGTTGCGATTCACCTGGCCCTTGCGCGCCTGTTGTTCGAGGGTCAGAAGTTCGTCGCTCGATTGGTTGATGTCCACATAGATCGGATCGAGGGTCGAGATCACGGCCAAAGGCGTGCCCTGATTGGCGGTGACCAGCGCGCCCGGCGTAACGGCGGAAGCGCCAATGCGGCCCGAGATCGGCGCAATCACCTTGGTGTAGCGCAAGTTGATCTGGGCGGCTTCGACATTGGCGCGATTGGACTTGACGATGCCCTCATCGGAGCCCACCAATGCGCTCTGAGTATCAAGCGTCTGCTGCGAAATCGCATTCTGCCCCTGCAGCGACTGATAGCGTCCGAGGTCACGCCTGGCGTTGGTGAGGTTGGCCTGTGCCTGGGCGAGTTGGCCCTGGGCCTGGTCGAGCGCCGCCTGGTAGGGCCTGGGATCGATCTGATAGAGTGACTGGCCTTCCTTGACCATGCTGCCTTCGGTGAAAAGGCGCTTCAGAATGATGCCGGTGACCTGCGGTTCGACATTGGACACGGCATAGGGATCGGTGCGGCCCGGCAGCTCGGCGATGAGTTGCACCGGCTGTTCGCGCACGACCATGTAGCCCACCTGCGGTGGCGGACGTTGCGGGCGCTGAGGGCTGCACGCGCAAAGCGCAGCCGCGGCCACTAGGATGACCGAAAGATGGCGCAACATGAATTCCCCTTGAAAAGACCGGCGAAAGCCACCCCCGGTCCGGCACTCCTACCAGAAGGTGGGATCGAGCCCAACCCGCTGCAAGGGCGCAATCGCTCGACCGCCCCGTCTTTACAGATGTTTTACATAGGCAGGGCTGGCTGAATTGGAAAGGGGGACCCTGACCAAAATGTGGCCAGTGTCCCGATTCTGAAATTCGCACCATTTCTATATAGGGCGGTGGCGAATTTCAGAATCGCAAGGACACTGGCAAATAATTGATTCCTAGTGTCGTTTGGGTTTCGAAGTTCGCTAGACGGCCGATATCAAGAAATGTGGCGAACTTCGAAACCACGACACTAGCGCTCTTTCCAAGGCCGCGGCATTTTCGATTCGGCAAAGCCAGGACTTGGCCGCGCGCCTCGTTTCCGGCGTGCCCAAAGGCGCGTTTTCCACATACCAGCCCAGATGTTTGCGAAATACGCGCAAGCCCAGCGCTTCGCCGTAAAATTTCAACGAAGACGCGAGATGGCGAAAGAGAATGTCAAGCCGCGCTTCCGATTCCGGCTCTGCCGCATCTTCGCCCGCGAGCGCGCGGCTGAGATTGGCCGCGATCCAGGGACGGCCATAGCTGCCCCGGCCGATCATCACGGCGTCGGCGCCCGACTGCTTCAGTGCTTCGTTGGCGCTGGCAAGATCGACAATGTCGCCATTGACGACCACGGGAATCCTCACCGCCTGCTTCACTTCGGCCACCGCGCGCCAGTCGGCCTTGCCGCGGTAGAATTGCTGGCGGGTGCGGCCATGCACGGTGATGGCGGCCACGCCCAATTGTTCGGCGCGCCGGGCGATCTCGGGCGCATTCTTCCAATGCTCGTCCCAACCCAGCCGCATCTTCAAGGTGACGGGGCGTGTGGTGCCTTCCACCGCCGCGCCGATCAGGCGTGACGCCAGCTCTTCGTCGCGCATCAAGGCCGAGCCGGAGAGCGCGCCGGTAACCTCTTTGGCGGGACAGCCCATGTTGAAATCGATGATGTCGGCGCCCGCCTGTTCAGCCAATTTGGCGCCCCGGGCGATCCATTCCGCTTCGCGGCCCACCAGTTGGATCACCATCAAGGGCAGGCCATCACCCACCGCAGCGCGCCGCACCACATCGGGCCGGCCCCGGGCAAAAGAGTCACAGGCCACCATTTCAGTGGCCACATAGGGGGCTCCCAGCCGCGATGCAGTCTGGCGGAACGGCAGGTCGGAAACCCCGGTCATGGGCGCGGTCAACACCCGGCCGGGGATCAGGACGTCGCGGATTTGCAGGCCATTCATTGCGTGGGGATTACAGCGTTCCCGGTGTTCCAGCCATTGAAATCGCGCGGGAGCTGGTTTGCATCCGTAAAATGCCGGACTGGAGCGATTAGTCGTCTCCTGCTCTTTCATAAGGGTAGGCCCCCCCGTTAAATTAGGTGCGTCGGAGAGGGGCCGGGCGATGATTGCAATGATTCTGACGTCGGCCGGATGGCTGTTGGCAGGTTTGGCCCTGTGTGGAGCGGCATATGCGCTGGCCGCCGCGTTTTACGCCGGCCGGTTTATGCGGGCCGAAGCGGTTCCCGCCGTGGATTACCCGCCGGTCACGATCCTGAAGCCGTTGCATTCGGGCGAGCCGGGCCTGTCCGACAATCTGGAAAGCTTCTTCGCCCAGGATTATCCGGGACAAGTTCAAATCGTCTTCGGCGTGCACGATGAGAAGGACCCCGCGATCGCCGTGGTCCAGACGTTGCAGGCACGCCACCCCCATCTCGACACCGTCATCGTCGCCGACGGTGCGCTCCATGGTTTCAACGCAAAGATATCAAACCTGATCAATATGCTGCCGGCCGCGCGGCACGACATACTGGTGCTGTCGGACAGCGACATCATCGTTCCCGGCCGCTGGCTTCGCCATGTCACGGACGCGCTGGCGCATCCTGAAGTAGGTCTGGTGACGTGTCTTTACACGGGCGAAGTGCTCCGCGGCGACAACCGCATCTGGTCCAGGCTGTCGGCGATGGGCACCTGCTACGAATTCCTGCCCAATGTGATGCTGGCCACCAGCCTCGGTCTGGCCGATCCCTGCATGGGTTCCACCATCGCGCTCACCCGCACCGTGCTGGAAGAAATCGGCGGCCTGACCGCCTTCGCCGATTTCCTGGCCGACGATTACGAGATGGGCCGCGCCGTCCGCGCCAAAGGTTATACCGTGGCGATCCCCGCGCTGGGCGTGGGCCACACCGCATGCGAGGCCAGTGCGCTGGATCTGCTTCGCCACGAACTGCGCTGGACCCGCACCATCCGCATGCTCGATTCCCTCGGCCATCTGGGCAGCGTGGTGACATTCGGGTTCCCCATCGCCCTGGTTGCGGCGCTTTTGCTGCATTTCAACTGGGCGAGCCTGATGGTGATGCTGGTCACGCTGGCGGCCCGGCTGTTCCTCAAACGCCGGATTGATGATATTTTCGCCATCCATGCGGGCCCGTTCTGGCTTTTGCCCTTGCGCGACCTGTTGAGCTTTGCCGTGTTCGTGATGTCCCGCTTCGGCGAGACGGTGTATTGGCGGGGCAGCCGCTTCCAGATTGAAACCAGCGGCGCGCTCTCCCAATCCTGAATGACCCAATCCTGAAGGCTTATGTCCATGCCCATGAAATCGCTTTTCCTCCAGGCGCCTTCCTTCGACGGCTATGACGGCGGCGCGGGCGCGCGCTATCAGATGAAACGCGAAGTGAAGAGCTTCTGGTTTCCCACCTGGCTGGCCCAGGCCGCGGCGATGGTGCCGGGTTCGCGCCTGATCGACGCGCCGCCGCACCGGCTTTCCTTCAAGGACATCGAGGAAGACGTCAAGGCGCATGAGCTGATCATCGTCCATACCTCGACGCCCAGCTTCAAATCGGATGTGCGTACAGCGGGCATGATCCGCGCCCTCAATCCCGCCGCCAAGATCGGCTTCATCGGCGCCAAGGTCGCGGTCGAACCGCAACAGAGTCTGGAAGCTTGTCCGGCGATCGATTTCGTCTGCCGCAATGAATATGAATTCACCGTCCAGGAGCTGGCGAATGGCGCGGACTGGGCGACCATCAAGGGTCTTTCCTATCGCGACGCGAACGGCCAGATCGTCCACAATCCCGAGCGCGAAATCCTGATGGACATGGACAGGCTGCCGTCCGTCCTGCCGCTCTACAAACAACTCAAGGTCGAGAATTATTTCGGCGGCTATCTGCTCCACCCCTACATGTCCTGGTACACGGGCCGCGGCTGCAAATCGCGCTGCACCTTCTGTCTCTGGCCCCAGACCATCGGCGGCCACAAATACCGTTACAAGTCGATCGAGAAAGTGGTCGAGGAAGTGAAGTATGTGCGGGACGAATTCCCGCAAATCCGGGAAATCTTCTTCGACGACGATACGCTGACCGACGATCATGCCCGGGTGGAAGAACTGGCCCGGGCGCTGGGGCCGTTGGGCGTCACCTGGTCCTGCAACGCCAAGGCCAATGTTCCGCGCAAGACCCTGGAAGTGATGAAGGCGAACGGCTTGCGTCTTCTGCTGGTGGGCTATGAATCCGGCAACCAGAAGATACTGCACAATATCAAGAAGGGCCTTCTGGTCGAGGTCGCCAAGCGCTTTTCGCGGGATTGCCACGAATTGGGCATCATCGTGCACGGCACTTTCATCCTGGGCCTGCCGGGCGAGACGCGTGAAACCATCCAGGAGACCCTGGCCTTCGCCAAGGAAGTCAATCCGCGTACCTTGCAGGTGTCGCTGGCCGCGCCCTATCCGGGCACATTCCTCTACAAACAGGCGAAGGAGAATGGCTGGTTCGCCTCGGACGTGGATCTCTTGACCGACGACGGTACTCAGATCGCGCCGCTCAATTATCCCCATCTCGGCCACACCGAGATCTTCGATTCGGTGGAGGAGTTCTACAAGAAATTCTATTTCCGCCCCTCCAAGATCGCCGAGATCGTGGGCGAGATGCTCACCTCGCGTCACATGCTGGTGCGCCGCTTGCGCGAAGGCGTGGAGTTCTTCCAGTTCCTCAGGAACCGGGAAGACATGATCGTCTCCTGACTTTGAAGAATCTGATCGTCACGGCGGATGGCGGGAAGCGGTTCGCCGCAGGCGAACGAAACGGTCCGGCGGACCGTTTCGAGCGTCCAGCGCCGCGAGCTTGGGCGAGCGGCAGGGCGCCGCATCAATCATGAAGCAGCTTATCATTACTGCCGATGACTACGGGGCTGCACCCGAAGTCAACGAAGCGGTGGAGCGTGCGCACAAAGCCGGCATGCTCACCGCCGCCAGCCTGATGGTGTCGGGCTCCGCTGCGGCCGATGCGGTGGTACGGGCCCGCGCTCTGCCCAGACTGCGCGTGGGGTTGCACCTGGTCCTGGTGGATGGCAGGCCGATCCTGCCGGCCAAGGCGGTGTCCGATCTGGTGGACGCCCAAGGCAATTTCCGGCGTGACATGGCGCGGGCAGGCGCGGCGATGTTCTTTCGCTCGAACGTGAAGGCGCAGCTCGCGGCCGAGGTCGAGGCTCAATTCGAAGCCTTTGCCGCCACCGGCCTCAACCTCGATCACGTCAACGCGCACAAGCATTTTCATCTTCATCCCACCGTCGCCCAACTGATCGTGGAGTTCGCCGCCAAGCACGGCGCCAAAGGTGCGCGCGTGCCGCTGGAGCCGCGGGAAATATTGGCGCGGATCGAACCGCATCGTCGCTCCGGCACGGCATTATTGACGACACCTTTTGCCTATCGCCTGCGCCGCCATTTCCGCAAAGCCGGTGTGTGCGCACCCGACCATGTCTTCGGGTTGGCCTGGTCCGGCGCGATGACGGGAACGCGCCTCAAGGGATTGCTGGAACATCTGCCTGACGGTGTGAGCGAGATTTATTGTCATCCCGCCACCGGGCCCTATCCGGGAAGCGCCGCCGGCTATGCCTATCGGGAGGAGTTGGCCGCGCTCGTGGATCCGGCCATGGCGGACTTGATCGCCGGACGGAACATTCGTCTTGGCGGCTTTTCCGACTTTTGGGTACAATAGGACCATGCGGCGCGGTGGGCTGACCGTGCGGTAAACCAATTGTTTTTGAAAGAGATTCGATGAGCAGTCCGGCATTTGCCATTCCGCCCGACCTGACGCGCGACACGGGCCAATGGCCCGCGGATGGTCCCATCCGTTTTGGCAGCGATGCCCACAAGCGGCTTTTCTGCAAGACGCTGCTGGATACCCATGATCCCTATCGTCCCAAGGTCCTGGACTGGCCGCGCCTGGGCGAGGAAGCGGAGAAACGCATTACGTCCTTGCCGATCTGGGACATCGCGGTGCAGACCGAGAACCGCGCCGGGCTCAATGTCTGCACGTATGCCGACACCATCACCGACCCGCTGCTCAACAAGGCGGTGAACCTCAATGGGTTCGAAGAGCGCCGCCATCGCCATGTGCTGGCCAATCTGGTGGAAGCCTATGGCATCAAGCTGGCGCCCGAGCCGGTCTATCCGGTGCCGAAGGATCCGGAATGGGCCTTCATGGTCACCGGTTATTCGGAATGTATCGATTCTTTCTTCGCCTTCGGCTTGTTCAAGGCGGCCAAGGATACGGGTTATTTCCCCCCCGAACTGGTCCAGACCTTTGATCCCGTGGTGAACGAGGAAGCGCGCCATATTCTGTTTTTCGTCAATTGGGTCGCCTGGCACCGGCGCAACATGGCCTGGTGGCGCCGCCCCTGGTTTGAACTGAAAGTGCTGGCGGTGTGGGCGTTCCTGATCTGGGAGCGCATCGGCATCGCCGGCGACATGAGCCACGGCCAGCAGGACAACAATTTCACCATGAGCGGCGCCGAGCAGTTGGGCGCGGATATCGATGTGGGCGAGCTGGTCGCGATCTGCCTTTCCGAAAATGACCGTCGCCTGGCGCCCTACGACAATCGCCTCAAGCGGCCACGCTTCGTGCCCTTCGTGGCGCGCCAAGCTCTTCGGATCATGGCCGCATTGAAATTCCTGGGAAAGAAGGCGGCGTGAGGCGCGCGCGGCGCTGCGCGGCCGCGCGGCATCCATGAGCGACATGGTCCTGGTCACGGGCGCCTCGGGTTTTGTCGGCGCTGCTGTTGCCCGCAAGGCGCTGGAGCGCGGCTTCAAGGTCCGCGTCTTGATGCGGCCGACCGCGAGCCACGCCAATATCGCGGGCCTCGCTGTGGAGGTCGTGAGCGGCGATATGCGCGATGTTCGCTCCATGCGGGCGGCGCTGGACGGTGCGCGCTATCTGTTCCATGTCGCCGCCGATTACCGGCTTTGGGCACGCGATCCCAAGGAAATCGCCCGCAACAATCTGGAAGGCGCCAAGGCCACCATGCGGGCGGCTCTCGAGGCGGGCGTGGAGCGGGTGGTCTATACCTCGTCGGTCGCCGCCTTGAAGCCCGGCAGGGGCGAGGCGGTGGATGAGACGTCGCGCCACAGCGAACAAAGCGCCATCGGCATCTACAAGAAAAGCAAGCTCCTGGCCGAGCGTGAAGTCGAACGCATGATCGCCCAGGATAATCTTCCCGCCGTGATCGTGGCACCGTCCACGCCCATCGGCCCGCGCGACATCAAGCCTACCCCCACCGGACGCATCATCATCGAAGCGGCGCGGGGTGCAATGCCGGCTTTCGTCGATACCGGACTCAATCTGGTGCATGTGGACGATGTGGCGGAGGGCCATTTCCTGGCGCTGGAGCGGGGCAAGATCGGCGAGAACTACATTCTGGGCGGCGAGGATGTGGGGCTGGCTGAGATGCTGGCCGACATCGCGGCATTGGCGGGGCGGAAGCCGCCGAAAATCAGGCTGCCGCGCGCGCCGTTGTTCCCGCTGGCCTTTGCCGCCGAATGGGCGGCGCGCCTCACCGGCAAGGAGCCATTCCTCACCGCCGATGCGCTGCGCATGTCGCGATACCTGATGTATTTCTCCTCCGCCAAAGCCAAGCGCGAATTGGGCTATGGCGCGCGTCCCTATCGCGAGGGATTGAAGGACGCTCATGCCTGGTTCGCCGCGAACGGGTATCTCTGAATGATCGCGAGCATCCTGTTCGGCTTCCTGCCGCTCTTGATCTGGCTTTATTTGCTTCTCGGCCATCGCTTCTTCTGGCTCTTGCGCGAGAAGGACGCCGTTGCTGTCCCCAGCCCGGACCGATGGCCGCCGGTAATAGCCGTGGTTCCGGCGCGCAACGAGGAAGAGGTGATCGGAGAATGTCTCGCGAGTCTTCTGGCGCAGGATTACCGTGGCGAATTGCGCGTCATCCTGGTGGACGACCAGTCGGACGACCGCACGTCCCAAATCGCCCGGACCATCGGCGATCCGCGCCTCACCGTCTTGGCTGGCGAGCCGCGTCCCGCCGGCTGGACCGGAAAGCTCTGGGCGATGAACCAGGGCGTGGCCCAGGCGGGAATGCCGGAATTTTTCTGGTTCACCGACGCCGACATCGCCCACAGTCCCGACAATCTCCGGCACTTGGTGGCGCGCGCCCAGGATGGGAATAAGGCGCTGGTTTCGCTGATGGCGCGGCTTCATTGCCGCTCCACGCCCGAGCATTTCCTGATCCCTGCCTTTGTGTTCTTTTTCGACATGCTGTTTCCGTTCGGCGCGGTGAACGATCCCAAAAGCAAGGTGGCGGCCGCGGCCGGCGGCTGCATGCTGGCCAGGCGCGCCGCACTGGAAAGGGCGGGCGGGCTTAAGACCATTCGCCACAACATCATCGATGATTGCGCCCTGGCGCGGGTGATGAAGCGGCAGGGTCCGATCTGGCTGGGCCTGACCGATCGCGCGGTATCGCTGAGGCCTTATCCGCATGTGGCCGACATCCGCAAGATGGTGGCGCGCTCGGCCTTCGCCCAATTGGATTATTCGCCGCTTCTTCTGGCGGGGACCCTGATCGGCCTTTTCATCATGTATCTTGCGCCGGTGTTGGGCGCGCTTTTCGCCATGTATTATGTGCAGCTCGCCGCCTATCTGGCCTGGACCATCATGGCCGTGGTGTTTCAGCCGATCCTGCGTTTCTATCGCCTCTCGCCCTTGTGGGGCTTGGTTCTGCCCCTGATGGGCGCGTTCTATGCCGGCTTCACTCTGGATTCCGCGCTTCAGCATTGGTCGGGCAGAGGCGGGATGTGGAAAGGCCGTGCTCAAGCTTCCAGGGGTGGCGCATGAGCGAAGCTGTCGCGCTGCAATCGGGCAAGGGCCACCATGACGAGAATTTTCCGGTCGCCTCGTTCCTGATTGCGCGCGAGGCGCGCGCACCCGTCCTGGCGTTCTACCGTTTCGCCCGTTTTGCCGACGACATTGCCGATCACGCCAATGCGCCGCCGGCCGACAAGCTCAGGCTGCTGGATGAGATGGGGCGCACCCTGGTGGGTGAGAGCGACGCCTCGCCGGAATCTTTGGCGCTGCGCCAGGTGCTCCGGGAGCGCCGCCTCAGCGCCCAGCATGCGCTCGATCTGCTCGAAGCCTTTCGCCGCGACGTCACCAAATTGCGCTATCGCGACTGGGACGATTTGATGGACTATTGCCGCTATTCCGCCATGCCGGTGGGGCGCTTCGTGCTCGACGTGCATGGCGAAAGCCGTGACACCTGGCCCGCCAATGACGCGCTGTGCGCCGCCCTTCAAATCATCAATCATCTGCAGGATTGCGCCAAGGACTACCGCAATCTCGATCGGGTCTATATCCCCGAAGAGGCGTTGGCGGAAAAGGGACTGGACGTAAGGGCCCTGGCCGGCGCCAAGGCCGGCCCGGCCCTCAAAAGCGTGATCGCGGGCCTGGCGGCCAGGAATGGCGCGCTTTTGGACCAGTCGCGTTCCTTTGCCCGCCAGATCCGAAATGGAAGGCTTGCCTTGGAGGTCGATCTCATTCAAACCCTCGCCGACGATCTCAACGCTCTTTTGAGAAGCCGCGATCCCTTGAGCGAAAATGTCCATCATTCCAAGGCGCGCGTGGGGGGTCTGTTCGTGGGACGCTTGCCACTCTTTCTTCTTTCGCGTCTGAGGCGTGAGCGAAGATGAGCAAGGCTTCGCCGTCGCCCCAGGCTTCTTCGGTGAAGAAGAAGGCCGTCGGAAGCTCCTTCTATCTCGCCATGCGGCTGATGCCCAAGCGCGAGCGCGACGCCATGTTCGCGATCTACGCCTTTTGCCGCCGGGTGGACGACATCGCCGATGACGGCGTGGGCACGCGCGCCGAGCGTCACGAAAGATTGGAAGCTTGGCGTTACGATCTGGAAACGCTTTATGGCGGACAAACGCCGCAGCGCGTGGCGTTTTTGGCGCCGGCGACGGCTGGGTTCGGTCTGCGCAAAGAGGATTTCCTCACCATCCTGGACGGGATGGACATGGACGTGGCGGAAGACATCGTCGCGCCCGCCCTCGCCACGCTCGATCTTTATTGCGAACGGGTGGCAAGCGCGGTGGGCCGGCTGTCGGTCAAAGTTTTCGGCATGGACGAGGGTCCCGGTTTCGAGCTTGCCCGTCATCTGGGCCGGGCGCTGCAACTGACCAACATCCTGCGCGACATCGACGAAGATGCGGGTGTCGGCCGGCTCTATCTGCCACGCGAATATCTCTTCGCCGCGGGCTTCAAGTCGCTCGATCCCCGCATGGTGGTGTCGGACCCGCGGGTGGACGGTGTCTGCCGCGCCGTGGCCGAAAAGGCGCACGAGCATTACGAAAAAGCCGACGCGATCCTGGCCCAAAAGCCCAAGGGGCGGATCGCCACCCCGCGCCTGATGGGCGCGGTCTACAGCGAAATCCTCAAGGCCACCGAAGCGCAAGGCTTTGCGCCGCCGAGGAAGCGCGTCTCGCTCTCGCGCGGCAAGCTTCTCTCGCTGCTGTTGCGCGCGGGCCTGGCCTAGGCATGGCCAAAGTCCCAAAGCCGGCCGCCCACCGCGCCTTCGTGATCGGGGCCGGCATCGCGGGCCTTGCGGCGGCCACCCGGCTGGCGGCACAGGGCGTGACCGTCACGCTTTATGAAGCGGCGGGGCAGGCAGGCGGGCGCTGCCGCTCCTATTACGATCCGGCGCTGGACCAGACCATCGACAATGGCAATCATCTTGTGTTGTCCGGCAACAAGGCCGTGCACCGCTATCTGAGGCGGATCGGACCTGACGGACGATTGGCGGGTCCGCGCCTCGCCTATTTCCCATTCGCAGATATCAGGAGCGGCGCCCGCTGGACGCTTAAATTGAACCGCAGCCCGCTGCCCTGGTGGATGGCTTCGCGCGGCCGCCGTGTTCCAGGGACCAGTCTTAGCGATTATCTGCCCTATGCGCGGCTGATGTTTGCCGGGCGCAAAGCGCATATCGTGGATGTCGTCCCAGCAAAAGGCATGGTGTGGGACCGCCTGATGCGGCCGTTCCTGCTGGCCGCACTCAACACCGATCCGGAGACCGCCTCCGCGCAATTGGCCGGGCAGGTGATCCGCGAAACCCTGGCACGCGGCGGTTACGCCTGCCGCCCGCGTGTTGCCACGCCCAATCTGTCCTCGGTCTTTATCGAGCCCGCTTTGTCGTTTCTGGCTAAGAACGGCGCCAAGATCGAATTGGGCAAGCGGCTCAGGACCGTGGTGTGCGATCCCCATGCCGTGCTGGCGCTGGAATTTCCCGACCTGACGGTGCCGCTCAATCCCGCCGACATGGTGATCCTGGCGGTGCCGCCCTTTGTGGCCAAGGAATTCTTGCCTTCGCTCGGCGTGCCCACGGAATTCCGCGCCATCGTCAACGGCCATTTCCGCTACCCGGCGCCCAAGGGTGTGCCCCCCATTCTGGGGGTGATCGGAGGTGTGGCGGAATGGATTTTTGCTTTCGAGGATCGCATCTCGGTGACCGTCTCCGGCGCCGACGCCATCGTGGAGCGGGAGCGCGAGGAATTGGCGCGGCTGTTGTGGCGGGACGTTTCGGCGGCCCTGCGGATTTCCGACAATCTGCCGCGCTGGCAGATCGTGAAGGAAAAGCGCGCCACCTTCGCCGCCACGCCGGAGCAGGACCTGAAGCGGCCCGGCACCAAAACTGGCTGCCGCAATCTGTTCCTGGCGGGCGACTGGACCGATACCGGCCTGCCCGCCACCTTGGAAGGCGCGGTCCGCTCAGGCGAAGCGGCGGCTGTTTTGGCGCTCAAGCGCCTCGCTTTATAGTCCTGAGGCCATGAACCAGCTTGCCCCTCACGATTTCGCCGAAGTGGAAGCCGCCATCCGCGCCGCCACCGACGCGATCCTGGCGGAGCAGCGGCCGGATGGGCATTGGGTCTATGAACTGGAAGCCGACGCCACCATCCCGGCGGAATATGTGCTTCTGGTCCATTATCTGGGTGAGACGCCCAATCTGGCGCTGGAGCGCAAGATCGGGGTCTATCTCCGCCGCATCCAGGGCGACCATGGCGGCTGGCCGCTCTATCACGATGGCGTCCTCGACATCTCGGCGACCGTGAAAGCCTATTTCGCCCTCAAGATGATCGGCGACGACATCCAGGCCCCGCATATGGCGCGGGCCCGCGCCGAGATCGTCAAACGCGGCGGCGCGATCAAGACCAATGTCTTCACCCGTATCCTGCTGGCGCTCTATGGCGAGACGTCGTGGATGAATATCCCCACCATGCCGCCGGAACTGATCCTGGTGCCGCGCTGGTTTCCCATCCGACTCTCCAAGATGAGCTATTGG
>Ga0134125_10003038_pt1 | contig 19648 bp, 18 predicted proteins | sample KB31751_FD_96464 | JGI IMG/M metagenome (GOLD analysis project Ga0134125, IMG submission 96464) | Terrestrial soil microbial communities with excess Nitrogen fertilizer from Kellogg Biological Station, Michigan, USA - KB3-175-1 | ecosystem: Environmental > Terrestrial > Soil > Unclassified ... | reverse complement strand
CGTGTCGCCGTGATGCGCAACCGCCCTGTCGAGAATCGCTGGATTGGCCAGCGAATTGCCGATCCCGAGCCCGATGTGGTGATGTTCGCGCGTGCGCAGGGCGCGACGGCTTTCGGTCCAGTTAAGAACCACGATGAATTAGCGAGGACGCTCGCCGACGCGATCGAGGCGGTAAAGGCCGGTGAGACTGTGGTCGTCGATGTGCACGTGGCGCCGGGTTATGCGCCGAGCACCGTCGCCGCGCTCACGGAATCCAAGGAAATCGGTGCACAGTAGACCGCGCCGAGTGCCGTCTTTTAGCGGAGGTCTCCCATGGTCACTGCGTTGATGAAAAAGCCGGCCCCTTTCGTCGTTCCAGAAGTGCGACGCGAGCTTTACTACGGCGGAGCCTGGCACAAGGCGCGCGGGGGCGTGACATGCGAAACGATCAATCCGGCGACCGGGGAAAGTCTCGGCGCCGTGGCGTCGGCGCAGCTTGAGGATGTCGATGCCGCCGTCAAGGCAGCGCATCTAGGCTTCAAGACGTGGCGACGGATGAAGCCCCTCGACCGTGCAACTGCGTTGCGCAAGGCCGCCGAAGTCATTCGTGAGCACGCCGACGAGCTGGCGCTGATCGACGCAGCAGATTGCGGCGGCCCGTTCAAGCGTATGATCAAGGACAGCGAAGGTGGCGCGCAAGCGTTCGAATATTTCGCGGGGCTCATCACTGAGATCAAAGGCGACACGATTCCGACGGGCGAAGATGTGGTGAGCTTCACCGTGCGGGAGCCGCTCGGCGTCGTCGTGCGCATCAATGCGTATAATCACCCCGTATTGTTTGCGGCGACGCATGCCGCGCCGGCGCTGGCCGCCGGCAATGTCGTCATCATGAAGCCGCCGGAGCAGGCGCCGCTATCGACCTTGAGGCTTGCCGAACTCATCGGCCCGCTGTTTCCGCCCGGCGTGGTCAGTGTCCTGCCTGGCGGCCGCGCCTGCGGCGAAGCGCTCGTGGGCCATCCTATGGTTGCCAAAGTCGGACTGATCGGCGCGATCCCGACCGGCAAGGCCATCCTCAGAGGCGCCGCCGATACGTTGAAAAAGGTGTCGCTGGAGCTAGGCGGCAAGAATGCGTTAATCGGCTATCCCGATGCCGATCCAGAGAAGCTCGCCGCAGGTATCATCCAGGGCATGAATTTCGTGTGGCTCGGCCAATCCTGTGGCTCGACATCCCGCGTTTTTCTGCACGAGAGCATCCATGACGACGTACTGGAACGTGTCGTCACTAAAGTGAAGACGTTGCGCTTCGGCATTCCGACCGATCCGGATACCGAAATGGGTTGCCTCGTTTCCCAGGCACAGCTCGACAAGGTCGTACACTATGTAGGCGCGGCCAAGGAAGACGGTGCCCGGCTTGTTATCGGCGGGCGGCGGCCGGACGAGCCCGAGTTGGCCCACGGCTTCTATTACGAGCCGACCATCTTTGCCGACGTGACGCCCGACATGCGCATCGCGCGGGAAGAGATCTTCGGTCCGGTCCTCAGCGTTTTCAAATGGAACGATGAAGAGGCGATGCTGGAGACGGTGAACGAACTCAGCTACGGCTTGACTGCCTCGATCTGGACCAGGAACTTGTCGATTGCGCATCGCGCTGCCGCGCGGGTGGAGGCGGGCTACGTCTGGATAAACGGTGCCAGCACGCACTACTTCGGTGTGCCGTTCGGCGGTTACAAGCAGTCCGGGCTTGGACGCGAAGAGTCCATCGAGGAGTTGCTGGACAATACGCAACTGAAGAGCATCAATATCGTGCTGGACGGTGCCGGGACCTAACCAGCTCAGCCTCGAGGTCAAGCCATGTCGCAAGGTCACGCGCTGCAGATACGAAACGTCACGAAACGCTTCGGCGGTCACGCCGGAATCGTGGCGGTACGCGATATGTCATTCGAAGTGCAGCCCGGCGAATTCATCTCCATTATCGGCCCGAGCGGTTGCGGTAAGTCGACCCTGTTCAATATCATCGGCGGCTTCCTTAAGGATTATGAGGGCGAGGTTCTGCTCGACGGAAAAAACAAGCCCGGCGATCGCACCATCGGTACGGTATTCCAGGAAGAATCGACCTTCCCTTGGCGCACCGTGATGCAGAACGTGGCGTTTCCGCTCGAAGCGGCTGGCCGGCCGAAGAAGGAGCGGGCCGAGCGGGCGCAGCACTTAATCAATCTCGTCGGCCTTGAGGGATTTGAACACCATTATCCGAGCGAGCTGTCGGGCGGCATGCGTCAGCGCACGGCGATTGCCCGCACCCTGGCCTTCGATCCCAAGATCTTGCTGATGGACGAGCCGTTCGCCGCGCTGGACGAACAAACGCGGTTGCTGCTTGGCGACAAGGTACTGCAGATCCAGCAGGAGCTCGCCCAGACAACGCTGCTTATCACCCACAATATCACTGAGGCTGTTCAGCTCAGCGACCGCGTCGTGGTCATGAGCTATCGTCCAGGCACGCTGAAGCGCATCATCCCGATCGACCTGCCGCGGCCCCGCTCGTCCGAGATCGTGGGCAGCCAGCGCTTCGGTCAACTCGTCGGTATGATCTGGAGCGACCTGCGCGAGGAGGCCTCCCGCGGCATGCAGGAGACGGAACGCCGCCGCGCGTCGTAATGTTCAGCCGCCAGCGCGCCGCGTGCGTGCCGGTTTCGGATCGCCGTTCGACCGGTTTCGGTTCGCGGAGCTGCCGCGATTATGCGCTTCCAGGTTGCCGGCGATGACGGACGTAATCCGGAAGAACGCTTCGATTTCCGCTTTGCTCAGACCTGCCCGAGCGACCGCATTTATCGCCACGGCGCATTCGAGCAGCCGGGCCTCCAATTCGGCGCCCGCGGGTTCGAGGAAGACACGGACATTTCGCCGGTCGTTCAGGTCGCGCTCGCGGCGGATATAGCCCCGTTTTTCAAGTGTATCGAGGACCGACGTCGACGATGCGGTTTCGATGCCGACGCGGCGTGATAGCTCGGTTTGATTGAGCCCGTCATGATACCATAGCCGCTCAAGATGCACGAATTCGCTGAACGTGACGCAGTGGTCCTTCAGCCGGTCGCGGAATATCTTGCTGAACGCCAGGTGCGAGCGGCGCAAAAGCTTTCCGATTCCGATCGGCGGAGGGGCGCCAGCATTGTCGATCGGGCGGCGCGGCGCGGAAGGCAATGGGTTTTCTCCCCCGGTCTAGTGATGCAACAAACTTAGTTGACTTATCTTATTCATAAGGTACCTTATCGATTGGTACCTTAACAACGGGTCTGTGGCGCAGGCAAGGAGTGGGCATCCGTGAGTGACGAGGTCTTGGTGTGTCAAAGCGACGAGCTCCGGGAAGGCGCCATCCGCGTGGTAGCTTTCGGCGAGATCGAGATCGGCGTGATCCGCCACAAAGGCACGTGCGTCGCCTACCGCAACGTCTGTCCGCATCAGGGCGGCCCGATCTGCGACGGCACCCTCAATCCTCAGGTCGAGGACGTCATCGACGGCGACGGACATTTCGTGTGTCAACGGTTCAACGAAGACGATATGCACCTTGTCTGCCCGTGGCACGGCTATGAATTCAAAATCGCGACCGGCGAACACGCCGTGAATCCGGCTGTGCGATTGAAGAAATATTACGTCAGCGAGCGAGAGGGGCATATCTATGTCAGGCTCTAGCTCTGGCGCTGCGGATTTCACCGAACTAGCGTCTAGTCTGTCGGCCCGTTGTCTCAATGCAGTCGAAAGCGACCGTCTTGAGGATATTCCGGCCGATGCACTCGGTCAGCTCTTCGCCTCGGTCGTTCAGGTCTATGCCGCCAAGGCGCAAGCCGGCGAGAACCTCCTGCCGTTCGGACGCAACAGTGGCATGACGGCGACCGACGTCGCCATCGGATGCACGGCAATGCTCGACGCGGTCAATCTTGCACTGTTTGAACTCGGGGCGTGGCAGGCGATGTCCGGCCTGGGCCGGATCCGTCGGGAAGAACCCGAAGTGGAGAGTTACTGATGTCGAATCTGATGGCTCGCAACGTCACTAGCGAGGGCTTCGATACCACGACCCATTTACGCAACGCGGCGGCGCAGGCCGCCAAACGCGGCTATGACGACTTCATGATCGTCGACGTCGACTCGCACCACTACGAGACAGAGGCCTTCAACGAAATTGCCGAGTACATCGACGATTCGGTGCTGCGACGCGAAGCCAAATTTCAGGGCATGGCGCGTGGGGGCATCGCCTCGTTGGACGGTTCCTATCAGGAGATGACGGGCCGCGTTATCCGCTATCCGAAGCGTAAGACCGAGAAGGTGCCGACGGAGCCGCATCGCGACATCACGCTGATGTATCGCTGGATGGATGCGATGGGCGTCGACGTGGCATGCATGTTTCCGACGCCGATGCTGAATATTGTCACCTGCCCTCGCATCGAAGTCGAAGTCGCGCTCGCGCGCGCCTATAACCGCTGGCTGTGTGATAATATTCTGGCTGGCGAGAATCGCCTGAAGTCGATGCTCTATTTGCCGTTCAACGACCCGGCTGCGTGCATTGATATGGTCGAGAAGTTTGCGGACAAGCCCGGCGTCATTGGGTTCATGGTCGTCGCCACTCACTACCGCTCGGTGCACGACAACGCCTACATGAAGCTCTATTCGATGCTGCAGGAGCGCAACCTACCGCTCGCCTTCCACGCCGCCTATACGTGGGGCGACCGTCAGCTATCGCTTACCAATCGTTTCATGGCGGTGCATGCGCTCGGCTTTACCTGGCACAACATGCTCCACATGACCAATTGGCTGGTCAACGGCATGCCCGAGCGGTTCCCCCGACTGAAGCTGATCTGGATCGAATCCGGCCTCGCCTGGGTGCCGTTTCTGATGCAGCGCCTCGACAACGAGTTCATGATGCGCACCTCGGACGCTCCCCTGCTGAAGCGCAAGCCGAGCGATTACATGCGTGAGATGTTCTACACGTCGCAGCCGATGGAGATGGTCGACAATCTCGAGGCGCTCGAGGTGACGTTCAAGATGATCAACGCCAAAACCCAGCTCTTGTATTCGTCGGACTACCCGCATTGGGACATGGATCTGCCCATGACGATCTACGACCTGCCGTTTCTGGACGAGCAGTCCAAGCGGAACATTCTTGGCGGTAATGCGCAGCGTCTCTTCAACATGGAAACCTTGCTCGCGCCCGGCAAGCTCGAGCGTCGCGCGAAAGCTCGCCCAGCGGCTGTCGCGGGATAGACGACCGTAAGGCTTACTGCGTCGCAAAGGTCTTCAAGACAATTCTTCCGAGGCGTCTGCCATGATCACCGAACAAGAATTGGCCAAGCTGTCGTACACGGAGATGCCGAAGATCGTCTCCAACGAGCTGCCAGGTCCGAACGCGCGGCGCATCATCGCGGAAGCCATGAAATGGCAGACGCCCACGCGGCCCTCTGTGCGTGGAACCCTCGTGATCGAGGAAGGCTTTGGTTCCGGAATCAAGGATGCCGACGGCAACACTTATATCGATATGTCGGCGGGTGTCGCTGTGTCGAGTGTCGGTCGTAATCATCCGCGCGTCGTGGCGGCCGTCGAGAGTCAGGTCAGGCGCCTCATGCATTCGGCAGGTCTCGTCACCGAGACGACCGTAGCGCTGGCCAGGAAGCTGTCGGAGCTTGCCCCTGCAGGCCTGCGTGGCGAGTGCTTTACCTGGTTCGGAATGAGCGGATCGGCGGCGCTGGAGACCGCGATCAAATACGCCAAGGCGATCACCGGAAAATCGCAGATCATCGCCTTCGAGGGTGCATATCATGGCGTCTTTCACGGTTCGCTGGCACTGACGACGCGCGAGAATTTCCGCACGCCGTTCTTTCCGCTGATGCCCGGCGTGATTCACATGCCGTATGCTTATTGCTATCGTTGTTTCGCCGGTTTCGACGCGAAGACTTGCGGCGGTGCATGCGGGAAATACGTCGACTACAAGCTCAATACGCCGAATACCGGCGCAGACGACGTTGCGGCCGTCATCGTCGAGTCGATGCAGGCCGACGGTGGCTATATCGATCCGCCGGTCGAGTTTGTGCAAGCGCTGCGCGAGGCCTGTACCAAGCGCGGTATCCTTTTCATCGTCGATGAAGTCCAGGCCGGCGCGGGCCGCACCGGCAAGATGTGGGCGATCGAGCACTACGGCGTGAAACCCGACATGATGTGCTGGGCCAAGGCCGTCGGCGGCGATATGCCGCTCTCGGGCGTGACGATCCACAACCGGTACTACGACAAGCTGCCGCCCAGCTCGCAGGTCATCACCAGCGCCGAGAACGCCGTCGTCAACGTTGTCGGCCTCGCGAACCTCGAAATTCTTTCCGATTCCAAGGACAATCTCATCCAACGCGCCGCCGAATTGGGGGAGCACGCCAAGCAGCGACTTGTGGAGTTCGGTAAGCAAAGCAAGCTCGTGGGCGAGGTGCGCGGTCGGGGCCTATTTATCGGCCTGGAACTCGTTAGTGACAAGAAAAGCCGAAACCCGCTCGATGGCAAGATCATGGGTCAGATCGCCAAGACGTGTGAGCAGCGCGGCGTGCGGGTGATGGCATGCGGACGCTACGGCAACGTCTTCCGACTGATGCCACCACTGGTCATCACGAAGGCTCACCTCGACAGCGGCCTCGATATCCTGATCGGAGCGATCAAGGAGGCCGAGGGCGCGCAGAGAGCTTGACAGGTCAACGGAGCATAAGATGTCGGCCGAATTCACCTGCAATCAGGAAATCGTCGAAGTCGCTCGCAGGAATCTTACGCAGGATGTGTGGGATTATCTGACGGGCGCCGCGGAATCGGAAACGACGCTGCGCCGCAATCGGCATGTACTGGACAAGATCGCATTCCTTCCTCGCGTCTGCCGCGACGTCTCCACCGTCGATACCTCGACGACCTTCCTGGGGTATAAGCTGCGCATCCCGGTGATGCTGGCGCCCATCGGTTCCCTGCAAGCAATCCATGAAGGCGGCGGCGCGGCATCGTGCGCAGCCGCCGCGAAATTTGGCACCATTCCAATGATTTCGTCGATTACGCTGCCCAGTCTGGAGGACTGTGCCAAAGTGGCGGATGGTCCCAAGATTTTCCAGCTCTATGTGCGTGGCGACAAAGAATGGATCCGGGACATCCTCCGACGCGTGAAGGCGTCGGGCTATGTGGCGCTCGCGCTCACCGTCGACTCGGCGCTCTACGGAATCCGGGAGCGCCAATTGATGAACCTCTATCAGCCGCCGAGCGTGCGAGCGCAAACGAACCGTCATTTGCAGTCGGCGATCACCTGGGAGCTGATGGAGTGGATTCGCGATGAATGGGGCGGGCCGTTCATTCTCAAGGGAGTCGCGACTGCCCCCGACACCAAGATGGCCATAGAGCGCGGGGTCGACATCATCTACGTGTCGAACCATGGCGGCCGACAGCTCGATCACTGCCTCGGCGCCGCGGAAAGCTTGACGCATGTTGTGGCCGCGGCCGAAGGTAAGGCCAGGATTTTGGTCGATGGTGGCTTCCTGCGCGGCTCGGACGTTATCAAAGCTGTCGCGCTTGGTGCCGACGCGGTCCTGATCGGGCGTCTACAGGGCTGGGCGCTGGCTGCCGGGGGCGCGGACGGGTTGGTGCGTTCCCTGGAGTTGGTCGAACGCGAAATCCGGAACACGCTCGGCCTGCTCGGTCTCACGTCATTCGCTGCACTCAACCGGGACTACATCTGCCAGACCGAGGCGCTCGGGCCGTGCCACGAGATGAGCGCCTTCGCGCATTTGCCGAATGGCAGGCTGGTCTGACATGCACGAACGGTTGGCGTTCTTCATCGACGGCGAATGGCGCAGGGGCAACGGCAAGAGTAGCGGCGCTGTGCTGAACCCGGCCACGGGTGAAGAGATCGCTCGCGTGCCTTACGCGTCGACCGGCGACATCGATGACGCGCTCGCCGCCGCCGAACGCGGATTCCATGTCTGGAAGAAGGTGCTGCCGCAGGACCGCGCCAAGGTTATCCACAAGATCGCGGCATCGTTGCGCGAGCAAACAGATGCCATTGCTACGATCATGACGACAGAGCAGGGCAAGCCGCTCGCGGAGGCCCGCAACGAGGTCGGCGCTACGGCCGAGTTGTTCGATTGGCTCGCCGAAGAATCGCGCCGCATTTACGGCCGCATGGTGCCCAGTCGCTTCGCCGACACTCGAGTGCTCGTGGTGCACGAGCCGGTCGGACCGGTCGCAGCATTCTCGCCGTGGAATTTCCCTTGCATGATGCCCGGGCGGAAGATCGCGCACGCGCTCGCCGCGGGCTGCTCGATCGTGCTTAAGCCGGCGGAGGAGACACCAGGCACTGCGGTAATGCTGGCCAAGGCTTGCGAGCAAGCCGGCGTACCGAAGGGGGTCGTCAACATTCTGTTCGGCGAACCGGCAGAGGTGTCCGAGCGGTTGATTAGGTCGCCGATTATTCGCAAGGTATCGATGACTGGGTCGATCAATGTTGGCAAGCATATTGCTTCTCTTGCCAGCCATGATTTCAAGAAGGTCACTCTCGAGCTCGGCGGTCACGCCCCCGTCATCATCTTCGAAGATGCCGATGTCGAGCGCGCCGTGTCCCTTTCGGTCGGTAGCCGTTTCCGTAATGCGGGGCAGGTCTGTACCGCAGGGTCGCGCTTCTTTGTCCATGAATCGCGCTACGAAGAGTTTGTAAGTGGCTTCACCAAAATCGCTGGCGCGATCAAGATCGGCAATGGTCTCGATCCCGCCTCGCAGATGGGACCGCTGGCGAACGCACGGCGTATCGATGCGATGGAGAAGCTCGTCGCCGATGCCGAGAAACGCGGTGGCCGCATCGAGACCGGCGGGCGTCGTAAAGGCAATACCGGCTTTTTCTTTGCGCCGACTGTAATCACCGGCCTGCCGCACGAGGCGAGCCTGATGAATGTCGAGCCATTTGGGCCGCTGGCTCCGATCATGCCGTTTTCCGATTTCGACGGCGCCGTCCGAGAGGCCAATCGCCTGCGCTATGGCCTTGCCGCCTACGCGTTCACGCGCTCGCAGTCCTACGCCGCGCGAATCGGCGAGGCGTTGCAGGCAGGCGTCATCGCCATCAATGGAATGACCGTAACCGCACCGGAAGGTCCGTTCGGCGGCATGAAGGACAGCGGCATCGGTCGCGAGTCCGGCATCGAAGGCCTGCTCGAACACATGAATGTCAAGACTATCACCGAGACCCATTACCAATGAGCGCGCCGATGAAGGCTGATTTGCCGGAGAAGGGAACGCGCCCGGTTCTGGGGTGGGGCAGCGACATCGTTGCGGAGTTGATGCGTCGTCTCGGCGTCAAATATGTTTGCGTCAATCCGGGGTCGAGCTTTCGCGGTCTGCACGACAGCTTGATCAATTATCTCGGCAACGAAAAGCCGCAGATGCTGCTGTCACTGCATGAGCAGTCCGTGGTGGCGATCGCGCACGGCTATTACAAGGCCTGCGGTGAGCCGATGGCGGTCGTGGTGCACAGCAATGTTGGGCTGATGGCCGGCATGATGTCGATCTTCAACGCCTGGTGCGACCGCGTGCCGATGCTGATCCTGGGCGCGACCGGTGCGGTCGATTCGGCAGTGCGTCGTAACTGGATCGACTGGAACCATACCTTCCGCGATCAGGGCGCGCTCGTCCGGCATTACGTGAAATGGGACGAGCAGCCGGCGACGCCGCGCGCCCAGATCGACAGCATCTTGCGAGCATGGCAAGCGGCCAATACCGCGCCGTGCGGCCCCGCCTATGTCATCTTCGACCGCCGGCTCCAGGAGGATGCGCTGGAAGGCGACATCGCGTTGCCAGACATTGCGCGCTACAAACCCAAGGCCGCGGCAGCTGCCTCGGCAGAGGCGCTCGATGCTGCAGCCGCGATGCTGTCGGAGGCCGAGAAAATTGTAATGCTGATCGGCCGCGTCTCGCTCAATCGGGCGCAATGGGACGATCGAATCAAACTCGCCGAAGCACTCAATGCTTGTGTCGTCACCGATTTGCGCATGGGTGCGTCGTTTCCGACCGAGCATCCCCTGCATGGCGGCCCGGCCGACCTGTTCCTGTCGCCTAACGACAGAGCTCTGATTGCCGACGCCGATGTCGTTCTGAGTCTCGACTGGTACGATCTCGCCGACACGATGCAGCAGGCCGGTGGGAAGGCCAAAGTCATCAGCGTCTCGGTCGATCACCACGCGCATAATGCGTTTAGCGGCGATCATCAGCGCCTTGCGCCGGTCGATCTGGACATTGCGGTCGAACCCAACATGGTCGTTGCTGGGCTGCTCGATCGCATGAAGGTGCCGCGCAAGCCGATGGCTATTCGACGCGAGGTTGTCTCGGCAGTCCTGAGCGATCCGGACGAGATCCCGACCTTGGTCGACATCGGGAAGACGTTGGCCAAGCTGCGCGAGGGCCGGAATGTTACTCTGGCCCGTGTTCCTCTGAACTGGCCGTCGGCAAGCTATGCCTTTCGCGAGCCGCTGGATTACCTGGGCTACGATGGCGGCGGCGGCGTCGGCTCCGGGCCGGGCATGACCGTCGGGGCGGCGTTGGCGCTTGCGGGATCGGGCCGACTGGTTGTCGGGATCATGGGTGACGGCGAGTTCCTCGGCGCTTCGTCGGCGCTCTGGACCGCGGCGCACTACAACATTCCGCTGCTTATGATCGTTGCCAACAACCGATCTTATTTCACCGACGAAATCCAGCAGGAGACGGTGGCCCGCGAACGCAAGCGTCCAGTCGCCAACCGGTGGATCGGCCAGCGTATCGACGATCCCGCAGTCAACCTAGCAGGACTGGCGCGTGATTTTGGAGTCGCGGCCGAAGGGCCGATCGAAAAGGTCGGCAATCTACACGCAGCGCTCGAACGCGGGCTCGCCGCCGTCGAAGCGGGCAAGCCGTATTTCATTGACGTGCTGGTCGATCCGTCGCGCGGGGCCAGCTTCGATTGGCTGGCCGATGCCTGACGCCACGCAACAGCGCCCCTTCTGCATGCCGATGTGGCAGCGTGTTGTCACGGCGCCGGCGTTTTGGTCGCTGATCGTGCTCGTCGTGCTTCTTATGCTGCTCGAAGGCGCGGTCCGCGCGGACCTCGTGTCGTCTGCGGTGGTGGCGAGCCCGAGTGCTGCGCTACTCGGCATCGTGGATTTGCAGCAAAAGGTCGACATTCTTGGCGCCCTGCGCTCGACGTTATCGACGACGTTGGTGGCAGTAGCGCTCGAACTGATCGTCGCGGTGCCGCTCGGCCATCTCATGTATAAGCGGCGGGCCTTCAGCATTGCATATACCGGGTGGTTCGCGGCGCTGTCGGCGGCGCCGATCTTCCTGCTTTATCCGCTGTTCCTCGTCATCTTCGGGCGCAATTTGGTGACGTTGATCGTAATGGGCTTTCTGCCCGGCGTCATCCCGCTGATTTTGCACGTCCAGGAAGGCTTTCTCGGCGTCAAACAGACCTATATCAACGTCGGAGAAAGTTTCGCGTTGTCCAGGCGCGCAATCTTCTGGCGAATCATGGTGCCGGCCGCGGCGCCGACGATCGCGACCGGCGTCCGCCTCGCGCTCATGTATACCCTTATCAACATCGTGGCGGTCGAGTACCTCGTCGATGTCGGGGGACTTGGTCGCATTGTCGCCGACCGTTATTTCCACTTCGACATTCCCGGAACGTATTCGGCCATCATCGCGGTCGCCGCAGTCAGTGTGTTCCTCAACTGGCTGATCGGCCGCGGCGAGCACTGGATCAGATCGCGATGAGGGTCGGCAAGCTCAGAGAAGGTGCGTTGCACGTCCAGGTGCTCTGGATCAGGGTGGTAACTATCATCGCCTGCATTCTGGCCTGGGAATTCGCTGCGCGCTCCGGGCTATTCTACGAAGGCGTCGTGCCGCCGATCTGGAACGTCTCCGTCGCGCTCGTGCGCGAGCTGGTATCGCCCGACTTCTATGTAGACTTGGGGCTCACGATGTTCGCGGCCACGGTAGGTTTTGCCGTCGGCTCCCTGATCGCGCTCGTCATCGGCATCGCCCTCGGGTTGGCGCCATTCGCACGTCGCGTTTTTGAGCCCTTCATCACGGCGATTGGCGGCACGCCGAAAGTGATCTTCTTGCCGATCATCTTCCTGGTGTTCGGCCTCGGAATCGAGTCGAAAATTGCCAAGGCGGGATTGTCTGCTTTCTTTCCGGTGGTGTTGAGCACGACCAGCGCTTTTGTCCAAATACCAAAGATACTGCTGTTGACCGGCCGCAGCTTCAATCTCTCCTCCTGGCAGATGGCCAGCAAGGTCTATCTGCCGGCGATGGCAAATTCGGTGCTGACGAGCCTCCGTCTGGCCATGTCGATGTCAATAATCGGAGTTTTGACGGCCGAAATCGCAAATCCGCAGGGCGGCCTCGGCTTCCGCCTGATGCGTTACGCGGATCTGTTCAAGATCGATTTCGTCTACGCCGACGCCATCCTGATCTTCGCGCTCGCCGCACTGATCAACGCGTTCCTAAGTGCCCTTCAGCGCGCTCGCAGTGCGCATGGTCGCAAACAAGCTGCGGATCGTGCGGCGGCGAAATCCGCCCTCGCCGCATCCTCAGGGATTTGAGAAGCGGTTGGTGCAGCATGCGTGAGTTAAACTGGGGTATCGGAAAGCCTGTACCGCGCAGCGAAGATGGAAGATTGACGACCGGCCGCGGGCGCTACACGGACGACGTCGATCTGGGGCCCGCCGCGGCGATGTATCTCGTGCGATCGCCACATGCTGCGGCCCGTATCATCCACATAGATACCGTAGCCGCGCGGGAGGCCCCTGGCGTTCTCGCGGTACTGACTGGGGAAGATGTCCTGAGCGAAAACCTCGCTCCGCTTCCGTCCCGTGTGGCGCGTCAAAAGGCGAGCGGCGAACCGAATTTCGTCCCGCCTTATTATCCTCTTGCTGTCGGCGTCGCGCCTCATAGCGGCGTTGCCGTCGTCGCCGTAATTGCGGAGACGCTGACGCAGGCGAAAGACGCCGCCGAGCTCGTCTCGATCGATTACGACGTGCTAGCCGCGGTCACCGACACGGCTAAATGTCTGGACGACGATGCGCCAGTGGTATGGGACAGCGAGCGGGACAATTGCTGCTTCGTGTTTCGCCTCGGCGACCGGCCGCGCGTCCAGGCCGCCTTCGCTGGCGCCGCGCACGTGGTCAGCGAGCGCTTCGTCATCTCACGCATGACGGCCAATTCGATCGAGCCACGGAACGCGATCGGACACCACAGTCCGAAAGACAATCGGTATACACTCTATTCAAGCTTGCAATCGCCGCACACGATCCAGCGCGAGATCGCGGGCATCTTCCGCCAGCCTGCCAATCGATTCCGTGTGGTCGCGCTGGACGTCGGCGGATCGTTCGGCATGAAGGGCAGCGTCTATCCCGAGCAAGTGCTGGTGCTCTGGGCCTCGCGGGTCGTCGGCCGTCCGGTGCGGTGGGTCGCGGAGCGCAGCGAAGGCTTCTTGTCGGACCACCAAGCGCGAGACAACATATCGAATGTTTCGCTCGCGCTCGACGACAAGGGGCGGTTCTTGGCGCTGCGGGTTGGCACCGTTGCCAATATTGGAGCCTACATCGCGCTCAACGGCCTGCATTCGTCGACCAACAATCTCGGCGGCCTTGCCGGAGTCTATGTCATTCCCGCGTTCGATATCGAAGTCAGGGGCGTCTTCAGCCATACTCCTCCGACATGCCCGTTCCGCGGTGCGGGACGTCCGGAGGCGTCCTACTGTATCGAACGCATCATCGATATCGCGGCGCGCGAGCTGAAGGTCGACCCCGCCGAGCTGCGCCGGCGTAACATGATTCCGGCAGACGCGATGCCGTACAATACGGGTCTCGTCTACACGTATGACAGCGGTGAGTTCGAAACGGTTATGGACCGCTGTTTGGAGGCAGCTGATTGGAGCGGCTTCGAACAGCGCCGCCGGGCTGCCGAAAGTACGGGGAAACTGCGTGGCATCGGCATGGCCTATGCCATCGAGATTGCCGGTGGCCCCCAAGGGCAACCGATGGAAGAGGCGGTCGAGATCCGGTTCGACTCCGCCGGGAGTTGCACCATCGTGTCCGGCAGCCATTCGCACGGGCAGGGGCACGAAACTGTGCTCAAACAGCTTGCGGTGCAGTATCTCGGCCTTGATCCCGACGAAGTACGGATCGTCAGCGGCGACACGGACGAAGTGCCACATGGCCGCGGTTCGTTCGGCTCGCGCACGATGATGGCGGCGGGCACAGCGTTCGCCACTGCGGCGCAGCGAGTCGTCGATAGAGGCAAAATCCTTGCCGCGCATCTACTCGAGGTCGGCAACAACGATCTCGAATTCGACGATGGCGCATTCAAGGTGCCGGGCACCGACTTAAAGGCGACGCTGATGGAGGTGGCACGCGCTTCCTACCTTCCAGCTAAGATGCCGAAGGGCATCGACTTCGGCCTCGGCGGCAAGGCCATTGTGACGCCGAAGGATGCGACGTTTCCGAACGGCTGCCACATCTGCGAGGTCGAAATCGATCCGGAGACGGGAGTGACGCGTATAGTCGCTTACACGGTCGTTGACGATGTCGGCCATGTCATGAACCCGCTGTTGCTCAAGGGTCAGATCCACGGCGGTGTCGCGCAAGGCGTGGGCCAGGCGCTGATGGAGCGCATTGCCTACGCCGACGGTCAGCTCCTGACAGGTTCGTTCATGGATTACGGCATGCCGCGCGCGAGCCAACTTCCATTTTTCGAGGTGATCAGTCACGAAGTTCCGACTGGCACGAATCTGCTAGGTGCCAAAGGTGGCGGAGAGGCAGGGACCGTCGGCGCGCTGCCCTCAGTGATGAATGCCGTTGCCGATGCGCTCTATCGTGCGGGCGTAACGCAGATTGAGATGCCTGCGACACCGGGCAACGTGTGGGAGGCGCTGCGGGCGGCCAAGGGCTCATCGCGGCACGGATCTTACCTATGACGGGCTCAGGTCTTGGGAGGCGCATGACTTTGTCGGATTTGCCGGCGGGATACAGACTGCTCTGTCGAGCGGCGTGCTCCGCCGGATTTAGGCAAACTGCGGCCCGCCAAATTCGTGCGGCCGAGATTGACTGCCGCTTCGGACTCGGTACTATATTAAAAAACATAACCTAGGTAAGCTATAGGATATTGGTATGAAGGCGTGGCTCACTTACGGCTTCAATGACATGCGCCTGGAGGATGTGGCGATGCCCCATGCCGAGCCGGGCTGGGTCGTCTGCAAAGTCCGCAGTTTCGAATTGTCTGTCACAGAGATCGCCGAATTTCGAGGTCTGCCGGTTCCGTCGCATGAGAACATCAAGCGCATGCTGCGCGAACGTGCGCCTATCCAACTCTGGGGTCACGAGTTCTGCGGCGAGGTGGTCGAGGTCGGCGCCGGGGTGAGCAACGTAAAGTTGGGTGACCGCGTGTTCTACCATCGCGGCGTTCCATGCGGGACCTGCAAGTACTGCGCCGCCGGAATGTCCCATCTCTGCCGCTCGGTCATTAACGTCTCGGAAGACACGCCCGGTTGCATGGGCGAATATTTCCCGATTCCTGCCTGCACGATCGCGCCGCTGCCGCCCGGAGTTTCGGACAAGGAGGCGACAGGAATGCAGCCGCTCGTGTCGGTGCTGGGCCGCATTGAAACGGTCGGCATCGAAATGGGCGACACCGTCGTCGTTATCGGTCAGGGGCCCATGGGCATCTTCTGCACGCAGATTGCTGCCGTTGCCGGAGCGGCCAAGGTTGTCGCAATCGCGCGCCGCGATCCGGTCCTCGAAATGTCGAAGCGCCTCGGTGCGACGCATACCATCAACGTTCACAACACCGATCCGGTCGAGGCAGTGATGGAGATCACCAAGGGGTTGGGCTGCGACGTCGTGCTTGAGTGCGCCGGCGGCAGCAAAGATCAGGGCCATGCTGGCACCGATACGTTCGTCCAAGGGCTCGCTATGCTGCGCAATGAAGGGCGCATTGCCGAATTCGGTCACCTGCCGACGGGATCGATGATCCCGATCGGGCCGATCGACAAGAAGGGCTTGCGCGTCTTCGGATCGCGTAGTCCGTCGCCGCGGATGATCGACTATGCGATCGACCTTGTTGCATCGAAGCGAGTGCTCATCGAGCCAACGGTGACACATGTGCTTCAGGGCATCGAGAAGGTTCCGGAAGCGATCGAAATAACGGGTAACAAATCGAAATTCGGAGCAATCGGGCCGGCTCAGGTACAGCTCGTCTGAGCAGGCCATTCAAGTCCGGGGTCGACGTCAACATCAGAAGAGGGGTCTGGCTATGCATATCGCGGTGAAAGCTTCTGTAACTGCCATCGGGCTCGCTTTGCTTGCACAACCGGCAATGGCTCTGGAGAAGGTGAAGGTAGCAACGACCTTTCTCGGCCTGTGGGACACGTCGCAGCCCTCGTTCTGTAAGGAACGCGGGGAGTTCCAGAAGGCCGGCCTCGACGTCGAAGTGACATCGACGCGCGGCGGCTCAGAGAATATCCAGGCGGTGCTCGCCGGCGGTATGGACATCGGTTATTCGCCCGGGACCAACGCGGTCTTCGCGGCCTATGCGCACGGTAACAAGCTTAAGATCGTCAGCTCGGAGTTTCTCGGGCAGAACGACACGTTCTTTTACGTGCCGAAGGACAGTCCGATCAAAACGACCGCCGATCTTAAGGGCAAGTCGGTTGCATTTCCGCGCCCGGGCGGCGCCAGCGAGGCCTTGCTGCTGGCGTTCAAGCACGACAGCAAACTTGACTTCAAGCCGGTGGCGACCGGTGGCATGGACGCGACAATGACGATGGTGATGACCAAGCAGGTCGACGTCGGCTATTCGATTCCGCCCAGCGGTCTCGCGGCCGTCGATGAAGGCAAGATCCGCGTCTTGTTCGCTGGTGACGACGTTAAATCGCAGGCCAATCTCACCGGGCGCGTGATTGTTGTTAAGGCGGACTACCTGAAGAAGAAGCGTGATGTTGTCAAGAAGTTCCTAACGGTGCTCGATAAATGCATTGACTGGACCTACGCGAACAAGGCCGAGTCGTCGAAAATGTACGGTACGCTCAACAAGGTCGATCCGAAGGTCGCCGGAGAAGGCATTGCCTTCTACAAGCGCAAGACGCTTGCCTTCGGCCCGATCAAGGGCGCGAAAGAGGTCATGCAGCAGGCGGTCGACTCCAAGTTCATTGAAAAGCCACTGACCGATGCCGAGCTGAAAGACCTGATTGATATCGTATACACCACCACTAAGTGAACAGGAATCGCCCGTGTACGTCGCGATTCTGACGAGTAAGCCGCATACTGATGCGCTCCGCAGCGAAACCAAGCCGCGTCATGACGCGTATTGGGACAAGCACCTCGATCGCATTAAATTTGCCGGGCCGATCTTGTCGGACGACGGCCAGACACGGGTAGGGCAGGTTCTGCTTTTGGATGTGGACGACCGCCAAACGGCCGAAAGGATCGTCGCTGACGATCCTTTCGTCCAGGTCGGTCTGTTTTCGTCATGGTCGATTCAACGTTTCCGGATCTCGGTGCGTGATGGGCACCTTGCCTGACGGTGATCGCGCTATGATTCCGTTTCGGGACCTCGCGACTTCGACCGATCCGGTGCCGGACGTCGAGGCCGGAGATCCCGGATCGGGGATGGAGCCGATGCGTCGCTGCTGGAGGGCAATAAAGACCGCGTTCGCTGCGCTCATAGATGGCAATTTCAGTGATACCGAGAACGTGCGTGCGTGAGTGAAAGAAATCGAACTCGTAAGTGAATATCTGGACCAACAGCGGCTATCCGGCTCGCTGCGGAGCGCCGGGGTAGGCGATCCTTGGCGCGGATGGCCCTCAGAGAAACTAGCGGCTTGAGAGCACCGACCGCCGCTCCATATCAGTTGGTAAATAAGGCATCCGCACCCATGAGCGAGTCCTCCCTTGTTGCGGCCGCGAGCCGCTTGGAGATGGCACTTGACCGGATACGCTCGCCGGAGCTCGAAGGTTCCAGGGTCTTTACGGCGGTCTTTGCCGATTCGGCCATGAATGAAGCTCTGGCGTCGGACGCGCGGCGCAAGGGCGGCGCTATGCTCGGTCCTCTGGATGGCCGCATTGTTTCGGTGAAGGCGTTGTTTGATGTCGCCGGCGAGGTGACGACAGCCGGGTCCAAGGTCATGCGGCGGCTTCCGCCTGCGGGGGCGGATGCCATGGCGGTCGCGCGGCTCCGAGCGGCTGGCGCGATCGTCATCGGCACGACGCAGATGACCGAATTCGCATTTTCCGCCCTGGGCACCAACCCGCACGACGGCATCCCTGGAAACCCACGGGACCGGCGGCGTGTTCCGGGTGGCTCGTCGTCGGGCGCCGTCGTGTCTGTCGTCGACGGCATGGCTGACTTCGCTATCGGCAGCGACACCGGAGGGTCATTACGAATCCCCGCCGCCTTGTCGGGCGCTGTCGGCTTCAAGCCGACCTCGGGACGCGTGCCGACGCAGGGGGCCTTCTCGCTCTCTTCTACCCTCGACACGGTCGGCCCCATCGCGATGGATGTGGTCGGCTGCGCCGCCGCGGATCAGGTGCTGGCGGCCGCGTCGCCCCGGCACCTTCAAATCGCGCAGTTAGAAGGTTTCCGTCTGCTGATTGCGTATGGGCGCCTGTTCAATGATTGTGAAGGCGGAATCCTCGACGCCTTCAATGATGCGATTGCCCGTCTTAAAGACGCTGGCGTTTTTGTCGGGATCGCCGAGATCGACAATGCTTTGGATGCCGTCGCGGCGATCGACAAGGTCGGGACATTCCCGCCCGTCGAGTTGATTGCCACCTTGCGTCAACTGGGCGTGGACGACCTTGCCGACGTCGATCCTAACACCCGCGAACGTATCGAGCTGGGTGGCCGGTTGAGTGGGCTGGACTATGTGTGGATGACGCGACTGAGAAGTGCCGCGGTGGCGGCCTTCGAAGCCGCGCTGTCCGATGACGACGTCGTCGCTCTTCCGACGACACCAATACAAGCGCCTTTGATTTCTTCGGTTTCGAACGGTCCTGCATTTCACCGAGCAAATGGCCTTGTGCTCCGAAATCCCCGTATAGCGAATCTGCTGGATTGTCCGGCGATTTCATTGCCGCTGCCTGGAGTGCTTCCGTCGGGCTTGATGTTGATGTCCCGACGACACTCAGACAGGCGTTTGCTCGAGATCGCGGCATGCGTCGAACGCGTCTTAGTCCCGGAGACTTGAGTCACTGCGTTCCCGGCTAGCACTCAGGAATAGGCCCAGCTGGACAGCGCGACTCTGACCCCGATTGCAGAGCGCACTCATCTGGTAGGGAACTAAAAAGAAGGATGCAAGACCGCGGCCGTCTACGACGGGTACGGACTGGTCCCAAGAATGTCGTTCTCCGGTCCAACGGTCATCGAGGAGCGCGAGTCCATCTTCGTCATTAATAGCCGAGCGGCGGTCGCTGTCGACCAGCATGGTAACGTCATTGTTGAACCGGAGTATGCGCCCAGGCGCGGATCCGGGCGGGCGGAGCAGGTGGTCGCAGACTAGACCTGCTCTTCCAAACCGCGTCGGCGCGCAATGCCGAGACACTGCTGCGCGAATCCGCATCGCGGGTGGCCATTCTGGACGCTCACATTAGTTCTCTGTTAT
>Ga0134125_10003037_pt1 | contig 19648 bp, 34 predicted proteins | sample KB31751_FD_96464 | JGI IMG/M metagenome (GOLD analysis project Ga0134125, IMG submission 96464) | Terrestrial soil microbial communities with excess Nitrogen fertilizer from Kellogg Biological Station, Michigan, USA - KB3-175-1 | ecosystem: Environmental > Terrestrial > Soil > Unclassified ... | reverse complement strand
CTACGCTCGGTCAGCCGGCCTTCGTCCGGACGCGCGCGCGCGGAACCGAGTGCCTTCGGCACGGTGAATCGGGTGGGGGCGGCGCGGCAGAATGCGGATCATGCGATGGAGATTACACCGGATTGGCGGGCAGCGCCACTTGACACGCGGCCGGCCCCGACCGCCATTCGCCCGATCCTCTCGGGCAAGAGCGCGGCCGGGGCCGGTAGAGATCGACGGCACGGGAACGGCCGATCTCGCGCGGCCGGCCTGAGCGGAGCGGGGGCAGAGCTCTCGGCCGGCGCCTGAATCCTATCGCAGGGCGCAGTGATCGTTCTAGGGTGCGGGGGGTCCGGGGAGTGATCCCGGAGACGGCGCAACCCCCGCGGACCGTGGCCGCGGGGGTTGCGTGGTCGGGAGCTGCAGTAACGCCCGACGAGTAGCCAGGGGTGTCTGCCCCTGGGCAAGTCTATCGGAACGAGACACCAATGGGAATGATGGTGTGATCGAGCCGACGCACGGTCACACCGTAGGTCGACGGCGCGTCAGCGAAGCTGACAACCAACTGATGCTCGTTCTGCGCAGGGGTGGGGCCGCCGATGGTCACGTTCTCGTGTACGTGGCACCCGTTCTTGTCCCACGTGACGACGCGCAGCTCCACCTGGTGGCCGTAGCCGTCGATGTTGAACCGGACCTTCGTGAGGCCGGCTGTTTCGTCGACCCCGAACGAGTATTCTCCGGGGTGGTCTGTCAGCGGCTCGATCATCGGCATGTCGATATCCTCCATCTGACCCTTGAAAGGGTCCGGGTCGAAACCAGAGACGTAGTCAACCACGCTGGAGATATCGTACTCCAGCGTGTTCGTGTGCTGCTTCGCAACGGCTCCGGCCGGGATGGTCGGATTCTCGTCGTATTCGGCCACCCAGAAATGCGGATAAGCCACTTCCGCCTTGTCGAATGCCGCTTTCACCGCGGGCCACGTGGACGCGTTCATGTACACCCACGGCTCGCGGCCGGCCTTTCGTACACCGAGTGCCCAGCCGGGCGCCTGGTCGGGCGATGCATCGTTTTTCTCGACGTCCAGGCACTGCGCGTCCAGGTTGGACGCGTTCACCGTGATGGACAGGTGTCCGAGTCCCGGTGTGGCGAGTGCCAGCGCGGCGAAATCCGGCCAATTCCCGTTGACGTAGCCGGAGACGATTGTGGCTTTCTGCTTTCCCACTGCAGCCTTGACAGCTGAAGCGCTGATTCCGTCGAGCATGACCCTGGTCATATCGATTCCCGCCTTTCGGATCCCCGCTCGCATTTTTGGGGGCGCCCACGATTCCGGGCCCAGATTCGCTTTTTCCTCACCGCGCACGGCCGTACGCTCGGAATCTTCCTATCGGTCAAGCCGAAGACACCCGTAGCGGTGGCGGGACTCGAACCCGTGACCTCCGGCCCGTGCTGAAAGGCCGGCGAGCTACCAACTGCTCTACACCGCGATGCGCTCCGCGACTGGCCAATCCCCCGCGGGGAACGGTTACCCGGGAGCTGCACGGGGACCGGGTCCGGTGGACCATCGGACTGAGGATCCGACTACCACCGGCCCCGGTACGGCGCCGCCCTGAGTTCTCAGGCTCCGGGCTGTGCACGGGCGCCGTTCGGCATACACCTACCCCTCGTCGCTCGGGTCGGATTCGGACCGACGACCGGACCCTTATAAGAGGTCTGCTCTCCCGCTGAGCTACCGAGCGTGGATCGGGGCCGGCGACGGGAAGGGTAAGCCGTCGACCCCTAGCTGTTCCGGTAGGGCTCGAACCTACGCGACCCGGATTAACGGTCCGGTGCTCTGCCAACTGAGCTACGGAACATGGAGCCCCCGATCCCCTGGTCCCCATCCGCGCGGATCACCGATCACGGAACCAGGCGATGCCGTAACCCTGCTCGGAGGCTCACACAGGGCTTTGACGGCTGGTGTGGTGTGTACGCGCGATGCTACTCCGGTCATCAGACGTCTACAAGTGGGATCAGCATCTAGAAATTTTTGCTGAGGTTCTGACATAATGAGGACATGGGAGTTTTTCGCAATGTGGGCGCCCGCCTCGAAAAAATCGACGACGCTGCCGAGGCCGCGCGCGATTCGCTGGCGACGCAGGCGACTCTCAACGTGGTGCTGGCCGTCGGTGTGGGTGTGGCCATTCTGATAGCGATCATCGCACTGGGCAGGAGCGGGCATGACGCAGGAGCCTGAGGACGCGATCCAGTGGTGGCCGGCCCGGGTCGGCAACCGTGATCATCCGTTCGGGAATGTGCCAGCTGGCGCGCTGCTGTGCGCGACGTGCTGCCGCATGAACGCGAATACTGCGTTCCCGTTCAGAGTCGAGGATCGCTTCCGACCAGGATGCGTAACCGAAATCGCGGCGGGTGAGCATCTGGCGCTGCTGGCAGCTTCCGCTGCTGGTCACCGCATTCGGACTTTGGCGAATGGGTGGTATGGGGAATTCGGCATGGCGGTGACCATGGTCAAGGGCACCGCATATTGCGCGGTTCACGTTCTCGAACCGGAGGCGTACCGGTGAGCAACGCGTTCGGATTCTCGGATGCAGCGTTGCGCGCGTGCGACAACGTGAATCTGCACATCGCGGCGATCGGCCCGGAGGCGTACGGGAAGTGGGTGGCGATCCGTCTTTCTGACGGCGGATCGGACGGCGCGCTGTATGACACCCGTGCGGATGCGATCCGGCACCAGATGCATTGGTCGCAGTGCTGCTATCTGATGATCCCGCCGTTCGGTGTGATGCTCACGCCGCGCGAGGCGGAGTCGTATCTGACTCTGCACCGATCGATGTACGACGCGGGATACCGACTGCAGGATCCCGAGCAGCCGGCCCCGATCAAACCCCTAGTGCAGGTGGCCGCGCCGCGGCGCGGATCCCGCCTGGCCTATCTCTGGAAAGGGCAATGGCGATGAACTTCAAGGACGAGATGATCACCCTGTTCGAGCGCGCGAAGCAGGACGCGAAGGACGCGCTCGACGCGCTGAAGGCGGACGCGCCGGACTACCTCGAAGCGGTGGCCGCGGTCGCGGAGAAGCACCAGGTGGTGCAGACGATCGTCTCCGTGCTGGCGAAGCTGTAGGCCGGCCATGAGTACCGGCACGGTGGATGAGATCACGGATGCAGAGCTCGACGAGGTGCTGAGCGGAGCCGATCCGGAGGCGCCGTACGGGCGATTCAAGAACGGCAAGCCGCGCAAGCGACCGCCGGCCTCCGCGGAGATTCCTTCGGTGCCGGGGCCGAGGCGGATCCCGCAGCGCTCCGCCTCGGCCAGCTCGGCGCGCAAGTCCGGCGGCGCGGACTACGCGCAGCTGACTAAGAACGTGCTGCAGCTGCCGATCATGGCCGCGTCGGTGGCCGGCCAGGTGCTGACGGCGGTCGGGCGCGAGCAGGCCGGTACCGCGGTCACGCTCGACGCGATGACGGTGGGGCTCTACAGCGAGCAGCTCGGCGACGTCGGCGCCCGCCTGGCGCAAGCGGACGGGAACATCGCCCGGTGGTTGGAGCGGTTCGGCAAGGGCGGCGTGTACGGGGAGGCCTTCAGTCTGGGGGCGATGATGTTCGCGCAGTTCATGGTGAACCACGGGAGGCTGTCGCCGATGCCCGCGGCCGGCCTGGTCGACCCGCAGACGATTTACGAGCGTGCTCAGGCGATGGCGGCGGGGGCCAGCGATGCCGTTCAAGGTAGCTGAGTACAGCCGCGAGGAGTTCATCCACGAACGGTTCTCGTACCGGCCGGGGGAGCACGTGACGGCGGTCGGTCCGACCGGCGAGGGCAAGACCACGATGCTGATGCAGCTGCAGCAGAAGGTGGCCACCCCCCGGCATCCCGGGATCTTCCTGGCGATGAAGCCGAAGGATGAAACGCTCGAGGAGTGGGCGCCGAAACTGGGGTTCCGGGAAACGCCGTCGTGGCCTCCGCCGTGGTGGAAGCAGAAGCTGTACAACCCGAACGGGTGGGTGCTCAAGCCCCCGATCACGTTCAACCCGGACGTGGACGATCGCCGGCAGCTGTGGCAGTTCCGCGCGGCCATGCTGCACTCGTACCGGAAGGGTAATAGGGCGGTCATCGCCGACGAGTTGTATGGACTCGACGACTTGGGCCTAGAAAGGGTCCTGATCGCGCTGTGGAGCCGGGGCCGGTCTATGGGCTGCTCACTGTGGGGTGGCGTACAGAAACCGTCGCACGTGCCTCTGTGGGCCTATAACCAGGCCGGACACATGTTCTTGGCCGCTGACCCGGACATGAACAACGTCAAGAGGTTCAGTGAGTTCGGCGGCGTGAACCCGGCGATCATCAAAGAGCTGGTGCCGAACCTGCCGATGCACTCAATGCTCTACCTTCGGCGCCGCGGACGCGTTGCGGCCATCGTCCATAAGTAGGATCATCAGGCCATGGTTATGGGTGACCGGGCGGTTTACCGGCTCTCTCAGGATGACGCGTTGGAGCTGATGCGCATTCATCCGCGGGCCGGCCGTAGGTGGTTCCATGGTGGGGTCGAGTTCCCCGCGATCGTCGTGGCGGTGTTCGGCCCCGGCCAGGCGGCGCTGCAGGTGTTCGTAGGGCCGGGGATCTTGTTCAAGTCGTGCGCGTGGATGGGCGAGACCACGGGGACATTTTCGCTGCAAACACTCTGATTCTGGTACAAGCGCGGCGCCTCCCGATCAACGGGGGGCGCCATTTTATTGTGCTGCTGTAATAGTGAGCCTATGATACTAAGAGGTTCGAACACTTCTTCGACTGGGGAGTCAGGATGACAGCAGCGGCCACGGCGCCCGCTCCGAGTGCTCAGCAGCCGGCCGGCGGCGCGAAGGCCGCGGCGGCGATGGCTCGCCCGTTCCGGGCGGGTGTGCAGCAGGTCGACGAGATCCCGTACGACTACACGCTGGCGGCGAACACCGGCACGCAGGATTTCACCAACTACCAGATCCCGAGCACCGGCTTCCTGAACACGGTGTGGGTGTGGGTCTCGGGTGTGGAGTCCGGCAACACGAACACCACCGTGAACTTCGCCAACGAGGGTCCGTATTCGGCGATCGACACGATTCAGTTCGTGGACACCAACAACCAGCCGATCGTCGGTCCGATGAACGGCTGGGACCTGAAGGTGATCAACAAATGGGGAGGGTACGACTTCAACGACGATCCCCAGGCGTCGCAGCAGTTCGCTGTGATCACAGGTGCCTCAGGCACCTACACCGCGTCGTGGGGCGCGCAGCCGGTCATGACGTCGACCTCCGGCACCGGCAACCCGTTCGGCGCGGCTCCGGCCGTGGGCAACGCGGGTAGCTTCCAGTTCTTCCTGCGCATCCCGCTCGAACTGGTCCCGCGCGATGCGCTGGGCTCGCTGCCGAACAAGAGCGCGTCGACCCCGTTCCAGGTGAAGGTGCGCCTGGCCAGCTCGGCGACTCCGTACGCCACCGCGCCCAACGGCACGCTGACCGTGCGCCTCCGGATGATCGCGGAGTCGTACTGGCAGCCGGCCGCGACCGACGCGCAGGGCAACCCGCTGGCGCAGCAGCCTCCGGCTGTGGATACGACTCAGTACTGGCAGAAGTCCAACTACCAGGTGTCCGCAGGTCAGGTCAACCAGCAGCTGACTTCCAGCACCGGATTCCCGATCCGGAACCTGCTCTACTACCTGACCGACTCGAACAACAGCCGGTTCCAGGGTGAGGCGGACTGGCCGGATCCGACCACGATCCAGCTGGAGGCCAACATCCTGCTGCAGCGCAACAAGGCGCTGTGGCAGCAGATCCTGGCCGGCCACTACGGCTACACGGCGGCGCTCGCCACCGCGGCGGCCACGACCGGCGCGCCGGAGGTGCCGTACACGAAGGAAGCGGGCCTCTACGTCGAGGAGTTCAACCGCGATTTCGGCGCCCAGCCCGGGTGGGAGATGCGGCGCACCTACCTGCCGACCACCGATGGTATGCGCCTGCAGTGGCGCGGCACGATCGGCGGCTCGGGCTCGCACAACCTGTACGTGCTGACCAACTACGTCGCGCCGGGTGCCGGCGCGTCGCTCGCCTCGATCACCGCCTAAGGAGCCTGATCATGCCCGCAATCCTCAAGCCGGACGCCGGCAAGCTGCTCTACCTCGCGCTCGGCGTGCTGGTGGTTCCGCGGCTGCTCGGCGTGATCCGGTCCAAGACCTCGAAGGGCTGAGCCCATGGCCGTCAGCGGAACGGGCCTGGCGCTCGCTACCGCGGGCGGCGTGGTGCTGTGGGCGGGCCTGGCGGGTGTCTCCCCGCTCTCGATCGTGAAGACGGTCGGGAGCGGGAAGCAGCCGCCGGCGCCCGACCTCGGCTCACTCATGGGCGATCTCGGCCAGTACGTCTCCGGAAGCCTGTTCCGGGGCCTCGGTTCCCTCACGGGCGCCTCGGCTCAGGCCGGCTCCGGCAGCGCGCAGCTGGCGGACGCGACCGGGGCCACGGCGAGCGGACCGGCCATCGCGGCGGACGCGCTCAAGTACGTGGGGGTGCCCTACGTGTACGCGGGCAACACCCCGTCCGGGTGGGACTGTTCCGGCTTCGTGACGTACGTCCTGCACCACGATCTCGGATATGACCTGCCCTCGAATACTCACACAGTGAGTCAGCAGTTCTACGTGTGGTCGGGCGCGACCACGGTACCGAGCAGCGAGTGTGTGGCCGGCGATCTCGTGTGCTGGCTCACCCACGTGGCCATTGCGATCTCGCCGACCGAGTGTGTGGGCGCCGAGAACGAACGCGTGGGCACGAAGACAGGTCTGATCACCGAGATGGGTCCGGGAGGCGAGACGTACGTGATCCGGCGGGTGAAGCCGCAGGGCGCGACCGGCGCCGCGGTGGTGAGTGCCTGATGGCCCGCTCTACCGCTCCGATCCTGCTCACGGGCGCCGCGACGATGCTCGCGGACTACCAGCAGGGCAAGGGCGTGCGCTGGAATGTGGCGCTGGCGACCGGCATCGCGGCCGGGATCCTGGCGCTGGTCGAGCCGGCCGAGCCTGAGCTGATCGTGGGCTTGGCGTGGATCGCGTTTCTCGGCTCCATGGTGGCGCCGCGCAAGGACGGTCAGCCGCCTATCGAGGTCTTTCTCTCTCAGTGGCAGAAAGTGAAGGGGTAACCATGCCCACGATTCAGAAGGTGGTCGGCGGTGTGGTCCTGATCGCCGTGATCGCCACCCTGACCCTGCCGGGACGGCAGACTCCGGCGGTGCTCAACTCGTTCCGGCAGCTGACCGAAGGCACGCTCTCGACCGCCATGGGCACCAGCTCGGGCGTCAAGTAAGGGGCTGACATGTCGTACTCGGGCGCATGGAAGTCTGGCGCCTACCGCCAGGCGTCCCTTCAGGGCACGGTGCCGGCGCTCGAACACCGGGAGCCGGTCGACGAGACGGACAACGCGAATTGGCAGAACGCCCCGGCCGATCCGCCGATTGAGGCGGAGATCCAGCACAAGGGGCAGTTCACCCTGGACGCGGCGCCGGGCGGCCCGACGTGGGCGCCGGCCGGGCACGACTTCGGCCCCGGCTACGGCGCGGGGCTGTCGTGGGCTGTCTCGATGGCCCAGAACAACACCTACCGGCACACCGACGACGGCTCGGTCCGGGCTCGGCACACGGAGCCGGCGGTCGACCGCGACGGTGAGTACCACGTCGACCGGATCCAGATGGAGTACGGCGGCAACCTCGCTCCGGCCGGTACGCCCGATCTTCCGGCCGCGCCGGGCATGTCGCAGGGCCTGGACACGGCGAAGTACCCGAATCGCCACGTGGGCCACTACATCCCGCGGTGGCGCGACCGCGTGTTCCAGCGGCGGGACTGGGGGGTCGAGTTCCGGCCGGTGGTGGTGCCCAACGCGTACGTGGCGCCCGAGCAGCTGCCGTACCAGGCGGGCAACCAGTACACGAGCCCGTACGCGGGTGCGCAGTCGACGCGGGTGCGCGTGGTGAACGCGACCGCTCCGCAGATGCGCCGTACGCCGTCGCCGTGGGACGAGTCGATCACGCAGGACGGCACCACGCAGAACGTGAGCAGCCTGCCCAACTACGGATTTGCGAGCTTCTGATGGCCGAGGCGGAGACGGGCGGGAAGCTGACCCGGAAGCAGTGGATCATCATAGGCGGTGCGGGCGCTGCCTATGTGGGATATCGGTGGTGGAAGTCGCGCCAGTCGTCTGCGACGTCTGCGACGTCTGCGTCATCCACTCCGATCGGCGTAGATGCCAACGGCAATCCGGTCTACCTCAGCAGCTCGGGCGCGGAGGTAGACGCGTCCGGCAACCCCGACTCGGTGGTGGGCGCCGTGGGCAGTCCGGCCGAGTCCTACACGAACCCCGCGCCGATCGCGTCATCTACCACGACTGCGACGGGCACGGCGCCTAGCACGGATCAGCAGTGGACCGCAGATGTCGTGCAGGACCTGCAGAACCTGGGGTACGACGGGCAGACGGTGGCCACCGCGGTATCTCAGTACCTGTCCTCACAGCCACTGACCCCCGCTCAGGTCACGATCATCCGTACGGCCTGGTCGTACGAGGGTCGACCGCCGGGTGAGCCGAACCTTCCGATCATCCAACAGACCACGACCGGCACAGGCGGCACGACCGGCACGGGCACCACGACCACGACGGTCGCGCCGCTCAAGGCCGGCGAGCAGGTCCAGGTGCCGACGCAGTTCACGACGGGCCAACCGACGTGGGCGGCCATCGCCAAGAAGGCCGGCATCTCCGCGCAGCATCTGCAGGACAACAACCCGACCGTGACGCAGCAGCTCGGCGCGCAGCTCAACGTGCCCGTGCTGGTCACCGCGTCCGGACCGAACGCGACGTGGCAGTCGATCGCCGAGCAGTGGGGAATCTCGGCATCTCACCTGCAGCTGAACAATCCCACGATCGTCGCGGGCGGGGCATCTGCGGCAGGCGGCGGGACCGGCACGACCATCACATCCGTTGTATAGAAGGGATATCCATCATGTCGCTGCGTCCGGAGGTCTCGATCCCGACCGCGCTCGCGGTCGGCGCGATCGTGTACGTGACGTACGACCACGCGCTCCCGTCGATCGCCGACGCGCGCGTGGGTGGCTGCAACGACGATCACCTGGCGAGCAGCGAGCGCCAGGCGGCGTGGACCTCCGCGGCGATCGTCGGCGGAATCAGCCTGATCGCCAAGGACATGAACGTCTTCATCGTCGGCGGCGCGATGATCGTGGCGCTGAGCTGGTGGCACCGGCACGCGAACGCCGTGAACCCGGACACCGGGAAGATCGGCCCGCACGCGACCGTGCGCACCCCGGACATGTACGAGCAGAGCTGAGCTGACCCATGGCCGACGCACCCACGGTGACCATCTCTCCGGAGGTGATCCCGGACTATGACATCTACTGCAACGCCGTCGCGGCCGGCTTCACCTCGCAGCAGGCGGTGACCATGACCGCGATCGGCCTGGCGGAGTCGGGCGGCAACATCTGCGCGATCTCCGGCCTGGCGAGCAACGGCGACGGTAGCCGGGGCTACGGGCTGTTCCAGATCGAGTGGCCCACGCACGCCGGCCTGTTCCCGGGCAACGGGTCGACGCAGAACGCGGGCGGCCCCGGCATCGGGTGGATCGTGCCCAACAACAACGCGAAGATGGCAAAGTCCGTATTCGACTCGCAGGGCTTCGGCGCCTGGTCGACGTACAAGTCCGGCGCCTATCTCGCGTTCATGGGTCGCGCGCTGATGACCCCGACGCAGGTGCAGATTCAGGCCGGCCAGGCAAGCCGGAGCGTGGCCCAGCAGGTGCAGTACCGGGTGTACCTGGACGAGGTGGCGGGCGGACTGGTCGCCGCGTCGGCCGGCCTGGCGCAGGAGCTCGGCGGCGCGGCCACCGCGGAAGCGAAGTCGTCGGGGGAGTCCGGCCAGGCGATCACCAGCATCTATGACACCTACTCGGGGCCGGCCGCGGGCAACCCGCTGCTGCGCGTGATCGAGATCTTCATGGGCGGCGTGCTGCTGATCGTGGGGCTGAAGTACCTGGTGGCGCCCGCTGCCAGCGTGAGTGGTGCCGTGGTCTCCGCGGCGAAGTTGGGACTGTGAGGGGATCGGATTGAGCACGAACGGACGCCACGTCCCGCACGCGCAGCAGCACATCAGCCACCAGGGCGCGCTGCCGGCGACACCCGACATCTCCGAGATTGAGCAGGAGCGCGATCTCCCGGAGCACTATGCGGTGCTGGTCGAGCACAACGGCCCGTTGGCCACGCGCCCGCTGCCGACCCGCGCCGGGAACCCGACCACGGTCATCGTTCCGGCGACCGGTGCCCCGGTGCTCGGCCGTGACCTCCGGCGGGCGCGGGTGACGCTGCTCTCCACCGACAACGCGTTCTACTACGCGTCGAAGGCTCCGGCTACCTGGTCGACCGCGACCGCGGCACTGTGGCCGGCGAACGTGCCCCTGGTGCTGCTGCACGGCGACGCGATCAGCTGCGCGTGCTCGACGGCGGGCGTGTCCACCATCGCCGTGATCCCGGAGAACATGGACGGGAACTGACATGGGCGGTCCGTACCAGCTGGAGGCGCACGCGTCGTGCGTGCTCGACGGCAGCGGCAACGGCTCCGTGTCGCTCTCCCCGCAGAACAACCGCGTGGTGTGGAACGTGACCACGGTCTCCGTGCAGGGATCGTCAAGCAACCCCATGCCCACCGCCACCGCCTTTCTCGGCTCGACCGCGCTCGGCGGCACCTACGCCGGATCCAACGACTCAGACGACGTCGACGTCACGGTCTATCCCGGCCAGCTGCTCACGGTGCGCTGGACCGGCGGCACCCCGGGCGCCTCGGCGACCGCGTACGCGTACGGGACATTCACGACCACAGGGGGGACCTGACATGCCGTTCGAAAACCCGATCGTCGCCGGCCTGCTGCTGCTGATCGAAGCGATCCGCTCACCCAACTTCGTGGCCGGAGTCTCCGGATGGACGATCAACAAGGACGGCTCGGCAGAGTTCTCCAACGTCACCGTGCGCGGGAACTTCCTGGGCTCGGACTTCGAGATGAACAGCTCCGGGATCTTCTTCTACAGCCCGACCTTCGGCACGGGGAACCTGGCGGCCTGGTGGGCGATCACGGGCGGAACCGACCCGTACGGCAACAACTTCGTGGCCGGTCTGAACATCATCGGACCCAACGGCCAGACGCTGACGCTGGCCGATGGTGAGCTCTCGATCGACACCGGCAACGGCTCGATCTCGCTGAATCAGTTCGTGGGCGCGTTCACCAACGGGACCGGCAACGCGCAGACCGACACCCTGGAGATCACCGGGTCGCGCAACAGCTCGAACAACGACAACGCAGGGCTTCTGTTCAACAGCTCGAGCAACGACCTGACCGGCATCGCGTCGATCCAAGGGTTCTACGCGGAGCCGGGGATCGTCGGGGGCCAGGCGGTGTACCTCGAACTGTACTTCGGCGGCGTGGGCATCTTCGGCGCATCCATCGTCGCGGTGCAGCCGGGCACCGGCACCAGCCCGACCGACTCCGCCGTCTCCGAGACGTGGCACGCGATGACGCTGCAGAACCCGACCGTGTTCGGCCAGCCGCCGGCCCCGTTCGCCGCGCCCCGCTACCGGCTGGAGTGCGAGGGCGGAGGCAAGACAGTGCGCCTGTCCGGTGCGGTCAAGCTGCTGACTCCCTCCGGCGCCTCGGAGTCGTTCTGGAACGCGCCCACCGGCTACATGCCGACCTTCGGCCAGCACGCCAATTCGGCCACGAAGACGGCGGCCGGGGTGACCGGGCAGAACGTGGTGAACGTGACCAACGGCTCTCCGGCCGCGGTGCAGCTGGTCAACCCGATGACCACCGGAGACATCTTCTTTCTCGACGACATCACGTACGTACTGGACTAGGGGGCTGACATGTCAAAGTGGACAGAGAGCGGCGGCAGCTCGAAGGCGCCGGGTCAGGTCAGCTTCGGCACCGACACGGACCAGTCCGTCTCCGTCGATCCGTGGATGCTCGACAGTACGGGCGTCGTGCACCTGGCCGCACCCGGCGCCGCGGCGTATGACACGGTGATGCAGCGCACTGCCGCGGGCACCGTGGCGATCAACGGAATGCCGATCGGGGCCGGCTCGACCGTAGCCGGGGCCGGCTCGACCGTGACCGGGGTGACCGCGGAGACGCTGCTCGCCTCCGGCTACACGGTGGCGTCCGGCGGCCTGGCGGCCGGCCAGGTCTACCACATGGTGGCGCACGGCACGATCACAACCACCGTGGACACTCAGACGCTCGACCTCCGGCTCCGCTACGGCGGCCTGGCGGGCACGGTGATTCTGGACTTCGGATCGCAGAACCCGAACGCCAGTGCGACGATCACGAACGGCCGGTGGCGTTTCGAAGCCGACGTGATGCTCACGGACGCTACCCACATGTCGGTATCCGGGCAGGACGCTCTCAACTTCTTTCCAACCGCGGTCACCGGAGCGGAGACGGCGGTGCCCACGACCGGCGGACAGTTCGTGCTGACGGTGCAGCCGTCCGCCTCGGCGCTCTCCATGACCTGCACAGCGTTCTACTGCGAGCGTGTCGCGTGAGCATCCCGACGCAGACGCAGCAGCCGGAGCCGTTCGGCGTGCTGATCACCGGCAAGGACATGTACCTCGAAATGGTGCAGCTGCGCGAGACGGTGGGGCGCTTGATCCCGCCGGCCGAGCAGCTGGCCGATCACGAGCGCCGGATCCGGAAGGTAGAGCGGTGGGTGTGGTCGGTTCCCTCGTCGCTGCTCGTCTCCGGGGCGGCGATCTACCTCAGCACTCGTCACTAAGGGGGCTGATATGGCAGGGGCAGTGATCATCATTGCGGTGGTGCTGGCGAGCGCTGCCATGCTGGCGCGGGGCTGACGCGGTGTCGTGCCCGAGCAGGAAGCTGCGCTACCGGGACGAGATCGGCGCGAAGCTGGCGCTGGCGCACGCGCGAAGTAAGGGACGAGACGAGTGCAGGTACTATCTCTGCCCCCGGTGTGCGGGGTACCATCTCACATCACGGAAGTGACGCATGGCGAATGACGTGATTCCGGCCGACGCGAAGTTGGGTAACGCGTACCTGGCCGTAAAGATCGTGGGTGAAGTCGCGGCTCTGCTGATCACGGTGGAGATGCTGAGCCGCATGAAGGCCGGTCCGGACCCGGCCGCGCTGTTCTGGGACCGGGTGCGGGCCATGTCGCAGGGTGCTGCGTTGCAGCTCGGCAGGCTCGGGCTGCACGCTGAGGCGAAGTATCGGGAGATGGTGCAGTGAGCGGGGCAGTGATCATCCCGGACACCGGGGATCAGGACTCGGGCGCCGCGCTGGCCGCGGGCGCCGCGCTGGCCGAGGCGGAGAACGCCGCGGAGGACGCGGCCGAGGCGGAGCAGGCGGCTGAGGCTGCGGCGGGCGCGGCTGAAGTCGCGCTCGACGTTGCCGAGCAGGCGTCGGAAAATGCGTGGGACGCGCGGGCCGAGGTGGACCGCTTGGCCGAAATCGTCGGCGCGCAGCACAGCCGGATTGAGCAGCTGGAGGCGGACCGCGCCGCGGTCGCTCTCGACGCGCCCGAGCCGGAGCCGGTCGACGTCACGGTGAAGGTGGAGGATCCGAAGCCTGATCCGGCGCCCAAAAAGCAGCCTGAGCAGTCCTCTTACGGATCGAAGACTTGGTTCGGCAAGTGACTTGAATGTCAGCCATCTGCGCGATATTGTGCGTGCATGGCAGATGTGAGGCATCCGAATCAGATCAACTTCGCCGTGAGCCCGGAGCAGAAGACTGAGATCCAAGACACCGCATGGAAGCTGCGCACGAATCAGCGTGAGCTGTGCCGGCGCCTGATTTCCTTCGGCCTGGCCGTCACGAACGGCATAGAGGGCAACCCCCGGGCGCGAGAGCTCTACAGCCAGTTGCTGGCTGAGCTCGACTTGGTTCCGGAGGCGGCGGCGGTATGACCTCGCGCGCGGAGATCTTGGACGCATGGGACCAGGTAGTTGCCGCGCGTGAGGCTCACGCGGAGCCGGAAGCGATCGAAGCCCTCGAAGAGATACACGAGGGTCTGCAGGAGCAATGGGAGCAGGAGAACAGCGACACCGACCAGCAGTAAGAGCGAAAAGGGGGCAAGACAATGGATATCAACGAAGCTATGGCGATCCTGAGCACCGTCAAGAACGACGAGGTGTATGCGGGTCAGCGATCGATGACGATCCCGGTGGAGGTCGCCGAGGCGATCTTGGGCTTGTGGGAGCAGGCGAAGACCGAGTACGGCTCGAAGCAGCTCTACCAGAGCACCGTGAGTGCGTACGAGGAGTTCGAGAGCACCCAGCAGCGGGACGCGTGGGCCAAGAGCGGGATCATGTGCGGGCTGACCCTGTTCAGCCGGTGCATCATCGTGTTGGACGGATGGGACAAGTACGAGCCGTTGGACACGGAGGCCGGCGAATGATGGTCCGTGACCGGTACTTGGACCGGGCCGCGCTGTGGCTGATGCCCGGCGCGAACCCGGCCCCGGCCGGCCTCGGCCGACCGGTGCATATGTGCCTGATGGAGGCCTGCGCGTACGTGGCGGGCGAGCCGTGGACCGACCGGCCGCGGTGCGTCGCGCCGCTGCTGGTCGGCTACGGCAACATGATCAATGACGTGCTGATGCCGGTCGAGCGGCAGCGGCTGAAGGACTTCATACCGTGGCTGGTCAGCACCGGGACGGACCCGGTGGTCTCGGCCATGGGCGACCGGCGCCGGGCGTGGGTGTGCGCCCGCTACGTTCTCCGGCGGTGGGTGCCTGAGTACCTGGAGAGCAGGGGGCTTGAGGTACTGGCACTCACCGTGCGGGAGATGGCGGAGGTGGTCGACGACCACACGGCGGCGCTGGCGCGCGACGTCCTGCGCGGCCTCCGGGTCGACGCGTACGCGGCCGGCCACGACTCCGGGCTGGTCATAGAGTACGCATTCCGCGTGGCGGCCGAACTGGTCATGGAAGGGATCAACGGCGCGCTGGGCTACCGGAAGATCGGCGAGGCCACCGCGGAGGCGTTCATGGCCACCCATATGGGCGGCAACGGGGACGATTCGATCGTCCTGTTCGAAGAGTTGTTGCAGCTCAAGAGCTCTGAGGACTGATATCCATCAGCGCTCGAACGCAGTAGTATCAGAGGTCAAACAGACCTCAAATGACAGAGGCGCCCGGGGTGGGACCGGGGCGCCTCTGATCAACATTTCTAGATCGCTCTCGCTCGGCCAGAGATAGAGCTTAGGGGAAAGGATACCAGATGGTAGCGACAGCATGGGCTGCTGACACGGTTCCACTTGCGTATGAAAACAGGGAGCTACGCGGGCGCGAGCTACCCGCCACGCAGTTTCTGGTACCCGACCGCATCCCGTACGGGGTGTGGATGCACAGCGCTCCGGCGGGCGGCTACAAGTCCGCCTTCGCCGCGCAGATCGAGCACCACATCGCGTACGGCACGGAGATCCCGGGGCTCGACTGGCAGTTTGCCCAGCACGGCGATTGCCTGGTGATCAGCCCGGACGAGACGGCGTACGAGATGCAGGATCGTACGTTCCGGATCCTGCCCGGAGGCCAGCTGGAGACGGACGGGCGCACCGGACTCGACAGTCTGCTCCCTGATATCCACGTGCGCCACGACCCGAAGGGCAACACCTTCGATCTCAAGATCGCGTGGCTGCTGGCGGAAATCGAGACGATCGAGCGCGCGACCGGGCGGCACGTGGTGTGGGTCAGGTGGGACACCATGGGCAACCTGCTCGGCGACCGCGGCACTACTGACGCCTACAGCGCATCGATGCCGCTGCAGCGACTCAATCAGATCATGGCGAACAACCACCGAACCATGTTCGTGCCCAACCACGTGGGCAAGGACGGCAAGCACATCGGCACGGTGGGTCTGGTCTCCAGCTCGAACATCGCCACGAAGGCCACGATCACGAAGGCCAGCAACAGTGGCGTGATCACCTGTCTCGACGACGATACGAAGATGCGCGGCGGCCGGGGCTGGTCCGCCGCGGTGGTGCTGCGTGACGGGCTGCTCGAACTGACCGACGAGTCGCCGGCCGAGGCGGCCCACCAGCTCGGCTCCATGCCGCGCACGGTCGCCGCGTACCTGGCGAAGCACGGACCGACCACGGTCGCCGAGCTGCGCACCGGAACCGGGATCCCGGACAAGCCGCTGTGGAAGTGCATCCTTCGCCTGAAGGCGAAAGACGAGGTGGTCAACGACTCCGGCCGGTGGATACTGCAGGAGACCGGATCAGTCGCCCAGTGGTCACCCTCGTACGTCACCTGCGAGCAGTGCCCGTGCATCGTCGACCCGGAGCGCGGTTGCGTGAACCTGACGTGTCCGGCCTACGTGCCGGCGAATTGGCCTCAGGTGGCGCTGGCGGGCATCCCTGGGCAGCGCACGCCGGACCCGGCGGAGTCGCGCCCGGCCGTCGAAGCCGTGGCCGCTGTGACCGCCTCGGCGCCGCTTGAAACGGAGCCCGAGCTGGACCCGGAGATCGCCGGTAACCCGGCCATGGACCGGCTGATCGAGTGCGTCCGCGAGTCGCGGCTGTACGCGGAGCGGAAGCTTCCCGACGAGATCCGCGGCCAGCTCGGGTACGAGCGCGTGGGGCTCGGCGGCCGGCCGAACGCCTATCAGATGTTCCCGGCCGAGGCGCCGCCGGCACTTCGCCGGGTGCTGATCCTGGACCGGCGCGCGGCCTACTATCAGAGCTGCGTCGCGTGGACGGCTCCGAACCGGCTGCACCGCGAAGGCGGGCTCGACTACGGCGACGTGCTCCGCCGGGGCCTGGCGGGCATGTTCGAGGTGCTGTACACCCCGTACGACGTCGACCGGGCGGCCGGCTATCCGGACCCGTTCGGGGATCTGCAGCTCTCGACCGGCGCGCGGCTGCTCGTCCCGCGCTCGACGCTCGATCGCGTGATGGACTCGGTGAAGGCCGGCTACCGCACGGAGCCGGAGATCATGTACGGACTGTGCGGCAAGGGCACCGAGCGCGGTCCGATGTACCACTGGGGTAAGGCGTGCCTGGACGCGCGCCGCGGCGTGGCCGGCCCGGAGCGGGACCGGCTGAAGGAACAGCAGAATCAGGCCTTCGGCACCTTGCGCATCTCCGACCCGGACAAGAACCCCGGACCGGTCGACCGTCCTGATTGGCAATACGCTGTCATCGGCCACCACTACGCGCAGGTGAGCCGGTACGTGTGGCGCTCACTGGACAAGGGAGAGCCGGTCATCGGCGCGGGCAACACCGACGAGATCATTTACCTGATCCCGGAGGACGCGCACGCGGAGCTGGTCGACGGACGGTACGACGGATGGATCCCGAAGACGATGCAAGCGCTGGTCAGCGACAACCGGTTCTCGGTGAAGGCCGTGCGCGACGCGGCGGAGTGGTTCAAGAACCCGCGGGCGCTCAGTGAGTAGGCCGGAGCCGAACAGCGGGTCGGGCGCGTCGCTCGGCGCCGCCGTGCATGACCTGCTCGGCGCCTCGCCGGTCGAGCACCGGAGTCTGAAGCAGCAGCTAGACTATCTGACTGCCAAGACGACGGGCGCGAGCCGGGAGAGCGTGGCGCGCCAGCTCGGCACCACGCAGAAGACGCTGAGCGCGTGGACCGGGGGCAAGCGCAAGCCGACCGCGGCCAACCGCGACCGGATCGCACAGCTGTTCGAACGGTTCTGGCAGATCAACCACAAGTCCGCGGGCAAGACTCCACCCGGTGACCGGATGCTCCGGGTGAAGGGCAAGGGCGTTCACGTCAATGGCAGACCGCGTACATCAGTCATTGTAGAAACGGGTGCCCGTGCGAGGCAGTGGGATACGCTCCGTGACGCGACGGACGCTCAGATTAGTGCTGAGAATGGATCGCTATTCATCTCGGCACTTGACATCCCAATTCCCTATCTCGAATTCAGAGATGGATACTACCGTATCACAGCGCTTTGATAGTGTGGAAAGATGGTGCTCTTTCCCATGCTGTGATTGTACGATGAATGCACCGTGGCCAATGTGCTGTAAGAAAAGGAGTGGGGAGATTGAAGCACAACGGAATTGAAATGCGCGTGGTTGTCAACGGAGAGACGCTGGTGGAAGCACGCTGCGTGCCCGGCGACACCCCGGACGGCACCGAACCGGATTGGCTGAGCCTGTTCGGCACGCTGATGCTCACGGGACCGAGCCTGCTCAGCGTCGACATGCGGTCGGTGGCGGTACCGCTCGACCCGCGGCCGGGGCCGGCCCCCGAGCCGAAGCCGGGATACGCGAGTCACCCGAAGGTGGATGAGGCGCGGGAGCTGGCGTACGTCATGAAGCTGGCCGAGATAGAGAACACCGGCGAGCGCGCGGACCTGAAGATCGGTCCGTTCTCGGCCATCACGCTGATCGGCGCGCTGCACCTGGCGCTTCAGCACCCGGGGATGACGGGGGCGGTGCGCGAGCGCGTTCTCACCATCTGCCGACAGATCTACCCGATGTTCAAGGGCACCCCCGGCGAAGAGATCATTCGCAAGGGGGAGGCGGCGGCCGGTGTCTGAGAATCGCGGGCAAGCGGCCGGCGGTGGGCTCGGCTTCACCGGAGCCCTGACCATCGCGCTGATCGTGCTCAAGCTGACCCACACGATCGCGTGGCCGTGGGTGTGGGTGATCTCCCCGATGTGGATCAGCGCGGCGATCACCGTTGCGATCGTTATCCTGGTGGCTCTCGGCGCGATCATCTACAGCTACGTGGAAGATCGGTGGCGGCGATGATCGCGCGGCTGCTCGGGATCGCGCTCGGCCGGCTAGTGAGCTGGCTCGGCGACGTCCGGTTCCACGCGATCCGGGAGTGGGAGCGGCAGGAGCGCGGGGCACTCGACGATGATCGGTAGGCTGCTGCGTCGACTCCGCCGGCCCCGTGAGGGTGGAAGTCCGATCATCGCACCTATGACAGGGTACGAACAATCGGTGATCCAACGCTACGTCCCGCCGGTACCGGCCGACGACCCGGATTACGTGTGGCTCGGTGATCTGTCAGGGTTCGAGGTGGAGACGGACGACTCCGACTTCGTGTTCTTGACGCACCGGTGCGGCTGGTCAGAAGTGATCGACGACTCGGAGCGATACCTAGCCAACATCGTTACTCGCGTGGTGCAGGTGCGCAAGCGCCACCGGTGCGACTGGCCGAATCAGGTCATCCCACGGTGATCTAAGCACACTGATACAAGAGCGGCCCCCGTGATCCACGGGGGCCGCTGCTGTTTGGCCGGCTACCCTCCGGCCTGTCCCGCGTTTCGCCGCGCCGGCCAAGACCGGCCACCGGAACCCGCCCACCGAACGCAATCCTACCGCGCGTCGAGTTGCGCCGCGGGGCCGGCCTCCCGTACTGTCAACCCTATGCAGATCACTTGCGAGTTGCGGGCCGCTTCTGTGGGAGCGGTCGCCACAGCGACCGCCGGCCGAAGGCCGGCCATACCGTCGCGCAGCGACGTCCGTGCGAAGCACGGGTGCCGAGCGGAGCGAGGACGCCGAAGCCGTCGCGACACGGATCGGCGACTCGCTCACCGAGCCGTTCGTGATCGACGCCAAGGAGGTCTTCGTCAGCGTCAGCATCGGGATCAGCGTCAGCGAGCTGGCCCGCGGCGGCGCCGACGAGCTG
>Ga0134125_10003036_pt1 | contig 19653 bp, 18 predicted proteins | sample KB31751_FD_96464 | JGI IMG/M metagenome (GOLD analysis project Ga0134125, IMG submission 96464) | Terrestrial soil microbial communities with excess Nitrogen fertilizer from Kellogg Biological Station, Michigan, USA - KB3-175-1 | ecosystem: Environmental > Terrestrial > Soil > Unclassified ... | reverse complement strand
TGCGCCCAACGCCACAGCCGACACGTACAGTCGCACCCGGTTCATTCGCACCGCTTGCGAAAAAGAGGAACCCCCGTCCCCGGATTTACCACCAGTGTGCGGTGTCAGTCGCAACGACCGCGTACATCGACGTAACGAGCTGGGTCAAGAAAGACATTTTGCGTCACCTCCCTTTCGTGAAGTCACACCTGGCACTCGCCAGTTGTGCTGAAGGTCGGCTCCGCTCAACTACATGGCCCTGCCCGCTCAGCTTCGCTCAGCCGAGGATCGGGGGTTGTATTCTGTGCTTGTCGATCGTGTCGTGAGAACGTGTGAGAGTCGTACAGCAGGAATGAAGCACCACCGACAGCCGTCCTAACTACCGACGATGCGGCACCGCGGACACCCTGGATCGGGCAGGTCCCGCGATTCCACGCCTCACCGCTCCCGCCCGATCCATCGATTCGTCGCGTCGAGCACCGCCAGCACGCTCGCCGTCTCGGGACTCTCTTTGATCTCGCAGCTCCCGGTCAGCAACATGCTCTCGCGCCCAACACGCACCGTAATCCCGACAAAAACAAACTCTCGCTCGAATGCGTCGATCAACCGGCATCCGTCGAGCGACAACGCGTGCGTATCGCCCTCGGCCTGGCTGATCGCGACGACAGCAGCCCGCGCAGCCAGCTCGGCTCGCGAGCGTTCGGATTCCGATCCCTCTGACTCTCCTATGTAGGACTTCTCTTCCTTGCGCAGCGTCACTCGGCACGTCACACCGCGACTCCGCGACCGCCGAACCTCGACATCCTCGAAGTAGAACCGGCGCCGCGCCGCCAATGCCGCCGCCTCTGCCGCACTCTCCGACAGCGCCTTCCCCTCGAGCGTCTTCTGCGGATCAACTGTTGTCGCCACCGAGATCTTGCGATGATCGACGCGCATCCCGAGATGCGCTAACAACGCGCTCTCGACGTTCCGCACCGTCTGCTTTGGATTCACTTCCGCGCTCGTAAGGAGATGCACCTCGCTCACCGCGCCGCTCTCACTCGCGACGATGCGCGCCGCCAAGACTCCCGGCAGCGTGACTAACAGCTCTTCAGCGCGCCGAAGCGGCAACACACTGCCGGCGATCGGTGACACGGGCTGCGACGACGGCGTCGGCGCGTTGAGCGGCACAGACACTAGGTACCTGACTTGGCGAACGCGGGAGACACGTGCGGCGGGTACGAACGGAGACCAGTTTCGTCGCCGTCACTCCGACCGAGCGGGGAGGATACGGCGTATATCAGTTGCACATCGTGGTCAGACAATATTCCAATAAGGGTGCCTAAACGCAAGCGACAGTTACGTTACGGGTACTCGGGCAGGTTATACTCCTTTAACTTTCGATAGAGCGTGCGCTCGCCGATGCCCAACATGTCTGCGGCTTTTCTTCGGTTGCCCTGCGTCTCGCGCAGCGCTGCCTCGATCGCCGTTCGCTCGATCTCCGCCATGCTCATCCCCGGCCGGATGCTGATCACGTTAGGCGCTGCCGGCTGATCCTTCGGTTCGATCGCCGCCACCGACGGCTTGCTCGGAACGACCTCGCCGACCAACACGTCGCGACCCGGCCCCGTGCTCAGCGCCGTGGCCCCAGAGCGATTGTCGTCGACCCGCCGCCGCAGCTCCTCCACCTGCAGCTTGAGCTCGACCAAGCTCCGAATGATGAACTCCAGCTCCCGCCCGCCTACCGGCGTGTCATCCGGATGGCCGGTGCCCAACCGCCCAACGGGAACCGGAAGGAACCGCGCCGCGCCATCCCGGATGTCGCGCGGAATGTCGTCGGCCGTGATCTCGTGTCCGGGCGCCAGCACCACCATGCTCTCCACCAGGTTGCGGAGCTCGCGAATGTTCCCCGGCCACGAGTACCCCACCAGCCGCTGCATCGCTTCTGCCGATATTCCATGAAACGGACGGTCGTGTTGGGCGGCGAACTCCTGCACGAACTGTCGCACCAGGAGTGGGATGTCCTCCCGCCGCTCCCTGAGCGGCGGGAGATAGATGTTCAACACGTTGAGGCGGTAGTAGAGATCGGCGCGAAACTCGCCGGCCTCGACGTGCTCGCGCAACGGTCGGTTCGTCGCCGCCAGTACACGCACGTCGACGCGAAACGGCTGCGTTCCTCCCACACGCGTCACTTCGCGCTGTTCGAGCACGCGCAGGAGCTTCACCTGCGTCGGGAGCGGCGCTTCGCCCACCTCGTCGAGAAACAGCGTCCCGGTGTTCGCCAACTCGAATCGGCCTAACCGACGCTCGGCCGCGCCGGTGAACGACCCCTTCTCGTGGCCGAACAACTCGCTGTCGAGCAGCGTTTCCGGCAGCGCACCGATGTTCACGGCAATGAAGGGCTTGTTGCGACGCGGGCTCAAGCGATGCACCGCGCGGGCGACGAGCTCCTTGCCCGTCCCGCTCTCGCCTTCGATGAGCACCGTGCTCGACACCGGCGCCATCTGCTCGATCTTCACCATCACCTCGCGAATCCCTTCGCTCTCGCCAATGAGGCCGGTGTCGAGCGACAGCCGGCGGCGATCGAGAATCCGCCGGATGCCGGCGAAGACTTCGTCCAGGTCGACGGGCTTCGCGTACACCTCCACGTACCCGATCGCGCGCAGCCGCTCGTGCAGCGTCGGCTCGTCCACGTCGGCAAGACCGACGACCGCTGCGCCATCCCATTGTTGGCGCTTGACTAACTGAACGTTGGCGACGTCGGTGAGCGCGCCCGTGAGCACGATGACGTCCGGTTTCTCCCGGCGAATCGCGCTCGGCACGTCATCCATGGGAGAGACGAGCGCGGTTTGGTATCCCGCGCCTTCGAGCAACGCGTTGAGCCGCACCGCGGGCTCGACGTCGGCTAACGTGAGCAGAACCTTCATGACGTGGCACCGCCGGCACCGTGCTCCGTCACCACGCCTCGCAGAATGTCGACGGCGTGATCCAGGATCGGGTCCAACGCCGCCAGGCCATCGCGCACGCCGCCCGGCGAGCCGGGCAGGTTCACGACGAGCGTCCGACCACGGGTGCCGGCAACGCCACGCGACAATGCCGCGCGCGGAAACCGCTCGACCGACAACACTCTCATGCGCTCGGCGATTCCCGGGGCGTGCCGCTCGATCGCCGCCAGCGTCGCTTCGGGCGTCACGTCCCGCATCGCCAGGCCGGTTCCACCCGTCGTGAGGACCACGTCGGCCGCGTCGTCGTCGCACCACGCCACCAACACGCTGACGATGCGCGAGGTGTCATCAGGGACGATGGCCCGGCGCGCGATGCTCGCTCCACGCGCGGCAGCCCACGTCACGATCGCGTCGCCCGACGCGTCCGCGCGCTCGCCCCTCGAGCCGGCGTCCGACACCGTGAGAATGGCGATTCGCATGGACACGCGCTCCAATCGTTAGGCGGGGCAAAAACGGGGCGGTCGTGCCGCGGGCCCGGACATCCCGCCGCACGACCACCGCGCCGGCAGTCAGCGATGCGTTCCGCGCGTGTAAAACGGCGTCCGGACGACTTCCGCGGCCACACGCTGCCCTCGAATCTCGATCTCGAGCGGCGTGCCCGGCTTGGCCGATGCCGTCGGCACGTAGCACGTGCCGATTGGAATCCCGAGCGACGGACTCATGGTGCCGCTGCACACGATCCCCGATGCTGCACCGCCGACGTACACCGGATAGCCGTGCCTCGGGAAACTGCGCTCGCTCGTCGTGAATCCCACCAAGCGGCGCGCAACGCCGCGCTCCTTCTGCGCCGCCAATGCGTCCCGCCCAACGAAGTCCCCTTTGCCTAACTTCACCACCCAGCCGAGCCCCGCTTCGAGCGGCGTCGTCGTGTCGTCGATGTCGTTGCCATAGAGCGCCATGCCCATCTCGAGACGAAGCGTGTCGCGACACCCCAGTCCCGCCGGCGTGACGCCGTCGGCCGTGAGCGTGTCCCACACGTGCTTCGCGTACTTGGGAGAGAAGTAGAGCTCGAACCCATCTTCGCCCGTGTACCCGGTGCGCGAGATTACCGCGCGCGCGCCGGCCACGTCGCCGACCGCAAAGTGGTAATACCCGATCGACGAGAGGTCCACTGACACGTGGGGCTCGAGAATCGATTCAGCGTTAGGCCCCTGCAGCGCCAACAGCGCGGTGTCGTCGCTCACGTCCGTGAGCGTCACCTGCATTTGCCCAACGAAGCAGCGGATGTGCTCGAGATCCTTGTCCTTGTTCGAGGCGTTCACGACCATCATCAGCCGGTCTTCGAACCGGTACACGACGCAGTCGTCTTCGATCGTCCCGCGCTCGTTCAAAATGGTCGAATACTGCACCTGCCCAACGGCCAGAGCAGCGACGTCGTTCGAGGTGACACGCGTGACGAACGCGACCGCGTCCTGACCTGATATTTCGAACTCGCCCATGTGGCTCACGTCGAACAATCCGCAACTCTCCCGCACCGCCCGGTGCTCCGCGGTAATGCCAGTCGGGTACTGAACGGGCATCTCGTATCCGGCGAACGGCACCATCTTGGCGCCGAGGGACACGTGAATGTCGTGAAACGGCGTGCGCTTGAGCGTTTGCGGGGCAGCAGCCTGCGCCATCGAAGAGCTCCACCAAGGGTTCTCCTGCAAAAATGGCTGCATGGGCGAACATCTGCCAGTGCGGCGCACCGACTCCCGGATGGCAAACGAGCCCGCATCCAATTGGACGCAGGCTCGTTTGATTGTGCCCTCGAAATCCGGACTACTCGCCTGACTGCAGCTTGCTGAACAATGTCGCGACGTCGAACCGGGCCGGGTCAATTTCCGAGAACCGGTTGTTGACGTAGCGCCCCGTCGTTGGGAAGTACGGTGGCGATTGTACGTTGAGGCATTGGTCGACGCTTCGGTTTTCACCGAACCCGTCGTAGCTGCCGCTGTAGGTGGCGCTGATGAAGTTCTCGATCACCCCACCAGCCTGTTGAATGCAGCCGCGCCCCGTGTGCGCAGTGTTGCAGTTGCCGAACGTTGCCGATCCCTCAGGATGCGAATCGAAGTTCTCAACGCCCACTGTGCCCGTGCGACTCATGGTGACACCGTGGAATACGAAGTTGTTGGCCGTGAGCATGCCGTTGTCGTTGCCATCGGTCCAACGATAGGTCGCTCCGTTTTTCCCTGAGCGCTGTGGCGAATTGATCGCGTTATCCGCGATCATGATGCTGGTGTCCGCGATAAGGCCGAACAGGTTCGCGCACAGCACGGACGCCGGGTCCTGCGCGTAGACCAGATCATCGATTAAGAGAACAGTACCTTTGGCCGTGCCGTAGGTCTGCGCATACAAGGTCACCCAGCCGCGCAACACGCCGTTGATTGCGACCGGCCCGTGCGTGTGGATGACGCCTTTGGAACTCGGATTGAGCGTGCGATCCAACGGCCACAACCTGCCATGGTTCGCCTGAAGTTGGTAGCCGTAGTACGGCGAGTTCGCGGGGATCGCACTGAACGCCGTTACGACGGCGCTATTGTCGCCACCCCACTTCTGCCAATAGCCGTACACAGTGCTGTCCGTGAAGGTGGTATCCTCTCCACCCTTCTGCCAAACCGAGTTACTGCTAGGTGCGGGTCGAGAGTTCCGGCGTTCGGGCGATACCAGATGCGGATCACCGATCGGATAGCATCGGAATCCGGTGTGTCCCATGATTCTGTCGCGCTCGCTGGTCGTGACCGAGCCCGGGCTGGCCACCACGTCGGACGGTGAGCTTGCGATGAGAGTGCCGGCTGTGATTTCGTTCTTGAACCACGTCTCGCCGTGAACGAAAGTTGGGAAGAATTTCAGCGTCATCACGCCGTCGGCATTGAGCTCCATGTGCCAGTCACCGCATGACGAGTCCGGCGGAATGTTCTGACTCGGGCTGCCGGCCGTGTTGGGATCTACGCGCACGCGGCTCGCATACGCCGAGTTGGCCTGATATACACGGAAGAAGCCTTCGTTGTTGTCGTTGATGTCGCCATCGTTGTTCAGGTCGACGGCCACAAACTCGATGCGAGTGCGGACGTTACTCAGGTTCGTGCCCTGCGAAACGATGTCGAGGTTCGCCGCCGCCGCGTTAGTCTGCAGGATGGCCAACTTCGAGACGGGCGGAATCGGAATCACCGCCGCGCCGCTGATTTTGCCCTTCTCGAACGTCGGCGATCCGCCCGAGACGCTGCCGACCGCCGACACGGTGTCGTAGTAGGTCGGCGAATTGCAGGAGTACCAGCCCTGATTGCTGTGCGCGCGACCGCGAATGAACTCACCGGTCGAGTAGCACAAGTTCGTCGGGAACGTGTTGGTGAACATCGCGTAGCGCGCGAAGTTCTCGGCTGCCAGCTCGAGGCGGCGCACATACCGCGTGCCGCTCGAGTCGAAAGCTTCCGATACGATGCTCGCATACTTGCCGAACTCGCCCGTCACGTTACCGGACAGACCGGCGTACACGTTGACGTGCAAGTTTGGAATCACCTTGCCATCGGCGCCGGTGATCGTTCCGTTAGAAATCAGCGTCACGTAGCCGCTGTCGGGCAAATGGATGCTCGTGTCTTTGCTGATGCTCGATTTGCCCATCGCCAATCCGGCTTCGGCCACGTAGCGATAGTCGCGCTCGCGGTCGAACGAGTGACTCAGGATCGTCGAGCTTCCGGTGAGCAGAATCGCAGACAACGCGATCGCCCCCAGAGTGACGGTCAACAGCAGCACGAGGATCAGCGCGGAACCGCGCCGACTCGTACGTCGGGGCCACATCAGGGATGCGCGCGGCATAAGTGTTCTCCTCTCGGGGCTCACGGAATGGTGACGGCGCCGGCGGAAACGACAGACGAGTTCGACGGCGAGCAGTCTTGCGCCACGACACCGTACTCCCACGTCCCTGAAGGCGGATCGATGTCGTCGTATGTGTACGTCGAGCCCGACGCGGCAACGCTGGTCACGACGTCCTGCCAGGTTGGATCTCCGGATGCTCGACGGTAGATCAGATAGCGCTCGATGTCCTTTTCACCGGCATCCTGGTCCAATGATTCGTTCCAGTTGAGAACCACTTTCGCGGGCGTCGTCGTGTCGTAGGCGGCAGTGAACGACGTCGGTGCGATCGGCGTGGTGCCGCACACGGTGCTCTGCAGCATGCCCGCGTTGAGCAGCTGCGTCGAAGTTTGCACCACGCGCGTCACGATGCCCTTCTGCGGATCATTGTAGGTGCCGGCAACGCGAATCGTCACCATGCGGATGCTGTCCACCCACGCAAGCGAGCCCGTGTCTCCCACCGAGCCGTGCGCTGCCGCGCTGTGATACAGCGGCAGCTTCGACGTCGGAATTGCGACGAGGTTGCCGATGGAATCGGGCTTGTAGTACGTGAAGATCGGTGCATCACCGGTGTTCCAGATGATGCCGGTGGCGACGACCTTCGGCGTCTCGTCGTTCACGCGCCGAAAGAGCACATACTGATTGCCGGCGGACACCGTGCTGTCCTGCGATGTCCAGTACGAGATCGTTTCCGCGGATCCGGGAACGCCGTTCGCCATGTAGTTCATTTGCGGATACACCACCGCGCTGTGCGGCAGCGTGATCTGCTGCGTCGTGATCATGCTCGCCGTCGACATCGAGTCGACGTCGGGATCGTAGTACGCCGCGTTGAGATCATTCGCGTCGCGCGTCACGATGTCCGCGTTGAACGTCAGCGCGAACTGGTCCGCCTGGACGACCATCGGCTGGTTGGACAGCACGCCGGTGCCTGCTAACCGAAGGTCGCGGTCGACGGTGTTCTGCGAGAAGCGGGCGTTCTGTTGGGCATCGAGCCGTCCGGCGCTCGCGCTCAACGACCGCGCTTGCATCTTGAAGAACGGAACCGCGAGTCCGAACACGGCGACGAAGAGCGTCAACGCGATCATCATTTCGATCAGCGTGACACCGCGACGCACGCGTTGCATGAGAGATGTCGTCATGGCTCTGGCTCCTCAGAACGCGGCGATGATGGAAGTCTTCTTCATTGGAGTCGCCAACGCCGACGCGGTCACGACCACGGTCACGACCTTGTAGTCCTTGGTCGAGTTCGACGTGTGCGTGATGAGCGTCTGGCGGGTGAATCCCGGATATCCCGCGATCCCGGTCTCCGTCGCGACGAACTTCGCCTCGAGAGCAGAGTAGGATGGATACGCTTTGACCTGCTCGAGCCGCGCGACCGCGAGATCGCCGGCTTGCGACATCTCGTAGCCGGTCCCCGACGTATGCGACAGTCGCGTGACGAACATTCCCATTCCGAGCATCGCACCGGTGAGAATCGCCAGCGCGATCATCGTCTCGATCAGAGTTAGGCCTTTGCGGGCACGCTTCGCGATGGTCATATGCTCGCCTGTTCCCAGGTACCGTTGAGGAAGCGCCACCAGAGCGTTCGCCCGGTGGACTGGACTACGCGGATGCAGCGATAGTCATCTTGGTTGGCGCGCTTGGACGTGATGTAGAGCTCCGCATCGCTCGAAGCCGCGCCGTCGCGGTGGAAGATCAACGTCGGCATGTTGTCGACGGTCTTGATGCTGCTGCCGTTAATGGAGCTGCTCACCGAGCCAGACACGCCGGTCGGCGGTACCACGAAGTGCACCGAGTCCTCGAGCTGTACGTAGATCACGTGCTCGCCGGCGTCGATGACCGCGTTGTTGTTGTTGTCCTCGACGATCCGGATGCGGCTGTTCGCGGTATCGAAGCTCACGACGACGTCATACTGGCGCGTAACGGCGAGACGCTCCGCGTTCTGCAGAGCGACGCGCACCGTTCGCGCTGCGGCATCCACGCGAAACTGGGTGAAGTTCACTTTCGGGTAGGCAAAGGCCGCGACGATGCCGATGATCGCGATCACGATCATGAGCTCGATGACGGTGAATGCCCGGGTACGACGGCGCCCCGACCCGGCGGCTCGCGCTTGCAACCCTTGGTGTCTAACGGTGCGCATGGACTCTCACGCTGGCTGTTGGCCGATGGTCGCCGGGCCGGTGCGACCGGCCATTCAGTACGGCGGCGCAGGCAGCCCACGTGGGGCGCGCCAAGCGCAGGCCCGCTCAAGTGCGCGACCCGTGCCTGTATACAAACCGTTGATTTATAAGATGTTACGACGTGAGCGCCGGCGCTGAGCTACGCAAAGACTCGCGGGTCCGCTAAAAACTTGCAGGGGTTCGTGGCGGCGCCGAGCTCGCGGCCACGCCACGGCCGCGCGGAGACGTGCGCGCTCAGCCTCGCTGATTGCCGCCCATGAGCGTGGCCATCACCGCCTTCTGCACGTGCAGCCGGTTCTCGGCTTCATCCCAAACCCGGCTCTGCGGCCCGTCGATCACCTCAGCCGCGACTTCCTCTCCGCGGTGCGCCGGCAGGCAGTGGAGGAAAATTGCATCGCGGTTCGCCTTCCCCATGAGGGCGTTCGTGACCGTGAAGCCGGCGAACGATCGGGCGCGGCGCTCCTGCTCCTCTTCCTGGCCCATGGATGCCCAGACGTCGGTATTCACCACATCGGCGTCGGCCACGGCTTCGGCCGGGTCGCGCACGACCTTCACGATGGCCGTCGTCTGCGCGCGGGCGAGAATCGTGGCATCGGGATCATAGCCTTCCGGACAGGCGAGCCTGAGTTCGAAGCCCAGCCGGTAGGCGGCGTTGATCCACGAGTTCGCCATGTTGTTCCCATCCCCGATCCACGCCACCCGCTTCCCGTCCCAACCGCCGAGGTGCTGCCTAACGGTGAGCAGATCGGCCAGGACCTGGCACGGGTGCAGCAGGTCGGTCAGGCCATTGATCACCGGCACGTCCGCGTACTTCGCCAGCTCCTCCACCTCGGCGTGGGCGAACGTGCGGATCATGATCCCATCCACGTATCGAGACAGCACGCGCGCCGTATCGGCAATGGGCTCGCCGCGCCCGAGTTGAATGTCGCGCGGCGACAGGAACAGCGCGTGGCCGCCTAACTGCCACGTTCCGACCTCGAACGACACTCGCGTCCGCGTCGACGACTTCATGAAGATCATCGCCAGGGACTTGCCGGCCAGCGGACGCTCGGCGTACTGGCCGCGTCGCATTCGGTCCGCCAGTTGAAACAGGTCCTCGAGCTCTTGCGCGGAGAAATCCGGTATGGCGAGGAAGTCGCGGTGCATGCAGATCGGTGTAGAGGTCAGTCGTTAGGCCGGTCTACAGAATGTAGCGCCGGAGGTCTTCGTCCTCGACGATGGCTTTGAGACGATCGCGCACGATCTCGCCATCGATCGCGATGGGTTTCGTGCCGCGGTCGGGGAGATCGTAGAGCACATCCTCGAGCAGCGACGACATGACGGTGTGGAGCCGGCGGGCGCCGATGTTCTCCATGCGCTCGTTGACGCTCGTCGCGATGCGCGCCAGCTCGGCGATCGCATCATCGGTGAACGTCAGCAGCGCGCCTTCCGCCGAGACCAGAGCCGCGTACTGTTTGGTGAGCGCATTCTCGGGTTCCGTCATGATGCGCACGAAGTCCTGTTCCGTGAGCGGCTTGAGCTCGACGCGAATCGGAAACCGTCCCTGCAGCTCCGGAATCAAGTCGCTTGGCTTCGACACGTGGAACGCTCCCGCGGCGATGAACAGGACGTGGTCCGTTTTCACCATGCCGTACTTCGTCTGCACGTTGGAGCCTTCCACGATCGGCAACAGGTCGCGCTGCACGCCTTCACGCGACACGTCGGGACCGCCCATCTGCGAACGTTCGCCCGCGATCTTGTCGATTTCGTCGAGGAAAATGATGCCCATTTTCTCGACGCGCTCCAGCGCGTCGGACGTCACGTCCTCCATGTCGACGAGCTTTTCGAGCTCCTGGTCGAGCAAAATGCGACGAGCCTCCGAGACCTTCACCGTCCGCTTCTTGCGGCGCTTGGGCATCATGTCCTGCAGCATCTCGGTGAAATTCTCGACGCCTTCCGGTGCGCCTTGCGGCACGAGCATGTCGAACATCGGCGTGCCCTGCTGCGTCACTTCCACCTCGACTTCGCGATCCTCGAGTTGTCCGTCGCGAAGCAGCTGGCGCAGTTTGTCGCGCGTGCGATTGTAGCGATCCTTGGCGGCTTCGGGGCTGGCCTCGCGCGCGACCTCGCCGCCCGACGACACGACGAACAGTGACGGTCCGCTTCCGGTGCCGGCCGCCGCCGGAGCTGCGCCGTGCTCACTTTCGGCCGCAACTTCCGTTGGGCGTGGCAGCAGGAGATCCAGCAACCGTTCGTCGACGTGCTCGTAGGCCAGGTCTTCGACTTCGTTTTCGCGCTCCGTGCGGACCATGTCGATCGCACTCTCGACCAGGTCCCGCACCATCGATTCGACGTCGCGGCCAACGTAGCCGACCTCGGTGAACTTCGACGCTTCGACTTTGCTGAATGGCGCGCCGGCGAGCCGTGCCAACCGGCGTGCGATTTCGGTTTTGCCGACGCCGGTCGGGCCGATCAGAATGATGTTGTTAGGCGAAATCTCATCCCGAATGCCTTCGGGTGCCTGCTGGCGACGCCACCGATTGCGCAACGCGATCGCCACCGCCTTCTTCGCTTCGTCCTGACCAACGATGTACCGATCGAGCTCGGCCACGATCTGGCGCGGCGTGAGATCGGCGAGTCTGGCTATGGCTTGCTGTGTGTGCTTGGAAGGCATGTATCGTGGTTCCGGGGTACGGCTGCCGGATTACAACTCCAAAACGGTGATGTTCTTGTTCGTATAGATGCAGATGTCGCCCGCAATTTCGAGGCTCTGCCGAACGATCGTCGCGGGGGCGAGGGTCGAATGCGCGAGCAGCGCGCGCGCCGAGGCGAGGGCATACGAACCGCCGGAGCCGATCGCGAGAATGCCGTCCTCCGGTTCGATGATCTCGCCGGTGCCCGATACCACGAAGCCGTGCTGCCGGTCCATCACGGCCAGCAATGCCTCGAGTCGGCGCAGCACGCGGTCGCTGCGCCAATCTTTGGCCAGCTCGACGGCCGCGCGCGACAGATTCTCGGGGAAGCGATCCAACTTCTCTTCGAATTTCTCGAAGAGCGTGAATGCATCGGCAGCCGCACCTGCGAATCCGGCGAGCACTTTGCCGCCCTTGAGTGTGCGCACTTTCTGCGCGTTTGCCTTCATCACGGTTTCTCCAACCGTGACTTGGCCGTCGCCGCCGAGCGCGACTTTTCCATCCCGGCGAACGCCGAGGATCGTGGTAGCGTGAATGCGTGGCAAGCCCGTCATGGCCGGAAAGATAGTCCGAAGCCATGTCGGTTGCTGGTGGCGCGACTATCCGGCGGATCAGGCGCGGCTGCGATCCGGGGTCAATCTAGTCGTCGCTGTTCGCAGGCCATCCGTAGGCAGGAGCGCGCGTTCCATCAAAATCGTCCGCGCGGGAGTTGGCCGGCGACTTCGCTTGGAGCCGGCTTGACGGACCGGTGACGAGATTCACCAGATAACGCCAGTTCAGGACGACGCCGGCAGTCACGAGCGCCATGCCGATAAACGTTGCCGCAATCGAGAACGGCGATCCGCCACCGCTGAGCAAGACGAGCGCGGTGCAAACGAGACTCCCGCCGAGACAGCCCTGCCCAACTCTGTTACGCTCGGGACGCGTTTCTCGACGGCGCTCGACGCCGAAGGGCTCGTCGCGGAGCGCCGCATCGGCGACGAGTGCGCCGCCCACGACAGCGGCGACCAAGCCGCCAATGAATGGGAGTACTTCCATCCAACTCATAGCAGTGTCCGGGTGCAAGAAAGGCGCCGCCCGACTTGCGGTCGAAGCGCCGCTGCTACGCGCGCGGGTGCGCTTTCGTATATACAGCCTTGAGTCGCTCGACGCTGGTATGCGTATAGATCTGCGTCGTAGAAATCGACGCGTGCCCGAGGAGCTCTTGCACGGCGCGGAGGTCAGCCCCGGCATCGAGCAGGTGCGTCGCGAAGGTATGACGCAGCGAGTGCACCGAAAGCCCGGCGTCCTCATCGATCTGGCGCAGGAGCGCGCCAACGACTCTTTGCACCATGCGCACACCGATGCGCGTGCCGGTTCTCGACAAGAAGAGCGCCGACCGGTCGATCGCGACACCGAAGTCGCGCCGCAGCGCCTCGCGCTTGAGCTCGTAGTTGCGTAAGGCGAGCACCGCGTGGTCGCCCAACGGAACGATGCGCTCCTTGCGGCCCTTCCCGCGCACCTTCACCTGCTGCGATACGAGATCGAGGTCGCGCAGATCGATGCCGGCGAGCTCGGAGAGTCGCATCCCGGTCGAATAAAAGAGCTCGAGGATCGCGAGGTTGCGGACATCCGCGAATCGTCCGCTCCAGGCGCGCGTTTCGGCCTGCTGGAAGAGGAGGTCGATCTGCGCGCGGTCGAGATACCCGGGGAGACGTTTGTCGAGCTTTGGCGTGCTGACGCCACGCGCGGGATTCGACGTCACCTGTTCGTTCCGATGCATGAACCGGTAGAGGCTGCGCACGGCGGACAGAGAGCGCGCCACCGACCGCTTCGAGAGGCCGCGTCGCGTCAGGTAGCCCATGAACGCGCGAATCGCCAGCCGGTCCACACCCTCCCACGTCCACGTTTCGGTGCCGTAATACGACGACAGAAACGCGACGAAATCGTGGAGGTCGCGCGTGTACGCCCGCACCGTGTTAGGCGAGTCGTTGCGCTCCTTGTCCAGGTGCTCGAGGAATTCCGCCACCTCGTTCGGCGCGACGCGCTTCGCGGCCCCGGTGCTCACGGCACCACGGCGCTGGGATTAGTCTCGCTCCGCCACGTGTCGATGGCCGACAGCGCGCGTTCGGCGAGGAGCTCACGCCTGCGTCGCTTGTCGCGCACCGGATCCGGGAGCTCGTCCAACAGCGCGAAGTTCGCGTTCATGGGTTGGAAATGCTCGGGACTCGCTTCGCGCAGATAGCGGTACAACGCGCCGATCATCGTCGTGGGCGGCGGAACGACCGGTTCGAGCCCGTCCGTTAGGCGAGACAGGTTGAGTCCGGCGATGAGGCCCGTGGCCGTGCTCTCGGTGTAGCCCTCGACGCCGGTGATCTGACCGGCGAACAAGACGCGCGCGTCGTCGCGCGCCGCGAGATGTGGCGAGAGCGTCGCCGGGGTGTTGAGATACGAATTCCGGTGGATCGATCCAAACCGCACGAATTCCGCGTGCTCGAGACCCGGGATCATCCGAAAGACACGCTGCTGGTCCGGAATCCGGAGCCGCGTCTGGAAGCCGACCATGTTCCACATGCGTGCAGCGCGGTCTTCCTGCCTCAGCTGGACCACGGCAAACGCTTCGCGCGACGTGCGCGGGTCGCGAAGGCCGACCGGCTTGAGCGGACCAAAACGAAGCGTGTCGCGTCCGCGACGCGCCATCTCTTCGACCGGCATGCATCCCTCGAAGTACGGCACCTCATCGAACGCGTGTCCCGTATACGGATCCGCGGCGACGAGTGCATCGAGGAAATCGCCGTACTGCTGTCGATCGAGCGGGCAATTGAGATACGCCCCCGCGGGATCGACATCGTGCATCGTCTCTTTGCCGTAGCGCGATCCGCGAAAGACCACGTTGCTATCGATGGAGTCGCGATCGATGACCGGAGCGATAGCGTCGTAGAACGCGAGGGCATCGACGCCCAATCGCGCGCGAATGCTGTGCGCGAGCGCGTCGGACGTAAGGGGACCGGTCGCGATGATGCAGGGTGGCGCGATCTCTGTGATCTCACGTCGCTCCACACAGATCCGGGGATGCGACTTGATCCGATCGGTGACGGTCGAGGAAAAAACGTCGCGGTCGACAGCGAGTGCCGATCCACCAGGGACTCGCGCTTGATCGGCTGCCCAGAGGATGAGGGAGCCCAGGCTTCGCATTTCGCTCTTGAGGAGGCCATGGGCGTTGGTCTCCTCGGTGCTCTTGAACGTGTTCGAGCACACGAGCTCGGCTAGGCGATCGGTTTTGTGGGCGGCCGTCGCCACGACCGGCCGCATCTCGACGAGCGTGACATCGTGTCCGCGCTCGGCGAGTTGCCATGCTGCTTCGGAGCCTGCCAGGCCACCGCCGACCACCGTGATCATAGGCCAGAAACTAACGCTGGCCAGCGGGTGCTGCGAGGTGCGCTGCGGAATTCGGAGCGGCGACTACCCGGCGACGGCCGCCGGCTCGGGAAGCGGTGCCACGTCCCACTCGTTGCCGCACTTGAGACACTTCCGGAAGTCGCCGCGTGCTTTGGTCGACTTCATTTCGGCGCCGACGAAGCTGCACTCCGGGCACTGCTCGAGGGTGGGCTTGTTCCAGGCAACGAAATCGCACTTCGGGTGATTGACGCATCCATAGAACGCGCGGCTGCCCCGCTTCGAGCGGAGCTGGATAATGTCGCCGCCGTCCTTGGGACATTTCACACCGGTTGGCAGGGCGCGCGTTCCACGACACTTCGGGAACTTGCTGCATCCCAGGAACTCGCCGGATCGCCCGTGCCTGATCACCATGCGCTCACCGCATTCGTGGCAAATCTCGTCCGTTAGGACTGCCGGCTTCCGATCGCGGCCGAGCGGCTTGGTGTAGTCGCAGTCGGGGCGGTTTTCGCAGGCGAGGTACGGACCGAAGATGCCGCCCTTGGGGACGAGGCGACCACCGTCTTTAGGGCACCGCTCTTTCTCGATGGCCGACAGGTCGTGCGCGCGGGCGATCAGATCTTCGATGTTCGCTTTGTCCAGCGATTGCGCGAACGGGCCGTAGAACTCCTCGAGTACGCGGCGCCATCCCATCTCGCCTTCTTCGATCTTGTCCAGCTCCCCTTCCATGTTGGACGTGAACGCGACGTTGAAGATGTCGGGGAACTGGTGGACCATGATCTTGGCAACGGTTTCGCCTAACGGAGTAGGCGTGAACCGACGCTGCTCGAGCGTGACGTAGTGCCGGTCGGCGAGCACCGAGATGATCGATGCGTACGTTGACGGGCGGCCGATGCCGAGGCGTTCGAGCTCCTTGACCAGGCTTGCTTCGCTGAAGCGCGGAGGCGGCTCGGTGAAGTGCTGGTGCGGCATGATCTCGCGCACGGGCACGCTTTCCTGCAGCTCGAGCACAGGCAGCGCCTGTTCATCCTCGAGCGCGCGGCCGTCGCCCTCCTCGTGCGCCTCGCGGTACAGCGCCAGGAATCCGTCGAACTTGATCACGCTGCCGGTCGACCGGAACAGGCAGCGGCCAAGGTCGAAGTCGATGGTGGTGGTGTCGAACACCGCAGGCGCCATCTGCGACGCCATGAAGCGCTTCCACACCAGCTCGTAGAGCTTGAACTGGTCGCTGCTCAGGAACTTCCGGACCTGATCCGGACGGCGCGACGGATCGGTGGGCCTAACGGCCTCGTGCGCGTCCTGCGCGTTGGCTTGCTGCGCCTTGCCGTAGAGCTGCGGACCGGCGGCAAGATGATCCTGGCCGAACAGTCCCGTTAGGACGTCGCGCGCCTGCAGCGCGGCGCTCTCGGCGACGCGCGTGGAGTCCGTACGCATGTAGGTGATGAGACCAACCGCGCCTTCCGGACCGAGCTCGATGCCTTCGTACAGGTCTTGCGCCACACGCATCGTTCGCTTGGAGCCGAAGCCGAGTTTCTTGGCGGCTTCTTGCTGCATGGTGCTGGTGGTGAACGGCGCGGACGAATTTTTTCGGCGCTCGCGACGGCGAACGTCCGTGACGGTAAACGTCTTCCGGTTCTCGAGGTCGGCGAGAATCGCGCGTGCGGCGGCCTCGCTGCCGATTTCGGGCTTTTTCCCGTCGAGCTGATGCAGCTTGGCCGTGAAGCGCTGTCCATCTTTTTCGAGAAGCGCCTCGATTGACCAGTACTCGATGGGCTTGAATGCCCGAATCTCGCGTTCGCGCTCGACGATGAGACGCAGCGCTACCGTTTGCACGCGTCCGGCCGACAATCCTTTCTTGACCGTCTTCCAGAGGAGCGGGCTGGCCTTGTAGCCGACGAGCCGGTCGAGCACGCGCCGAGCTTGTTGGGCTTCGACTTTGCGCTCGTCGATCGACGTAGCGTTGCGAATGGCATTCTGAACGGCATCGCGCGTGATCTCGTGGAACATCACGCGACGCGGCGGCTCTGAGCCCTTGGTTTTGATGGTTTCGGCGACGTGCCACGCGATCGCTTCGCCTTCGCGATCGGGGTCGGTGGCGAGGTACACTCGATCGGCGACCTTCGCGGCGCTCTTCAAGTCGGCGAGTGTTTTCTCTTTGCCCGGAACCGTGACGTACGTGGGCTTGAACCCATGCTCGACGTCAATGCCTAACCCTTTCTCCGGAAGATCGCGCACGTGGCCCACCGTGGCCCGAACCTTATACGACGGGCCCAGGTATTTGCCGATGGTCCGCGCCTTGGCCGGCGACTCGACGATGACCAGGGACTTGCCGGCAATCGTCGCCAAATCGAGTGGCTCTTCGACGTGGGCGCGACGAGACGGACGCCGCCCTTTGCGTTGGGCGCCGGCGGAACGCTCGGCGGACGCGATCACGACTCCCGCGCCGTTCGAGCGGCGACGGGAAGCGGACTTTGGTCCGGCGGTTCCGCTGTTGTCCTGTTTCTTCGCGCGTGGGCGCGGCTTCTTCGAAGTCTTCTTGGCAGCCATGGAATCAGTGTATAGTCACGTTGTCGCCACCTAGCCCATCGTCCATGTAGCCGGCGCCCTCCATCAGGACGCGCAAGTCGTCTAGGGCGATTCGGCCATCGATCTGGCTCAGAGCTCGTTCGATGACATGCTCGAGTTCGATCGCATTAAGCATCCCGGCGCCGCTCATCGATATGAGATGCCCCCATGCGTCGGGGGTAAAACGTCCCCGCTCATGAGGCCCAAGCACGCGAAAGGTCATGCTGCGACTGCTCGACCGCGGCTCCAGCCGGGCCGAGCGTCAAGATTCGCGCATTGAGATGGACGTGCGGCGTCGATTTCCAGCGAGCGCAATCCTTCTATTGCAGCGCTGGATTTGTGCGACTGGGCGCTAAGCGTTTGACTCTCCAATTGAGGCAACGAGTTTTGCGATCTGTGCTGCAACTAGTTCAGTACCAATACGATCGGTGTCAATGACATGGTCAGCCATAAGGTAGGCTGGCTCCCTTTCTTCGAGGAGCCGCTCGAGCGTGGTAACTGGTTCCTGCACTTGAAGAAGCGGCCTCCTGCCCCGTCCCGCCCCCATCCTTAGTATTGCGACTTCGGGCGTGACCCGGAGGTAAATCATACGCCCCGGGGGGCGCAATAGTGCCAAAGCTCCTGGAATAGCGATCCAACCGCCTCCCGGTGCCAGAATGGCACCATGAGACATGGCGAGCTCTTGCGTCAATTCGAGCTCTAGGCGGCGAAAATGGGGTTCGCCGTGGCGCTCGAAGATACCGCTGACGGTCATCCCCGCACGACGCTCGATCTCGTCATCGAAATCGAGAAATGGTCGATCAAGACGTCGGGCTAGCGTGCGTCCGACGGAGGTTTTACCGGCGCCAGGCAACCCGACCAGGATAATGTGTGCAGGCGTCGCGGCGACTCGGTCAAACGGTGCGTCCACGGCTGGCGCGACAATCACGCGGTGGACGGCCGCGGGATTCGCGAGGCGGTCGCGGCAACGTATCCATCGTAGTTGCGGCGGACCTCATCCATCGAGTCGCCGCCGAACTTCTCGAGCCACGCTTGCGCAACAACGAAAGCCGTCATGCCTTCCGCGATCACGCCCATCGCCGGAACCGCGGTCACGTCGGAGCGCTCGGCGACTGCTTGAGCCCGATCTCCGTTAGCAACATCGATCGTTTGTAGTGGGCGCATGAGCGTGCTGATCGGTTTCATTCCCACCCGGATGACGAGCGGTTCGCCAGTGGTGATGCCGCCCTCCAATCCGCCGGCGCGATTCGTTAGGCGCCGCACGTGACCGGTGCGCGGGATGCCGGGCGGGGGGACCATCTCGATTTCATCGTGGGCCTCGGCGCCGGTACGGCGTGCGGCCTCGAAACCCAAGCCGATTTCGACCGCCTTGACGGCGGGAATCGACATGAGGGCGGCGGCGAGACGTCCGTCGAGCTTGCGGTCCCACGAAATATGCGAGCCGAGCCCCACCGGGAGCCCATCGCACACCACCTCACAGATGCCACCGAGTGTGTTTCCCTCGCGCTTCACCGCATCGATGCGCTCGATCATTTTCGCGTCGGCGGACGGATCGAGCGTGCGAAGGGGCGATCGATCGGCAACGGCGTTGATGTCATCAGGCAACGGATCCGGCCGACTGGCATCGATACCACCGAGGTGTACGACGTGGCTCGCGATCCGCACGCCGAACTGCCGGAGGAACATTCGACAGATCGCAGCGGCAGCCACGCGCGCAGTGGTTTCGCGTGCCGATGCGCGCTCGAGGATGTCGCGCGCATCCGATCGCGCGTACTTGAGCATCCCGGAGAGATCTGCGTGTCCGGGCCTCGGCCGCGTCACAACGCGCTTGCGAGGCGCCGGGTCGCCGCTCTGCATCGCGGGATCCATGATCTCCTGCCAGTTCTTCCAATCGCGGTTGGTGATGAGCATCGCGATTGGTGAGCCGAGGGTTTCCCCAGCACGAAAGCCGGAGAGCAGCTCGACTGCATCCTTTTCGATTTGCATCCGGCGACCGCGGCCGTAGCCTTGCTGACGACGCGCCAGGTCGCGATCGATATCGGACGCGGCTAACGTTAGGCCCGCGGG
>Ga0134125_10003035_pt1 | contig 19657 bp, 15 predicted proteins | sample KB31751_FD_96464 | JGI IMG/M metagenome (GOLD analysis project Ga0134125, IMG submission 96464) | Terrestrial soil microbial communities with excess Nitrogen fertilizer from Kellogg Biological Station, Michigan, USA - KB3-175-1 | ecosystem: Environmental > Terrestrial > Soil > Unclassified ... | reverse complement strand
GACTTCCACGAACGCCTGCTCGGCGTGCTGTGCTCGAGTTGGGACGATCCGCGCGAACTGCGCCCCGATTGGCTTGATGCGACGGTATCCGCCGGCCACCTTGACGAACTGGTCGAGTTGCTGGATAGCGAGTTTGGCGACGCAGACATCTGGGCAGTCAAGGACCCCCGCCTGTGTCGTGTGTTGCCGCTGTGGCGGATGGCACTTGATCGCCTGCAAATAGAGCCGAAACTTATCTTCAGTTTGCGTGATCCAGGTGAGGTGATTGGTTCGCTGAAACAACGCAACGGGCTGTCCGCGGCGGCGGGAGCTCTGCTGTGGCTTCGACACTTGGTGGAGCCCGTGCGGGCTTCCTCCGATTTGTCGCGCTGTGTGATCGATTACCCCGAATTGCTGAAGGATTGGCGTTGCTGTATTGGGCGCATTGCTTCGAGTCTGGAAATTACTTGGCCAGTGCCTTCGTCCGAGTGCGCCGCCCAAGTGGACGCGCACTTGCGGAGCGATTTGCGGCATCAGCAGGCGGAAGATACGCGGGAGTTGCTACCCTCCGCCTGGCGTGAGTTGTTGCTGGGGGTATATGCCAAAGCCCAGGCTGTGGCACTTGGCGAAGGTGACTGGGGTGCTTTTGCGTCTGTGCTGCAGGAGGCATTAGGTTTTTTCGCGTTTGCCCGGCCGCTTATTGCCGATCTGCAGCCAGCCTCTATCGAGGCGCGGTTACGACAGCAGCTTGCCGAAACGGATCTTGCCAGGCTGGCCTATCAGGCGGAAGCCGAACGTTTGTTCGGTGAGAATGCTGCGGAGCAACAGCATGCAATGAAATTAGAGCGCAAGCGAAGGGAAGTGGAGGGCAATTGGCAGGCTGAAAAAGAGGCGCGACTCACGGCGGAGCGTCAAGCCTTGTCAAGGGCCGAGGAAGCAAGCAAGGCACAAGCAGGTTGGCAGGCCGAGAGGGAGGCTAGGCAGGCGGCAGAGCAGCAGGCCAAGGCAAGGGGCGAAGAGGCTAGCCAAGCACAAGCGGGCTGGCAGGCGGAGAAAAAGACCCGATTGGCCGCCGAACGACATGGCATGCTGCAGAGTGAGGAGGCGAGTCGCGCCTTGGCGGCTTGGTTAGCGGAGAAGGAAGCTAGATTGGTGGCGGAGCGTCAAGCTCTGTCAAAAGCGGCTGATACGGACAAGGCGCAGGCGAAATGGCTGGCCGAGAAAGAGGCCAGGCTCGTTGCAGAGCACCAGGCCAAGGTACAGACTGAAGAGGCAAGCGAGGCCTTGGTGAAGTTGCAGAAGGAAAAGGGGATCAGGATGAAAATGGAAAATGAGGTGCTGACCTTCGGCACAGAAATGCGGAAGGCCTTGGAAATCGTGCAAGCGCAGAGCGAGGCGCGCGTGGCTGCGGAACAAGCGCTCGCGATGGCCCGTATCAGGCAGGTCGAAGTGCAGGGTGAGATGGTACGGTGCAATGCGCGCATCACCATGCTGGAGCAGATCTGTGCAGAGCTGGACATGATCAAGGCCAGCCGCTCTTGGCGGTGGACGCGTCCGTTGCGATTTGTGATGCGCACCTTGCGATACCGCGGCGTAAGTCCCGAGGACCGTCGCCGGCTGGGCTGGCCGGTGCGGCCGATTGCCGCGGTGGCTTCGTCCGGTATGCCGGTAGTAGCTCAGCCTGCGGTGATCGTCGAGGGCGCCCCGCCCGCAGCTGTGGCTTCACTGGTCGGCGAGCAGCAGTTCCCCGGCGTGGCCGTACACCGTGCTCAATTGACGCCACAGGCGCCATACCAGCGTGATTTCTTTCTGTGGGCGGTAATAGATTGGCATTTTCGCATTCAGCGGCCGCAACACCTAGCGCGTGAGTTGGCGGCGGCCGGACATCGAGTGTTCTACGTCTCGAATAATTTCATTGATCGGACTGAGCCTGGTTTCAGCATCGAGGCGCTCGATGCCGACGGGCGCCTGTTCCAGGTGCATCTGCATCTCGCCGGCAGTCCGGCGATCTACCACGCGGCTCCGAACGATGCACAGCGCGAGCAGCTGCGCGCCAGTATCGGCCAGTTGCTGGCCTGGACGCGTAGTCGCGCTTGCGCCTCGCTGGTGCAACACCCGTACTGGTTGGAGACGGCCCAAGTGCTACCGAACCAGCGCTTGGTCTACGACTGCATGGATCACCACGGTGGATTCGCCGACAACACGCAGGACGTGCTGGCGCGCGAGAGCGAGCTGATGCGCATTGCCGACCTGCTGGTGGTGACCTCCGACTGGCTGCAGCGCGAAGCCGGGCAGCACAACCCGCAGTGCCTGATGGTGCGCAACGCTTGTCAGTACGAGCACTTCTGCGAACAGCCGTCTGAAGTGTTCCGCGATCCACATGGCCGCCGCGTGATCGGCTATTACGGCGCCATCGCCGAATGGTTCGACTTGGACCTGCTGGAGAAGGTGGCGCGTGGCCACCCGGATTGCCTCGTGCTCATGGTGGGCGCCGACACGTGCGGCGCGCAGCAGAGGCTCCGGCATCTGGACAACGTGGAGTTTACCGGCGAGGTGGCCTACGCGGCCCTGCCGTATTACCTCTATGGCTTCGACGTCTGCCTGTTGCCGTTCCAGGTCATCCCGCTCACCCTCGCCACCAATCCGGTGAAGGTCTACGAATACCTGAGTGCCGGCAAGGATGTGGTCTCGATCGACCTGCCCGAGATCAAGCAATTCGGCGACCTGGTGTGCACCGGCGCCGACCACGACGGCTTTCTCACCGCGCTCGCGACGACGTTGAGCGCACCAGCCGACCCGCAGCTGGTCGCGCGTCGGCGAGAGTTCGCCGCCGCGCAGACCTGGGCGCATCGCGTGCGCGACTTGGCGCAGGGCATTGATGCGCTGCCGCAGCCCAAAGTCAGCGTGGTCGTGGTGACCTACAATAACCTCGACCTCACCAAGGTCTGCCTGGACAGCCTCGACCGCTACAGCGATTACCCCAACCTTGAGGTGATCGTGGTCGACAACGCCTCGGTAGATGGCACTCCCGCTTACCTGCGCGCATGGGTGGAGACGGGCGGTAACAGGCATGTCATCCTCAATCCGGACAACCGCGGCTTTGCCGCAGCCAACAATCAAGGACTGGCGGCGGCTGGTGGCGACTACTTGGTGATGCTCAACAACGATACCCACGCCACCCCCGGCTGGGTAGCCACGCTCGTGCAGCACATGCAGCAATCGGAAGCGCTGGGCATGCTCGGTCCGGTCACCAACAACATCGGCAACGAGGCGCGCATCGACATCCACTACGAAGACATGGAGCAGATGCTGAGGGTCGCTGCAGATTACACTGCGCGTCACGCCGGTCAGCTCACGCCGCTGCACACTGCCGCGTTCTTCTGCGTGATGATGCCGCGTCGCGTCTACGAGAAAGTAGGGGATCTGGACGAGACTTTTGGCATCGGCATGTTCGAGGACGACGACTATTGCCGTCGCGTGCAGCAGGCCGGCTGGCAAATCGCCTGCGCCGATGACGTATTCATCCACCACCACCTGTCCGCCTCGTTCAAAAAGATCAGGCAGGAGAAGCGGCAGGCGATGTTCGAGCAGAACAAGGCGATCTACGAGGCGAAGTGGGGCACGTGGGTGCCGCACAAATACCGATCCATACAGTAATGACCAACGGTCTGGAGGCTTCAACGTAATGCGCATGAACAATCTGCTTGCCACGCTCTCCTTGTGTGTTTTGCTTACAGCTGTCGCGGCTTGCGGCAAGGACGATCAAACGCCAGCTCCCGCTGCACCTGTGTCGATGGCGGCCGCCCAGCACGACCAGGCCAACTTGAAGATTGTTGAATATGGGCCGAAGGAAACACGCGCCAGCGTACCGTTCAATACACAGCCTTCGGGAAAGGCTGCTTTGTGGATGAAGTTGGATCACCCGGTGACTACTCCCAACGTGGCGATTTGGTGGGGTGAGCATAGGCTCCAGAGCGCGATATCCGGCGATGACATCAGTGCCGAGGTACCAATCCAGCTGTTTAATTCTCCCGGCAAATACCCGTTGCAGGTCCGTGGTGGAAAGGACAGAAGCGACGACAAGAGCAACATTGTCTATTTCACCGTGAATTGATGAGAGAGATGTCGCACAAACGTTAGGAAGCTCCTGTTTTGCTTGTCATGCCAACGGGAACTTGGGTGTGCCGTCTCGTGCCTTTGAACGTAAAGGTACGATCCATTGCTTTCGCAGAAATAGCGCGCAAGAAACAAATTAATCAGTCCATACTTGTCAACAGCTATCGACCAGCTGTGTATCGTGGCCAGGTAGATACCAGTGGAAGTAGTGTAATGACTGACAATTAGTCAAGCTTGTGACTGACACGGATTTATGTTGCGAAGCGGAATGCGCTGATGTCGCATAGGTGTCGTGACGACTACACGCAGTGGGCTAAGGAGTGTCGATGAATCGCATATGCGCAGCCGCCGCAGCGGCAATTTCGAGCGGGCTTGACGGCATCGGTCGCATGCCGAAGGGGCAGGAATGAACGTGACTGGCAGCATGCCGCGGCATGGTCACCATGCGATACGTTTCCTTGCATGGACAATCGCGATTGCTGCGTTCTTGAATGTAGTGTTCTTCACCCGCCGGGCATCCGATCCAGTGATGCGTTCGGACGCGTGGTATTTCCTCGACGTTTTCATCAGCAAGGCGATCGACGGCACGCTTGGTTTAGCCGACTTCTTCGTCAAGCGTCATGGCGTCGATCATGCGCAACCGGCGAACAAGCTAGTGTTGTACATGACCTGGCGTTATTTCCATCTCGATTTCGTGTTCGAGGCGCTGGTGGGTGTGTTCGCGGCGGGTGTGTGTATGCTGCTTTTCCACCGGTTTTCCGTGCGCGCAGAAGGTGGGCAGTCAGTCGGCTTGCGTCGCTATGTGGCATGGGCCGCCATGGGCACGGTGCTGTTTTCGATGGGCACGAACATGACTTGGGTGTGGTCGCTGGTGACTCTCGAGTACGTGACCTTCATCCCGATGCTGTTGTTCGCGTGGGCAGTATGGACGGTATGGGTGTCGCCATCGTCCATGGGTTACCTCTTGCTGGCCGGTGCGACGCTGCTACTCGGCGTGGTCAACGACGACAGCGCTTGGATCGTGCTGCTGGCCGTGACGATGACCTGTGGAGTGATCACCTTGGGCGATCGCACGATGCGCGTTCGCCGTGCGTGGAAGATGTTTGCGGTGGTCATGGCATGCATGCTGATGGTGCGCATCGGATATGTATTCGCGCCCGTGGTTGGCGGCGCAGAAAATCCACCTTTGGGCAGCTACCTTGCAAATCTGTTTGTCGTTGGCGGGCATGGAGCGTGGTGGCGCTGGTTCGCCTGGCCGCTGTTGCTGTCGATATTGCCGGAGAGTCCGTTTCGCTGGTTGAACGGGACCACGTGGTTTGTCGTTGAATGCGTAGTGGTCATGCTGCTGCTACTTGCGCATGGCTGGTTCTGGCGGCGTGCGCTGTGCGGAAACGGCAACCTGGCCAAGTTCGCCGCGGTATTCCTGATGTTCATGACTTACGGTTGGGTGGTCGGCATCCTGATCTACCGGGTTTCCGAGTACGGCAACATGTATCTGTACCAGCATCGTTATTACAGCTTGTACCAGTTCAACCTGATCGCGTTGTTGATGATGTGGGCTGCATCCGACGACGTGGTGACTCGTCCTGGAGGTCGTCTCCGTCGCGCGGTGGCCGTAACGCCATATGTTGGTGTGCTGGTTCTGCTGGCCGTGCAGACGCTATTCGCCGTACAGGGGTGGCGCGCTCGGGTCTATTCCCAAGCCTACTATCGCCAGATGGCCGTACAGCTCTGGGAACTGTCGAAGAACCCAGACAGCATTGACGGATGCTTGGCCGAGCTGGTGATATGCAATTATCCGGAGCCGGTACGCAGCCGTGATATTAGGCTTCTCCACGACCACAAGCTCAACGTGTTTTCGCCGGAAGTGCAGCATTGGCATCGCTATCTGCCACGGACGTCCGACGCCGAGTAAGGCAATACCATGCCATCAAGATCCAGGCAATCCCACACCATGAAACACATCCTCTGCATCGTCGGCACTCGTCCCGAAGGCATCAAGATGGCGCCGTTGATCAAGGCGTTGAAGCAAGAGCCTTGGGCGAAGGTCACCGTGCTCGCCACGGCACAACATCGCGATCTGCTCGATCAGGTGCTGGCCTTGTTCGATATCGTGCCGGACGTGGATCTCGACATCATGCGACCGAACCAGGCGCTTCCCGAACTCACGGCGCGGTTGATTTCCGCGCTGGACGCGAAGTTCGGCGAAATCTCGCCCGACGTGGTGCTGGCGCAGGGCGATACCACCACGGTGATGACGGCGGCACTGGTGGCGTTCTACAGGCGTATTCCGTTTGGCCATGTGGAGGCGGGGTTGCGTACGCACGATTTCGACAACCCTTTCCCGGAAGAAATGAATCGAGTGGTTGCGGGGCATCTGGCGCGCTGGCATTTCGTGCCGACAGAGCGTTCACGGCAGAACCTGTTGCGCGAAGGCATTGCCAATGCGGCGATCCACGTCACCGGCAACACAGTGATCGATGCATTGCTGGAGGTGGCCGCCACTGACTGGCCGTTGGATATTCCGCTCGATGCGAGCAAGCGCTTGGTGCTGGTTACCGCTCATCGACGCGAAAACTTCGGCGAGCCGTTCCGTGCAGTCTGCCGCGCGATCAGGGCTCTTGCCGACCGCCATCCCGACATCGAAGTGCTTTATCCGGTGCATCCCAATCCGAACATTCGTGCCATGGCGCACGAACTGCTTGGCGCGCATCCGCGCATCCGTTTGTGCGCGCCGCTCGACTATGCGCCCTTCGTGGAGGTGCAGAAGCGTGCGCACCTGATCCTCACTGATTCCGGTGGTGTGCAAGAGGAGGCGCCGGCATTGGGCAAGCCCGTGCTGGTGTTACGCACGGAAACCGAGCGACCAGAAGCGGTGGACGAAGGCGTGGTTCGCCTAGTCGGTACTGACGAGGCGCGCATCCTCGAAGAGGCTTCGCGCCTGCTCGACGACGCGCAAGCGTATCGTGCGATGGCGCGCGGTGTTTCACCCTATGGCGATGGGCATGCATCGCAGCGCATCGTAGGAGTCCTGCGCGAAGCCGAAGGTGGGACATCCAGTCCTGGGCGTTGATGTCGTGACCGTGCAGGGCTGGCGGCGCCATCGCTGGCTGTTGAGCGAGCTGCCGCCGGACGTTGTGGGCGTAGTCTGTGGAGATTTTCGCTGGACAGGTTGGGTTTTCGATCCGGAGCAAGCATGCGCATCCTGCTGGTCGCGTACAGCTACCCGCCACAGGCCTTCCCGCAGGCGATTCGCTGGTATTATCTGAGTCGCGAGCTGGCGAGATCGGGAGTCGATGTGCATGTGCTGGCGCCGGACATTCCTTCGCGCGACGGCAGCGCCTTGGAGCCGCCGACGGGCGTGACTGTGCATCGCTGCGATGCCGGTGGCCTTGCAGGCTGGCTCGCGCGCCTGCAGCGTGCAAGCCGGCGGCATGTCGATTCTCGTGCAGAGAGCGGATCGACTAGAGCTTCGCCGATGATCGGGCCTGTCGTATTGAACTGGAAGGGGCGCCTGCTTCAGCGGATGGACTGGCTGATTGGCCTGTTTCGCTACCCCGACAGTCGCGGTCAGTGGCTGGCGCCCGCCAGCAGGGCGTTGAGCCGGCTGCTGGATACTCTTCAGCCGGATCTGTTGATCAGCTCGCATGAACCGCCTGTTTCATTGCAGCTGGGTTTGCGCATGGCCGGGCGTGTGCCGCGTTGGCTGGTCGATTTGGGCGATCCGGTGTTGACGCCCTATACGTCACCACGCTGGCGCCGGCAAGCCTTGGCGTTGGAGACACAAGTCTGCCGTCGTGCCGATGCGATCGTGGTGACCACGGAGGCCACACGCGATTTGCTGGTCGAGCGCCACGCTGTCGACGGGGAAAAATTCCTCGTGATAGGCCAAGGTTTCGACGACGACCAGCCCAGACTGCAGGCCGCAGCCTCCAGTCCCGGCCGCGACAACCTGCGCCTGCTTTACACCGGGCGCTTCTATCCGTTCCGCGACCCGACCCCGTTGCTGGAAGCCGTGCTCGGTCTTGAGCGGGTGAGCCTGACTATCGTGGCTCCCTCCGTGCCGCCTGGCCTTCTTGACTACACGGCCCGCAGCGGTGGACGGATTGCCTTCCTCGGCGAGCTGCCACATGTCAAGGTGCTTCAGCTGCAGCGGGACTGCGATGTACTGGTGAACATCGGCAATGCCGGGCATGCGCAGACACCGGGAAAGCTGTTCGAATACCTTGGCAGCGGCAAACCGATCCTGCATTGCCGCTATGCGGAGGACGACCCGGTCAATGGCCTGATCTCGGCCTGGAAGTGCGGCTGGTTCTGCCACAACGACAAGGACAGCCTGCGATTGTTGCTCGTCGGATTGCTGGCGGAGCCGCAGCGGCTGGTCGAAGCGGCTTGCGGCGATGTCGAAGCGATCACTCGCCGTGGCTGGTCGAAGCTCGGCGGTGAATTGCTGGCAGGGATGCGTTGCTTAGCTGGTTAGAGTTCGCCCGCCATCGACGCGTGACGAGCTGCGTGGCGATTGTGGCGCCACAACGGCAACAGGCAAGCCAGTCCGGTGAGGGCAATGATCGGCGTCAGCACGCGAATGGCGATGGCCGTCGCGTCGGCCGTGGCCGCGGAACTGCCCAGCCAGATCATGATGCCGCGACTGCTCAGCTCCGACACGCCCAGCCCTCCCGGCGTCATGCTGGCGACTACGGCCAGCATGACGCCGCCCAGCAGCAGGCTGACCTGATCGAAACCCAGCACCAGGTTCATGGCGCGTGTGACCACCCACCATGTTGCCGCGTAGAGCAGCCAGATCGCGACGGTCAGCAGGCTCGCCCGGATGATGCGAGGGGCTTTGCGCAATGCTTCGGTGTATGGCTGTAGGCGTTGCGGCAGCCGGTCCGCGTGACTGGAAAGCAGAGCCAGCACGATGCCTGCCAACAAGGGCATCAACGGGGCGAGCAACGCCAACCTGGGCCATCTGAAGTGGCAGAGCAGTCCATAGAGGCCGATGCCGACCATGCCGCACAGGTCGAGCACGCGTTCGGTGAAGAAGGCCGACACGCCAAGTCGCCAGGCACTGCCGTGGCGATCCGGAATCATGCGGATCTTGATCGCCTCGCCAAGCTGGAACGGAGTGAGTGCTGCCAGTCCGGCCGATACACCGTTTGCGCAGAATGAATAGGCAAAGCGGCGGCTGGTGGGGCGGATGCCGAGCACGATCAACCAGCGCCATCCACGCGTGGCGAAAATGAGTGTCAGCAGCGGAAGCTCGCCCATGACCAGTATGTCCAGGCGCATGCCACGCAACGCGAGTCCCACCGCGTGCCAGTCGAACAGCCGCACGGTCAAGTCCACGCAGACGGCCAGTATCAGCAGCACCAGCACATAGCGCAGCCAGTGAAGCACTTTTCTGCGCATGGGATGGGGAGTGGCAGGCGGAGAGGTGGGCATGGCGATATCGATAGCAGGCGTGTACTGGATTTTGCGTCGAAACCGGCCGGTCTCAGGAACGGCAGGTTTCGGCGAGGATGTCATTGGCCGTCTGCAGGACGCGTTCTTGGTGATCCTCCAGGCCGACCCATAGCGGTAGTCGTACCAACTGGTCGCTCATCGCGTCGGTACGGTGCAGTTGGCCGTGGGCCCTGCCGTAGCGTTGTCCGGCCGGGGAGCTGTGCAGGGGGATGTAATGGAACACGGTGCCGATGCCGGCGGATTTCATCTGCGCGATGAAATGCGTGCGCTGTTCCAAACCTTGCAGCAGCAGGTAGTACATGTGGGCATTGTGCGTGCAGTCTGCGGGAATGACGGGACGGCGCAGGGCGCCTCGTGCCTCCAGCGGCGCAGCCCATCGATGGTAGTTCGCCCACAGATCCAGTCGGCGAGCCGTGATCGCTTCCGCCTGTTCGAGCTGTGCGGCGAGGAAGGCGGCGATCAGTTCGCTCGGAAGGTAGGAAGAGCCGATATCGACCCAAGTGTACTTGTCGACTTGGCCGCGGAAAAACTTGCTCCGGTTGGTGCCTTTCTCGCGGATGATTTCCGCGCGCTCGGACAGCGCAAGATCATTGACTAGCAGCGCGCCACCCTCGCCCGAGATTACGTTCTTGGTCTCGTGAAAGCTGAGCGCGGCGAGGTGGCCGATGCTACCCAGTGGCTTCCCCTTGTAGGTCGAGAAAATGCCCTGTGCTGCGTCCTCGACGACTTTTAGGCCATGTCGTGCTGCGATGGTCATGATGGTGTCCATTTCGCACGGCACGCCGGCGTAGTGCACCACGCAGATCGCGCGGGTGCGCGGCGTGATGGCGGATTCGATCAGTGTTTCATCGATGTTCAACGTATCGGGACGGATGTCCACGAATACCGGTATCGCGCCACGCAGCACGAAGGCGTTGGCCGTCGATACGAAGGTGAACGAGGGCATGATGACCTCGTCTCCGGGTTCGAGATCTAGCAGGATGGCGGCCATTTCCAGGGCCGCGGTACAGGAGTGGGTGAGCAGCGCCTTGGCGCAGCCGATGTGCTGTTCAAGCCACTGATGACAATGCCGGGTGAAGGGGCCGTCGCCGGAAAGCTGCCCGTTCGCATGCGCTTTCAGGATGTTGCCGGCCTCGTTGCCGGTCATGTAGGGCTTGTTGAATGGGATGGCGATGCTTGTCATGGTCGTGTCGTTGGGAACTGGAAGATGGTGGCGTGGGGCGATGCAGTGGTCACTTGTGGCACACCATGATCGCGTGGGTGTAGGGGACGTGGAGCAGGTCGTCGCGGCGAAAGACCTCGATGGTGGAAAATCCGCCGGGGACGAGTGACTGATAGCCGGCGATAGTTCGCACGTTCTGTCCGCGGTCCCGCGAAATCAGCATGCGCGCAACGCGTGATTGCCCTTCGCAGTAAGCGCCGTCAAGCGTGACCAGCCTGCCGCCCGATGCCAAGCGCTCGTGGAGGTTGCGCAGCAGGGAGTGGGCGCCATCATCGTCCAGATGGTGTAGGACGCCGATCACGATCACTAGGTCGCACGGTGGCATTTCGTCTGCTGGCAGAGTCGTGATGTCGGCGCAGGAAAATGTTCCACGGTGGCCGAAACGCTTCTTGGCCGCGTCGATGTAGTTTTCGGAGAGATCAAATCCGTGGTAGTAGATGCCGACAGGGAGTTGTTCCAGTATCTGCGCTGTACCGCAGCCCACGTCCACCATGCGTATGCCCGGTTCGGCGCGGATGTAGTCCCGGCAGAGAATGCGTCGCGCTTTTCGTGCACCCAAGCCGTTTTGCAGTGCATCGTAGACCCGCGGGTCGGACAGAATGCTGCGAATACCGCTAGTGATCTGACCCATTCGTTATCCTAATGTGTGCCGAAATCAGGGGTATTGCCGGTGATATTTAGATGGCAGGTGTCATAAGCGTGGGTGATGGTGAAATCCACGCGGCCCACGCACGCTGAATCCGATAGTTCCAGGCTTGGGTTGAAATGCGAATGTGCTAGGAGTGGCGTACCCGGTAGGTGCGCAGTATCTGCTGCAGCGGGAATGGTGGAAGCCTGTGCCAGCCTTCCAGGGCGATGCCACGTTCAGCACGATCTCGACGTCATGATCTAGTGGCGAAAGACAACAGGTTGCGAAGGCGATGACGCGATCTTCGTGCCGTGCGATCCAGGCTCCCAGCTTCCAGTTTGGGCGAGTTCTGCCTGACGAACAAAATGGCCCATTCAGCGTAGCCTTCGGTGATACGTGCCGGCTCGAGTAGCGGATTGGTGTGGTAGTGGCTGCGGTACAAATGGAAGGACCGCAGTGCGACGGTGGCAGTGGCCGGGCTGTCCTCCGCTGCGGCGAGTTGAAAGCGTAAGGCCATGGCGGCTGGTTCGTCGGAAATCGATTCTGACAGGCTCTTGGAATGGTACCAGCGTAGCGGTTCGGCAACACCCTCGGGTTGCGGTCGGGTTCCATGGAACCCGGCCACAACGGGTCTACTTAGGGATGATTCGAAGTCCCCTCGCCTTCAGTTGAGTCTGAACAATCAGCTTCTTTTTCGTCATTCCTGCGAAATCAGGAATCCAGTGTCTTTGTGTTCAATGACTTGACGACACTGGATCCAGCTTTCGCTGGGATGACGAGCAAAATCAGAGCTTCCCTTAGGTAGGCCATGTCAGTTCGTCGGGCAGGTGATGCGGCGGGTCAGCGCGCCGAGCAGGTCGGTGCCATCCCAGATATGATGGAAGTCCAGTGCACGGCCCAGTGGCACGATACGGTCGATGGCGCGGTTGCCGATGGCGTACAACAGCTGTTGCAACTGTTCGGCGTCGAAGCCGAACTGCACGAGCGTCTGGTCGCGGTCGTCGAGCTGGGCAGCCAGTTCGATGAGGTTTCTCAGTACGACTTCAGCCACCAAGCCGTGGCCGGACTGCTGTTCACGCATGGTGCCGTCGGCCGTTGGTGCCGAAAGCCGCAACGGGAATGCATTGAGCGGGCCGGCGAGGTGCAACGAGTTGCCCTGCGCGGCCAGCAGATGGGCATCGGTGAGCCGGGCCATGAGCGCAGCGGGTTCGTCTTCGTGGCTGGCCGCCGCACGGCGCACCTGCGGCCAGAATCGCGCCTGTGCCTGCTGAACCGTGGTTGTGTCACCGACCCAGTACACGGTGCGCGGCGAAGAGCAGGCCTGCTGGCCGAACCACAAGGTGTCGTTGCAGAAGCGGCGCGCGAGTTCGGAGAGCTCCTCCTCGCTGGATTGTGTCATGCGGGCTGCGTCGAAGACGGCTACGCCGAAGCGATCTGGAAACGCCATTTCGACCGCCAGCGGGGCTAGTGGCACTGCGCGGATGCGCGCCACCGTCCGGTCACCACCCCAGACGATGCGGGCATGGCAATACTGCGACAACAGTGCGGTGATGCTGTCGTCGTGCGGGTAGGTCAGCAGCAGTTGGCGTTCGAGCACGCCGGCATGCGTGCCTTCGGTGTGCATGGCTTCAAGCAGGCCAGCCATAGCGGTGCGTTGCGTACTGGGCTTTTGCGAGAGCCGGGCGAGATTACGGTTGCCGCACAGCACCGACATCAGCCAAGCGTAGGCAAACAGCACATCGACATTGGCCGGCGCCATGTGGAAGATCAGGCCACGAGCTAGGGCTAGCTCGCCGCCGGAGCTCTTCGCCAGCTGCGAGAGATGCTCGATGGCCGCAGGACGGAACCAGTGCGCCAGGGTGGCCAGTTCCGGGAACCGGCGCAGCTCAGGCAGCTTGAGGATGCGCTGGGCAAACTCGCGCACGAACGCGATGGTGGCCGGATCGAACGGTGGCAGCGGCGGCAACTGGCTCAGACGCGTCAGCTGTTGGTCGAGCGAGCGTTCGGGCGATGTGGTGAACAGCAGGGTCGTCATATACTAGGCACCGATCGGGTATCGCTGCAGCCACGCACCTCGACGTTCTTGAGTCGGCCGAGGATGCCGAAGTGTTTGCCGAGACGACCACAGGGACAGTCGTCCTCGCCGTGCACCACACCGAGATCCTCGGTGAGTAGGCTATGACCGGGATAGCTTCGCGGAAGCAGGCTGAGTACCTGGACCACTCCCGGTGTGCCGACAGCTGCGGGTCGCAAGGTTTGTGGATCACGCACGATCACGTCTGCATAAGCAGGTGCGTGGAGATGGCTTTCTTCGCATTCGAAGAAGATCGATCCGACTTGTTCGACCATGCCGTAATAGTTGTGCACGCGCTCGATGCCGAAGGTTTCGAGCAGTGCCGATTTGAACGAGGCATTGTCGACTTTGCGCTCCTCCATCTTCTTCCATCCACCGCCATGCACCAGTAGGCTGCCTGCAGGGAAACGGAAGCGCCGTCCGGCGGCTTGCGCTGCCAACAGCAGCGACTGCCATACGATGAACGTGAAGCCGAACAGCAAGATGGGCTGCTCCGGGTGCGCGGCTAGCCATTCCTCCAGGGTCTGCCAATCCGGGCGCAACTGCTCGTCCAGCAGGTAGAAATGGTCGCGCCCAAAATTGGAGAAGCCGAGGATGCCGGCAGCGCGGGCGTTGAAGCGGCGACGGTCGCGCAGGAAGCTATCCTCGTCCACCACCAGCATCGGCATCCGCTTGTTGCCCGCGAAGTGGCCGAAGATGCGTGCCAGTGCGCGGGTCTGTTGACGGGCGGTGTCGGCATCGAGAACGATGCGGGAGACGGCTGCACCGGTCGTGCCGCTGGAGACCAGCGTGCGGCTGACGGCTTCGTCCGGCACGCTCTTGAGCTCCAGCAGCTTGAACAGTCGTACCGGTAACCATGGCAATTGTTCGATCTCCGCGGCTTGGTCAGCATCTGGCCACAACGCATCGATCATGTGCGCGTATTCCGGGCACTGCGCGCGGTGCAGCTGATGCAACTCGCGTAGCCCATCCATCAGCCAAGTGCGCTTGCGCTCGCGGTCAAGGTCGAAGACGCCAACCGCCAGTGGATCCGTCGGGGCATTCATAGTGCGCTCCGCTGCTGGGTCATGGCGAGCAGCGTGGTGTAGTCGATCTTGCCGGTGCCGAGCAGTGGCAGGCTCTGCAGCGCCAGCGTACGAATATGGCCAAGGAACAATTTGTAGCGCTGACCGATGCACTGCTTCAGCGCTTCGGCATCTACGCTGGCGTCGGCGGCGACGAACACGACCAAGTCATCGTCGCCGCCCGAGCAGGCGAACTGGTTAACGAACTCGCGTGCGAGCATCGCTTCCACCTCATCCAGGTTGATGCGATTGCCGGAGACCTTGACAAAACGCTTGATCCGGCCGATCAGCCAAGCGTAGCCGTCGTCGTCAAGGCGTGCCAGATCGCCCGTGCGCAGCATGCCATGCTGGGTGTCACCCAAGGCGAGGTCAGCACGCCGTTCAGCGTAACCGAGCATCACGTTGGGTCCGCAATAGATCAATTCTCCAGTGTCTCCGTCCACCGTTAGTTCGCCTCCGGGTACGGCGATGCCGATGCTGCCGACTTTCTGGGCGAGCCGTGCTGGCGGAACGAAGCTGATGCGCGGTGCGGCTTCGGTCTGCCCATACATGACGAAGAAGGACAGTTCGAGTTGCTGTGACACCTTGACGAAGTGCTCGATGAGTGCGTCGCGCAGTCGGCCGCCTGCCTGGGTGAGCATGCGCAAGGAGGTCAGCCTTTGCCGGGGCAGATCGAAACGGCGAAGCATTTCGTACATGGCCGGTACGCCCGAAAGCGAAGTGATGCCGGTCTCGCGCGCCAGTTCCCAGAATTCACGGCTCACCAAGGCGTGGTCAGTAAGCACAAGACTGGCGCCCGCCAGAAGGTGGCTGTTGAGGATCGACATGCCGAAGGAATAAGCCAGCGGCAGAGTGGTGATTGCTCGATCGCGCGAGTTCAGTTCCAGGTACCGGACGATGGAGGCAGCATTGGTGGCCAAGGCTTCGGCGCTGTGGCGAACCAGTTTGGAGGAGCCGGTGCTGCCTGAAGTGTTGAGCAGCAGGGCGAGGCGTTCGTTAGAGGGGGGGGGCTGCTCCTCGTCATTTCGCAGGCAAACTATCAGCTTTGTTTCCGCCGATAGCGCGGGCAGCGGCACGTAGCCGGCGGGCAGCGGTGCCGTGCACGGCAAGGCCAGCCAGTCAGGCTGGTAGTGCGCCACCAAGGCATCGCGCAGAGACACTTCCATGTCCGCCTGCATCAGCAACGGCACGTGGCGCTTACTGCGCAGCGTACCCAGGTACAGCGCAACGGCCTCGACCCGGTTTGGCATGGCGAGGAAGCCCAGCGTGCGGCGCTCGGGCAACTGCGCGGCGGCGGCATCAGCCATGGCAGCCAGCTCGCCGTAGCTGACCCGGCGCTCGCCATACAGCAATGCCACGGAACCGGCAGGATGTTGTTCGAGTTGCCAGAATGTCGAGCTCATACCGTCATCTGTCCGTCGACTCCGATCACCTGGCCGGTTATGTAGGCTGCGGCGTTTGACAGCAGGAAACCGGCGACATCTGCCACTTCTTCGGGCGTGCCCGCACGCCCCATGCCTATGGATGCCAAGCGTGCTGCACAGGCTGCCTCGGGCAGACCAGCCGTCATGTCGGTGGCGATGAAACCAGGCGAGATGGCGTTGACGCGGATGCCCTTGGGGCCCAGCTCCTTGGCGGCCGAGAGTGTCATGCCGACCACTGCGGCCTTGCTAGCCGCGTATAGGGCAAGTCCGGCTGCGCCGCGTACGCCCATGATGGACGCAAGGTTGACGATGCTGCCGGTTTTGCGACGTGTCATCAGGCGTGCCGCATACTGGACCATCATCAAGGGAGCCTTGATGTTGATGGCCAGTACGCGATCAATCTCCTCGGGACGAATCATACCGAGCAGGCCTTCATGCAGGATACCTGCATTGTTGACCAAGCCGTCCAGGCGACCGTAGCGCTTGAAGATGTCTTGGAACAGGGCCGGGATCAAGTCGCTGCGCTCGAGATCCATGCCGATGCAGAGTGGTTCCGGTGCGCCAGTCTGGTGGCACCCTTCGAGTGTTGCTGACAAGGCATCGACACTACGCGCGCAGAGCACCAATTGCTGGTTCTCTTTTGCGCAGCGCAGGGCGATGGCTTGGCCAATGCCGCGCGATGCACCGGTGATCAGAGTGACCGGGGCCTCGTCAGCCATGGTCAAACTTCCACGCCGTATTTGCGCACGATCTCACGGGCCTTGCCGACCGTGTTCATGTCGATCACGTCGTCCATGTCGATCATGATTGCGAACTGCTCCTCCAGTGCCGAAATTACCGCCATATGGGCGATCGAGTCCCATTGCGGGATGCTGGCGTAGCGCAGGTCGTCGGTGATCTGTGCAGCCGGAATTCCCAACACCTGGGCAAAGGCGGAGACAACCTTGTCGTTCGTCGCGATATCGTTCATAGGAATTTCCTGTATCCAAACAAAGTCGTGTCGTAGCGGAAGCCGAGTTTTGCGTACAGATTGATCACGCCAACGTTGGCCGCTGATACCAGAGTGGAACAACGCTTCACCTGCCGATTCCCCAATCGCTCAAGCGCGCATATCCATAACGGCAGTGCCAGGACGGCGTAACGTCGAGTGGCTCCGGTCAGGATGAGATTGGCGTGTTGACCTTCGTCGGTGAGACGCTCTGCATGGAACCCGATCACCTTGCCATTAGACTCCACCGTCTGCAGCAGGCCTTGGTCGAGCAGGTCGCTGACCCAGTTGACGGTTCGACGCGCAGCCAGTGCACGGGCAATGGCTGGATCTTCCAGAAGTCGGCCATGGTGGAAGTCTTCGTGGGCAATGGCCTGCAATGTGGGCAGGTCGCCATGGTTCGCCAGGCGAAATCGGGGGCGCATGCGTGCAGGAATCACGGGCAGTCCGGCAAAGCCGTCGCGAGACAGCGTCAGCGAACACTCCACCATAGTGTGGCCGCTTTGCTCCATGGCGAGACGCAGCAGCAGTGCTTCGGCGGGTACGCGGCCAAATAGATAGTCGACCCCGTTCTGTCGCGCCCAAGTTTCGGCCTGCTCTAGCAACGCGCAAGCTTCTTCAGTCGTGTCGGCCTGGATCGAGGTGAGTTCGGCGGTGCCGAAGCCGAGAGCGCGCTTGTCCCAAGGTGTAAGGCGGGCCGCGACATGGCTCCTACCGTGCCGGTGTACGAAATCGGATGGGTTCATTGCCGGGTATCCTCAGCAATGATGTGGTAAGGGCGTCCCTGGACGTTCCGGAATATCTGGCCGACGTAGAGGCCCACGACGCCGAGGCTCAGTAGCAGGACACCCCCGACGAGCCAGATCGATGCCATGATGCTGGTGAAGCCGGCGAGCTGGGTGTCTCCTTTCATCCATCGCCAGATGGCCAGTGCAACCATCACGAAGGATGCCAGCGAACAGGCAATGCCGCCGCCGGCTACGAGCCTCAGTGGCTTGTCGGAGTAACCAAGCGCAATGTTGGTTGCAAGCCGCAACAGCTTGCGCAATGTGTAACCGCTTTCGCCGCTGGAGCGTGCGGCATGCTCGATCTGGAGGTGGCCGTGCCGGAATCCGGCCCACTTCACCATCAACGGGAACGAGCGATCCCGCTCGGGCATTTGGCAGACCGCGGCGATGACCCGGCGATGGAACACGCCGAAGTTGGCAGTGGATGCGTCCTGCGGTGTTCCGGTCAGCCAGCTCAGGAGCCGGAAGAACAGCCAAGAGGATAACCGCTTCGACCAGCGATCCTTGCGGTTCTGGCGCTGGGCGAAAACCACGTCCAGTTTTTCATTGCGGGCTTTGGCGTAAAGCTCGGGGATTGCGGATGGGGGGTCTTGAAGGTCGCAATCCATTACCACCACCCACTCGCCACGTGCATGTTCAATGCCGGCTGAAATGGCTGAGTGCTGCCCAAAGTTGCGCGCCATGCGCAACCCGCGCAACCATGACCGAGCACTTGCAAGTTCGACGATACGTGACCACGCCCCATCTGGACTTGCATCATCGACAAGTATCACTTCGAAATTAAGGTGCATGCCCGACAGAACCAGTTCAAGCTGATCGACCAACTCTTCCAAGCAGCCAACGCAACCGTAAATCGGTGATATCACCGAGATTGAGAATGTGTCGTTTGGCGTGCTGTTCGATGAAGCCATTAGATGGACCGTTCTGAGTAACGAAAAGCTCATAGCTTAACAGGGCTGCTGGATGCATGATGGCAACAGCGACATGGGTCAGCTCAGTGCCGTTTCCAGCTCCGGGATCAGCTTGAACAGATCGCCTATCAACCCGAAGTCCGCCACTTCGAAGATCGGCGCCTCGCCATCCTTGTTGATGGCCACGATGGTGCCGGCGTCCTTGATGCCGGTGAGGTGCTGGATGGCGCCGGAGATGCCGATGGCCATGTATAGCTCGGGCGCAATGATTTTGCCGGTCTGGCCCACCTGCAGGTCGCTGGGCACATAGCCGGCGTCCACGGCGGCACGTGAGGCGCCCACGGCGGCGCCGAGCTTGTCGGCCAGTTTGAAGATGATGTCGAAGTTTTCCTTCGAGCCCACGCCGCGGCCACCGGAGACTACCTTGCTTGCGCTCTGTAGGTCGGGGCGGTCGCTCTTGCCAGAAGCAAGTCCGATGTAGCGGGTGTGCGTGGGCAGGGTCACGTCCAGCGAAAGTGCCTCGACCGGGGCGCTGCTCACGCCGCTGGCGGCGACTGGCCAGGAGGCGGTGCGGATGGTGGCGACCACAGCGTGCGAAGGATCGGCTTCCACGGTGACGATGGCGTTGCCGGCGTAGATCGGGCGCTTAAAGCTGTGGCTGCCTTCCACGCTCATCACGTCGCTGACCTGGGCGATGCCCAGCAGGGCGGCCACGCGCGGCGCAACATCCTTGCCGAAGGTGGTGGAGGGCGCGAACACATGGCTGTAGCCAGCGGCGACCTTAGCGATCTGCGGCGCCAGCACGGCGGCCAGCGGGTGGGCGTTCTCGGCGCGCTCGACGGTGAGCACGCGGCTGACGCCGTCGATCTTCGCGGCTTCGGCGGAGAGCGTGGCGACGTTGTCGGCCAGCACCAGTACGTCGATGGCTTCGGGTTTCATCGCCGCGGCCGCGCTCACGGCGCGCGCGGTGGTGGAGTTCAGCTTGCCGTCCAGATGTTCG
>Ga0134125_10003034_pt1 | contig 19661 bp, 12 predicted proteins | sample KB31751_FD_96464 | JGI IMG/M metagenome (GOLD analysis project Ga0134125, IMG submission 96464) | Terrestrial soil microbial communities with excess Nitrogen fertilizer from Kellogg Biological Station, Michigan, USA - KB3-175-1 | ecosystem: Environmental > Terrestrial > Soil > Unclassified ... | reverse complement strand
TGTTCCTGTTCGGATTTGCGGAGTGGCTCGCGAAGGCGGGTCCCGCCTTCGCCAAGGCTTCGGGGAGGGCCGCCTTCGCCAAGGCTTCGGCGGCCGAGGCGGGCGAGGCCAAGGCTTCGGGGAGGGCCGCCTTCGCCAAGGCTTCGGCGGCCGAAGCGATATCGAAGATGCCCGTCGCCTTGTTCGTGTATGCATTTTTCGCCTGCCTGACGAGGTATGAGGGCGCCTTCCTTGTCGGGATCGCGTGCCTGATGCTGCTCTATAAGCGCCGGGTCCCGGCGGCGTTCCTGCTGGGAGCCGTGGGCGCGCTGCCGATCATTGTATTCGGCGCCTATTCGATCCTGCAGGGCAGCTATTTCCTGCCGAATTCCGTGCTGTTGAAATCCGACGGCGCGCGGCTGTCGCTGGGCGGTCTGGCATCCTTCTTCTTCCAGACCGTGGAGCAGAAGCTGACGATCTCGCTGACGGGGATCGCGGCAACCGTCACCCAGCATCTCCTGGTCATCCTGCCGTTGTCCTACCTGGCGCTGGCGGGGCCGCTGAAACGTTCGGTCCGGTTCAGCTATGTGCTGCTGATGCTGATCGTCACGACCTTCCTGCAGCTGACCCTGGCGTCGACCGGCTGGTTTTACCGGTACGAAGCCTACCTGGTGCTGTGCACGGTCTGTCTCCTGGCCGTGATGGGGTATCATTTCCGGGAGGAGCTGATGCCGAAGGTGAAGGCTTATCCGGCGGCGGTGGCGTTTTTGGTGTTTGCGCTCTTTCTGCCCATGGCTTACCGGACCGCTGCCGCCTTTACCAAGGCCCCGCGGGCCTGCATGAATATCTACGATCAGCAATACCAGATGGCGAAGTTCCTCCACCGGTATTATAACGACCAGGTGATCGCGGTGAACGACATCGGTGCGGTCTCTTTTTTCAAGAAGGAGAAAAATATCGACCTCATGGGTCTTGCGGACATCAAGGTGGCGCGGAGCAAAAAAGACAACTATTGCTCGCCCGGGTTTCTCGACAGCCTGAGCCGCAGCGAACACGCGGGTGTGGCGATCGTGTTCGACAGCTGGTTCAGCGACTCGCTCCTGGCAAAATGGAACAAAGTCGCGACCTGGACCATACCCGACAATGTGATCTGCCAGGACAGTACGGTCACCTTCTATGCCATCGACAAGGGACAGACCGGTGAATTGCGCAACCACCTCGAACAATATCAACCCTCCCTGCCGTTCGGCGTCCACGTACATTATTTCAACTGACTATGAGCAAAGGATACATACGAAGTCTCGACGGATTGCGCGCGGTGGCGATACTGCTGGTGATGAGCTTCCACTACGACCTGGACACGTTCGGCTGGGCGGGCGTGCAACTGTTCTTTGTGTTGTCGGGTTTCCTGATCACCCGGATCCTGTGGAAGGAAAAGTTCAAGGTCGAGCCGCTATGGCCGAAGTTCAGGAACTTCTGGATCAGGCGGACGCTCCGGATCTTCCCGTTGTATTACGGCTTCCTGCTTTTCCTGGGTGCGACCTATCTCGTCTTTCATTTCCCGTACTATTACAAGACCTTTATTCCGTTCCTGGCGACGTACACCGTTAACTATACCCGGCTGATGCCGGGTTGGCTGGTGAATCCGTTGTTCACCCATTTGTGGTCGCTGTCGATCGAAGAACAGTTCTACCTCTTTTTCCCCTTCTTCATCTTCCTTTGTTCACCGCGGACCATCCGCACGGTGATGTGGTCGATCATCTTTCTGGCGCCGCTGGTGCGATACGGGCTGGGCATCTATTACCTGGCGCACGCCCCCGATATGCATGTGGCCGGAGATGCGGTATACTGGAATACCCTGAGTCACCTGGACGCGTTCTGCATGGGCGGCGTGATCCCGGTCATGTCGCTGCATCACCGGTTGCGCAAGCCGATCCGGTACTTCACGGTCGCGTTTATGCTGGCGATGGCGGCGGGGGTCTTCAATTTCCTGCTGATGGATTCGGGGCACTGGTATATCACCGATCTCGGATACAGCCAGGCGGAGATGCGGCATGCGCAACATGTCTGGAGTTACTCGTTGCTGAACTTCCTGTTCGCGTCCGCTATCCTCGTGCTGATCAGCGAGCGAAGGCGGCAGCGATTTTCGCTGGTCCGGCGATTACTGGAGACCCGGTGGATGGTGGAGATCGGGAAAGTATCCTACGGTATGTATGTGTTTCACTGGGCGATCATGACCTATCTGATGGACCGGTATCTGCCGCTGGAGGGAAAGTTCATCAGGATGGTCTCCTTTCTGCCCTATGTGGTGCTCGTGTACCTTTTCGCGAAGTTGAGTTATGTGCTCTACGAGTCCTATTTTATCCGGCTGAAGGAAAAAAAGGCGCCGGCGAAGGTCGCGTACAGCGAGAGCGCTACAGGTTGAGCTTCTTCATTTCATTTACCGCATAGTCGCAGGCGCGGGCTGTCAACGCCATGTAAGTCAGCGAAGGGTTCTGGCTGCCCGCCGATGTCATGCAGCTCCCGTCCGTGATGAATACATTTTTTACGTCGTGCATCTGGTTCCAGGCGTTGAGCACCGACGTCCGCGGATCGTTACCCATGCGGGCCGTGCCCATCTCATGGACGGCCGTGCCTGCGGGATCGTTGCGGCTGAAAGGTTGGATATCGGTAAATCCGGCGTTGTGGAGCATTTCTTCGGCGGATGCCCGGATATCTTTCCGCATGGCTTCTTCGTTCGCGTGGTATTCGGAAGAGATGCGGACGAGGGGGAGGCCCCAGCTGTCCTTTTGTTCCGGGTCGAGGGTGATCCGGTTGTCGAAATAAGGCAGGGTCTCGGCCCAGCCGCCCAGCCAGATATACCAGGGGCCGGGCTGGAGGAGGGAATGGACGAATTCCTTGCCGAAGCCAGGGACGGAGGCCGCCTGCGCTTCCCAGTCGAACCGCCCGCCGATGCCCTGGAGACCGAACCCGCGCAGGTAATCCTTGCGGGTGGCCGCGTCCACGTTGCGGAATCGGGGGACATAGATACCCGCGGGTTTCCGCCCTGAATAATAGTGGTCTTTGAAAAGATCCGATTCTCCCTGCGCGCCGGTACCCGTAAAATGGTCCATGAGGTTGTGGCCGACCTGGCCGCTGCTGTTGCCGAGTCCGTTGGGGAAGCGATGCGAGGTCGAACGCAGGAGGAGGGCCGCGGTATCGATCGTGGAGGCGTTGAGGAACAGCACGCGGGCGTAATATTCGGTCGTCTGCCGCGTGTTGGCGTCAAGGACGCGGACGCCTTTGGCCCGACTGTTCTTTTCGTCATAGATGACCTCGGTGACGATGCTGTCGGGAAGTAACGTCAGGTTCCCCGTGGCGGCGGCGGCGGGGATGGTGGCCGCATTGCTGCTGAAATAACCGCTGAAGGGGCAGCCGCGTGCGCAGAGGTTTCGGTATTGACAGGGGCCGCGATCCTTCCATCCCTGGCTGAGGTTGGCCACGCGGGCGATCGTCACGATCCGGTCCCTGTAATGGCTGCGGACCCGGCGGCTGAAATGGTCTTCGATGCAATTCATTTCCATCGGCGGCAGGAAGCGGCCGTCCGGCAATTGAGGGAGCCCTTCGGGCTGGCCCGAGATGCCGACGAAGTCTTCGACATAGTCGTACCACGGCGCAATTTCCTTGTAACGGATCGGCCAGTCCACCGCGATACCCTCTTTGGCGTTGGCCGCGAAATCCAGGTCGCTGAGCCGGTAACACTGTCTGCCCCAGGTCAGCGAACGGCCGCCGACCTGGTAGCCGCGGATCCAGTTAAAGGGCTTCTCCTGGATATAGGGATGTTCCCTGTCGCTTACAAAGAATTGTTTGGTACCCTCGTCGTACACGAGGCTTTGGACGGGGTTCTCGGCAAAGTCTTCGTTCGTTTTCCGGAGCCGGTGCGGGAACTGCCAGGGGGCGAGGAAGGCGGTGGTATAGTCGGCGAGATGCCGGACGTTGCGTCCCCGCTCGAGGACGAGCGTCCGGAGGCCTTTTTCGCAAAGTTCCTTGGCCGCCCAGCCGCCGCTGATGCCCGAGCCGACTACGATCGCATCGAATTGTTGCACGCCCATGGAATAGTTATTTGGTGGCCCAGGCCGGTTGTCCCGGCTGCCACGGAAGACAGCCTTGATAGTGGACGGGAATCCCCACATAGGCCAGGCCATGTGTCGCGCCCTGCTCGGAAGTGCAGTACGCGATCACCGTATATTCTTTCAAGGTAGTAAAAAAGGGTTTTCCCAGGAAGCGGTTTTCGGCTTTTCCCCAAATTCCGGTGAGCGGCCGGTCTTTTCGCTCGCTGCGAGTCAGGGCCGCGACGCGATCGGGTGCCGCACAGTCGGCAAAACCGTGGCCATAAGCCGACTGGCAGTGCGCATCGATCGACCTGAGGCCATCGATGAAATTGTTCTGGGTATGGCGATCCGCGCAATCCCTGAGCAGGCGGACGAGACAATCGGGGACCCCTGCCGCGACGGCACCCGGCGCCGCCGTCGGCGGTATGATCGTGTCCGCGAGTGCGGCCACCAGGGCATGGCTTTTGTCGAGGAAGGAAAGGTCCGGCGTCCTGTTCCGTTCGTACCATTCATAACCGCCTATCGCAAGGGCGCTGCCAAGCCCCGCGAGGACGATCCGGCCGATGGCCTGCCGCCTGTTCATGCCGCTTCCCGTTTAGCCGCCGGCTTTTGCCGGGATGCCGGATAGCGGCGAAGGGTGAACAAGAAGAAGAGCGGCTTTTCAAGCACAAAAAGGTTGTAGAACATCACCGGAATGCTGGCCGCCAGCGCAATGCCGATAAAGAGCAGCGCGAGGGGCTCATGCAGCCCGAATACCCTCGTCAGGATGACCCGGACGCAGGCGGCCACGATGACGTGGATGACGTAGATATAGAGCGAATGATAGCCGATGACGCGAAGGAAACGCAGGACGTTCCATGTCTGGAGCCGGTAGGCGAGGGTGCACATGGTCAAACAGCCGAAGAGGGCGATCGGCAGGAAGAGCGGCAGGGGCACATTGCCCTGGTTCGCTATGTACGAATGCAGGTAATAGAACTGTGTGGCCAGGAATACCGGGAACAGGCACAAGAAGGTAAAGCGGTTCTTCAGGAAGGACTGGACGCTTTCCCGGAAGAAAAGAGAGGAGACCGTGTCTCCGATCGCGAAAAAGATATAGAACTCCATCCAGTTGGACATCATGCTGATGCTGCTGCACAACGGAGAAAGGAAATAGAGCGTCAGCCCGAGCAGGAGTTGCATCCAGCCGTGCAATTTCAATTTGGTTTTTGTCAGGAGGTAGACGATCGTGGTGTTGAAAAGGGCGGGCAGGTACCAGAACTGGTCGATCTTTTCGGGCTGGTAGAAGATATAGAGATAGTCATGCGCCGTCCGGTTCGCATTGGTGTACTGGCTGGCGAAGATCTGGATAGTGATCTGGACCGTGGCCCAAATGAGGTAGGGGTACAGCAGCAGTTCGAATTTCGAATAGATGATTCGGCCAAGGCTCTTCCTGGCCAGGCTGGCCGTGATGAAGATCCCGGAGAGGATGAAGAAGAGGGGCATCCGGAAGCTGAAGAACATGATGTTGGCGTTGAGATAGGCGGCCGGAAGCTCGTAGCCGCTGTTCTGGATGCCGAGGAGCACGTGCCGGTAGACGACCAGCAGGATGGCGATGCCGCGGAGATAGTCCACCCAGGCCATGCGGTTCTTGTCGAGCACGGATGTGTTGAAGGCGCGGGCGAAGAAGTCGCGGATGGGGGTCGCCTTCGCCGAGGCTTCGGGGGCCGCCTTCGCCGAGGCTTCGGGGGCCGCCTTCGCCGAGGCTTCGGGGGCCGAGGCCGAGGCCGAGGCGTGATTTTCAGCGGGCGCTATGGGGTGTCGGGAGGGCATTTATCGCGTTTTTAGCACGGATTCGAGGTTGACGCCGATGATCTGCTCGATCTCGATCTTCAGCACCTCCTGCTGGAGCTGCAGGTTGAGCTTCTTGGTCAGGTCGTCGCCGTAGGTCTTGTTGGCGAGGTTGTATTCTTCGATGCTGATCGAGCCGTCCTGGAATTTCTTTTCGACCTGTTTGCGCAGCGCCTCCTCGTCGTCGACGACGTTGGTCTGGAGCAGAACGAGGGCGGCGTAGGTCTTGTATTGCGCGTACTTCGTGAGGACGTCGGCGCGGATGGAGCGGGCGAGCGCTTCCTGGTTGTCATGGGCGATGGCGACGTTCTCCCTTTCTTTCTTGATATCCGACCCCATGGTGAAGAAGAGACCGATGGGGATAGTGATGCCGAAGAAGTATTTCGGGTAGACGTAACCGAAATTGGTGGTCTTGGCAAAGGTCTGGTCGTTATAGTCCGCCGATATGCTGAGCAGGTTCAGCCAGGTTCGTCTTGCGCGGGTAAGGTTGAATTCCGCGTATTTGATCTGGTGCCCCGATACCGAATAGACCGGGCCTGTGAGCGCGAGCTGGACCAGCCTTTCCTGTACGAGCGAATCGGAAGCCAGGAGCGGGACCGGGACCGGCGCCGGGCGGCCGCTGCGGAACAGCGGAACCGTATCGGTCCTGTTGTGGCCGGGCGTGCGCTGAGCCTTCGCGGAAGAGGCGAGTACGGAAAAGGCGACAGCGGTCGATGTCAGCAGGCGTGTGTAGCGGAGGAGCGTCGTTGATGTTAACTTCATAAGGCTATAAAAAAGTTTTAGATGGCGTTGACATCTTCAAGGTCGACCATGTTCAGGATAGCGCCGCAGAACTTCCCGTTGAGTTCGTGAAAAAAGGTCATCGACTGCTTGTCTATCTGCCGGATCACGTGGTGCGACGCGAAGACGGCGATGACGCCTTCGACGTATTGGGCCAGTTCCCTTGCGTCCGAGAAATCGTTCAGGGGCGGGCCTTCGAGAAAAATATAGTCGAAATCCGACCGGAGAGCCTGCAACTGTTGCAGGAGGTTTTCCCGCGGCAGGATCTCGGAGGGCGTATAGTCGCCGCCCTGCGAGCCGATCACATAGACCGATTCGCCGATGACGTTCTTGGCCGATCCGCGGACCTGTTCGAGCACGGCCGCGGGGTTGTTCTGGTCGGCCCGGATCTTTTCCAGAATGGGTTCCGCGTCCAACTGGACGGTCAGGTCGTTGTTGCTGAAATTGGTATCGATGATGAGTACCCGCTTTTTGTTCAGGCTCAGGCTGAAGGCCAGCATCTGGATCAGTGTCGTCTTGCCTTCTCCTTTCTTGGTGCTGGCGAAGAGGAAGATATGCTTCCCGCTATTCTCTATCTCGTATCTGAGCTTGCGGATCGATTCGCGAAAGACGTTTTGCCGGTTGTTTTCCACGGTCGCCTTACTGTCGACGGTGTTCCGGCCGCGGCGCGTAGCCGAGGCGAGGTGACTCGGTTCTATGATGAGTTCCGAGAGGGTCTTGTTCCGGAGGTGCGTATAATTGACCATGCTCAGCAGCCGGAGGTTGACAGTTTTCGCGAAGATGACCGGGGTCTTCAGCGAGGAGTCCATATAGGTCCGCAGGCTGATGATGAGTATCGCGATGACCAGCACGAAGACGCCCGCAAGACCCACGATGAGAATCCTTTTCGAAGACTCCGGCTCGAGGGGCGGTTGTCCCATCAGGACGAGCCGGAAATTATTCACCGAGGAGGCCATGATGTCGTTAGCCTCGTTGTACCGTTGTTTCGCGTCGAGGTATTCTTTGTTGGCGAGGTCGGCTTCGCGGATAAGGGACTGGAGGGCGGCGGCCTTGGAGGCATCGGCCGTCAGATTGCTTTGAAGGCTGGCGATCTTGTTCTGGATCGCGCCGATGGTCGCTTCCTCCGCCTTCAGGCTGACTTCCAGGCTAGCCTGCTTGTCCAGGAGGCGGGACTTGTCTTCCGGGGAGGCCGGCGCGCCCGAGGCCGTTCCGCCGCTGCTATTGAGGGCAGCAGCGACTTTCTGGTTATACTCGGTCTTCAGACTCTCATATCTTTTCCGGAGGTTCTCGTCCGTCGCGCCGCTGTTGAGATACTGCGAGTAGGCATCCTTCATGGCGTCGCGCGTTTTGAGCAATTCGTCATTCGTTACAGAGCCCGCGTTGGACTTGCCGGGCGTGGCCGACACGCCCATGGCGGCCAGCTGGCTGTTGACCTGTTTCAGGGCGAAGTTGTCGGCGGTTTGTTTCGTCTCCTGTTCGGACAACAGCTGCTGCTGGTTGAGGATCATTTCGAATTTCGCGCCGTTCTCCTGGCCCACATTGATGATGCCTTGCTGGCGGAGCTGGTCGTTCTTTTCGTCGAGCACCTGCTTCTTCCTGTCCAGCAGACTCTTCAGCGTATCGATCGATTCGATCGACCTGGTGCTGCGGACCGTCCGGTAGTAACGGATGAACTGCTCGTAGAGGGTGTTCACGACGTATGCTGAGAGCTCAGGGTTCTCGGAGAGGTACTCTATCTGGACATAGTCGGTCCGCTGCAGCCGGTATACGCTCAGGTTGGAGATGAGATCTTTGTAATCGTAATGGTACATGTCCAGCAACTCGAGGAGGCGCCGGTCTTCGGGCCGGTAGGAGTTGAGGGGGCTCATGTCCTCGAGGCTGTTGGCGAACACCCGGATGGCCTCCGATTTATCGATCGACTGATAGAGCGCTGACTTGCGGTCCTTCTCCGACACGTATCGGAACGGAGTGGGACTTTGGAGGTCATGGAGGATAAGGGTATAGGACAACAGGCCGATAACTGTCGGGGATTCGGCAGTGATCATGACGTTGTTGAAATTGATGTCAGCCTCGTTATAACCGGTATTATCGTTGGTCGGGTTCATCCGGATCTCCTCGCTCTGGGTGAAGCCGGTGGACATCTGAGCGAATGCCTTGTATTTTCTTTGCTGGTTGCGGGTGAAGAAAAATGCTATTGTCGCTGCGATCAGGGCTGCCCCAAGAATGATCCACTTCTTCTTCATCAAGACCCTGAACAAATAAATGAAATCCATTGGTCCTTTTTAGTTAAGAATACGCGTTACAATGGCTTCAAATAGGTAATATATTAGATATTATTGCACTATATAAGGGATACGGAATTATCCCCAGGGGGAAGGTTGTGCGGGTGTAAATATAATATGCTCCCGGAATTAATGCAAGTATTTAGCCGAATTGGAGGTGATGTTATTATTTTTTGGCCGATTGTCAAAAACAGTATCTTTATGCCCTGTCCTTTTTGATCCAATTTTCCCCCGCAAAGATCATTTCCGGTAAATCCATCCATGAAGGGCCGGTGATTCGTCCCCCACGCTTCATTGTCAATTCTTCTATTCTATAATCATGTGTATGAAAAAAATTTACCTGTTAACCACCGGGATTTGCCTGTCAGCGACCCTTTGGGCGCAATCTCCGGGCGGCATCAGTACCGGACTTTCTTTATGGCTAAAGGCTGATGCGGCCCCGACGCTAAATCTCACGGGTTCCAATGTCAATTCCTGGACCTATTTCAACAATGGGGCCAATTCCTTCAGTTTCACGGGCGGGACGCAGGCAGCGGTTGTGCCCAACGCTATCAACGGTTTGCCGACCGTCAGTTTCGGGGGCAACACGGAAATGGACGGGCCGACGGGCGCCAGCGCGCCTTTGGCCGCGGGGAGCGTCGCTTACAGCGTGTTCGCGGTATGGAATTCCAGCTCCGCGGGCGTCGGCGGCAACACGCAGCGGATCTGGGGGCAGTGGGGCGGCCAGGGCGATGGGAACGGCGGGAACGGCACCACCCTGTGGCTGTTCCAGGGGAACTGGGGCGATCAGCCCGAGATCAGCCCCTTCACGACGGGCGAAGGCCGGACCTACCCGGCCAACGGATACATGATCTCGCAAATGAACCTGCTCAATCAGAATACGAGCGACCTGCAGCTGATCGATCAGAACAATTTATCGGGCGCTGCGACCGTGCTCAGCACGGACCCGAGCAATAATGCGACCACGACGAGGGCGTTCCTTTCGACCGCCGTCAACTCGTTGGGATACCGGGCGAACGGCGGCAGCCCCAGCGAATTTTTCAGCGGGAATCTTGCGGAGCTGATCGTCTATACCAACCCGGTCGACAACACATCTCCCAGTTCCAATGCGAGGAACCAGATCTTTTCCTATCTCGCCATGAAATACGGCATCCCGACGGGTACCAGCCTGTTGTCCTCCACCGGTGCTGTGGTGTGGGACGCGGCGGGAAATGCAACTTATAACAACTCGGTGATCGCATTGGGCGTCGACAACGGTTCCGGGCTGAACGTGCAATCCACGAATGTGGCGGGCGCGGCCGGGGTTTCTGGCGCGGGCAACCTGCTGCTTTCCGCATACGATCCACTGGTCACCAACGGCCTTTTCATCGCAGTGGGCAACGACAACGGCTCGCTGACCGAGAGCACGTCCAACATCCCCGTTGCGGCGGCGGGATCATCCCGGTTGCAGCGGAACTGGTTCGTGCAGAATACCGGACCGGCCGGCCGTGTCAATGTCGGTTTCGATTTTACGGGCGTTCCGATCACCGGAGCGATCGGTACGACATCCGATTTCCGGTTGATGGTGAATAGCGCGGGCAATACCAGTTTCCCGGACGCAACGACGGAGCTCTATACCCCTTCCAGTTTTACCGGCAACGTCGCGAATTTCACGGCCGTAACACTGTCGAACGGAAGCGTCTTCGCGATCATTTCCAACGCAAGCGGCGCCACGCCATTGCCCGTCAATTTCATTTCCTTCACGGCGCAGGGTAACGGATCGGATGTCGACCTCAACTGGTCGGTCGGGGACAACGAGCAGGCCAGCAATTATGAGATCGACCGTTCCGCGGACGGTGCGCATTTCGAAAAGATCGCCGTTGTGCCCAATGTGGCCGGCCAGACCGATTACGGTTATGTGGACGCCACCGCAGGAACGGGCACGCATTACTACCGGGTGCTGGAGACGGACCTGAACGGGCAATCCATTTACAGCAAGGTCGTATCGGCGACGCTGGGTGAGGGTGAATTCTCGATCAACGTATTGAACAACCCTGCGCAAGGCAGGACGGAAGCCGAGCTGCAGATCAACGCCGTCAGCGCGGGCAAAGCGTTCGTGGAACTGTGGTCGGTGGGCGGCGCGCGGATCAGCCTGCTGGAGCAGGCGCTTGGTACGGGCCCGAACACGATCAGCGTTCCGATGACAGGGCTTCAGGCCGGGACCTATGTCATCAAAGTGACGGTAGGTACGGTGACAAAAGTCGTGCAACTCGTGAAGCTGTAAAAGATCACGCGGGGGTTTGGACCCGCCGCGCTTTTTCCCAGGCGGCCGCCTGTCTTCCGCGGAGAAACCGGAAAAAGCCCTGAACGACGGACACATTCATAAAAACAAAATAGGAGCCGAGCTTTACCAGCCGGCTCTTTTTTTTGAGCGTTGGGAAAAGGGTTGCCAGGACCGCCATCGCGTAGAATGATGCCTGCCCGGCAAGCAGGATACCGTAGGCCAGGCGGCCGGTGCCGGCGAAAAGGATGAGGTTCGCCAGAAAGGCGACCATCAGGCAAAGCGGACTAAGCGCCCAGCGAAGCACGCGGTGCGATATGTAGAGATAGGACAGGCGGGGATGACGCCAGAAGGCGAGCAGGGGCGTGAGCTGCGCGATGGCCTGGAAGCCCCCGGCGGCGATGCGGACCTTTCGCTTGTGCTCGTCCGCCATCGAAAAGGATGGCAGCTCCATGGCATAGGCCCCGGGCTCGTACTTCACCCGGAAGCCTTTTTCCGCGACGTTGAGGGAAAGTACGAAATCATCCAGGATGATATGGTGAGGGAGCGCCTCGTACAGGCTGGCGCGAAGGGAAAAAAGTTCGCCCGCGGCGCCGACCACCGAGTAAAAAGCCGAGTCCTCGCGTTTCAGGAAAGACTCATATTTCCAGTACAGGCCTTCCCCTTCGCCGACCTCGCGGGCATGCGGTGTGGTGGAAAGGACCTTCTTTTCGCCGGCTACGCCGCCAACGCGAGGGTCGAGGTAGTGCCGGGCGATCCGGCGCGTGGCTTCCCGGTTGAGGATCGTGTTGGCGTCGCTGAAGACGAGGATGCCGTGCCGGGCTGCCCGGACTGCCCGGTTGATAGCCGCCGATTTACCTTTCCGTTCCGGCTCATGAAGCGCGCGGATGCCGGGGAAGCCGGCTGCGATCGCGGCGGTAGCGTCCGTGGAACCATCGGTGATAAAGATGAACTCCAGTTTGCCGGCGGGGTAGTCCTGTTCCAATGAATTGAGGATCTTTTCGCGGATGCAGTCCTGTTCGTTGAAGGCGGCCACGATAAAGGAGACGGCGGGCCAGTCTTCGGGATGCGCGGGAGCGGGCGGCGGGGACGGGCGGCGCAGGCGATTCCAAACATAGACCGGGACAGCGTAACCTATATAGTTATATATCACGAATAAGCAGCTAATAATCAAGGCCAGAAGCCATAGGTGCATATAGGAAAATTTGATTAATTTTAGAGCAAATCCGGGTTAAAGTTATGGCCTCATTTTTTGAGTACCTTTTTTATTTCCTGTTCTTCTACTTTGCCATAACGGTATTTTATCTGTTCAGCTTGTCCTTTTCCGGCCTGCTTTTTTCGCGGCGGCTGGCCAGGTCCACGCCGGCGCCGGGCGGCCCGGGTACTCCCGGTCAGCGACGGATCGCCATACTCGTGCCGGCCTATAAGGAGGACCGGATCATCCTGTCCACGGCCGCCAGTCACCTGGCGCTGGACTACCCCCGGGACATGTTCGACGTGTACATCCTGGCCGATTCCTTTACGGCGGAGACCCTCGGGGCACTGGGCGGGATGCCGGTGGAAGTCCTGGTGATGAAATTCGAAAAAAGCACCAAGAGCAAGTCGTTGAACAGCGCGCTTGAGCGCATCCGAAAGCCGTACGACATCGTCGTGATCAGCGACGCCGACAATGTGCTCGCGCGGGATTTTCTGAAGAAGGCGGAGGCCAGTTTTCTGGCCGGAGAGCGGGTCGTGCAGGGCCGGCGGGTCGCCAAGAACATGGATACGCCGTTTGCCGTGCTGGATGCGTGCAGCGAAGCCATCAACAACCATATTTTCCGCAAAGGTCCGAATGCGCTCGGGCTGTCCGCGCCGCTGATCGGGTCCGGCATGGCCTTCGACTCTTCGGTCATCCGCGAACTGCTGAAGGGGATCGACTCTGTCGTTGAAGACAAAGTGCTGCAACTGAGGATCGTGCAGCGGGGTCTCTTTATCCGCTACCGGGAAGACGCATTGGTCTTCGATGAAAAGGTGGACTCGCCGCACGCTTTCCGGCAGCAGCGCAAACGCTGGGTCTCGGGGCAGTTCATCAACCTCAGGGAATCCCTCCCTTCCGCTGTCCGCGAGTTGTTGCGCGGCAATGTCAGCTATTTCAATTTCGGGGTGGTCAACAACCTCGTGTTGCCCCGTGCCTTTCTTTTCGTGCTGCTGCCGGCACTGGTCGTCGCGGGATTTTTTGTTTCTCCCGGTTGGGGGATCGCGGCCGCCTGCGTCCTCGCGGCCTATGTCGCCGCGCTGGTCGTTGCGGTGCCACGCGTCCTGGTCAACAGGAACCTCCTGATGGCCTTGCTGAAACTGCCCAGGGCGATCCTCGTCATGGCCGGGGCCTTGCTGCATGTGAAAAAATCGCATAAGGTCTTTATCCATACCGTTCATACCAAGACAGAGATCAGCAACTCCTTATTTAAAGAAAATGGAAAGTAGCCCCTTAGTCTCCATTATCACGGTGAATTATAACAGTGTCGGGGTGACGGTGGAATTGCTGAAGTCGATCCGGCGTCTGAGCTATCCCGCGCTTGAGGTGATCGTGGTGGACAATGCTTCGCGGGAAGACCCGACCGCGCAATTGCGCGCGGCCGATCCGGCGACGCGGGTGATCCTCAGTCCGCGGAACCTCGGCTTCTCGGGCGGCAATAACCTGGGGATCAGGGCGGCGGCCGGTGAATACTATTTCCTGGTCAATAACGACACGGAACTGACGGATGGTTCGATCGAAGCATTGCTCGACATTTTCCGGCGGCATCATGACGCGGGCATGGCCTGTCCGAAATTTCACTTCTTCTATCACCCGGAGATCATCGAATACGCGGGTTACCACCCGCTGAACGTTTTCAAGGGCAGCTGCACGATGGTGGGGAACAAGGAAAAGGACGATGGCCAGTACGATGCGGAAACGACCACTCCTTTTGCGCATGGCGGCGCCATGATGGTCCCCGCGGCGGTGGTCCGCGAAGTGGGGGATATGCCCGAATGCTATTTCCTGTACTACGAAGAACTCGACTGGAGCGAGCAGATCAGGCGGAAGGGGTATAAAATATACTACCAGCCGCGGGCGTTGATCTACCATAAGGAATCGAAGTCGGTGGGGAAGAAGAGCCTGGTCAAAACCTATTACCATTGCAGGAACAGGATCCTCTTTATGCGCCGGAACGTCGGACCTGCTGCGCTCGCCGTCTTCACCCTTTATTTTACCTTATTCAGCATACCCAAGAACAGTGCCGGCTTCCTGGTGCGCCGGGAATGGGATCATTTCAGGGCGTTCTGGCGCGGGATCTTCTGGAACCTTTCGCATTACCGGATAAAAAACTGACCGATTTGAAAAACAAACTATTCTCGTCTTACTGGTTGCGATCGGGTTTTTACAGCATCATGCAGCGGCTTTCCATCACCTTGTTCGGGCTGGTCAGTTATATGTTGCTGGCGAGGTGGGGATTGCCGCCGTCCGATATGGGCGTGTATGCGATCTTCCTGATCGTGATCACCAACTTCGAGCTGGCGAAGAGCGCATTGCTCAAAAATGCGCATGTCAAATTCATGAGCATGAATGAGGATGGGGGGGAGAAGACGCGGATCGCCAGCTCGTCGCTTCTCATCAACGGGTCCATCACGTTGCTGTTCATCGTGCTGATATTATTGTTTGGCGGGCTGCTCGCGCGGCTGCTGCATACGGGGCCGGCGCTGGCGGTGATGTTGCGCTGGTACATCCCGGGACTGGTCGCCATGGTGATCTTTTCGCATCTCGAGGCGACCCAGCAGGGCCACCTGGATTTCAAGGGCGGTTTTGCCGGTTATTTCGCACGGCAGGTCACCTTTTTCGCGCTGATCCTGGTGCAAATGCTCACCAGGCATGAGCTCCGCGTCACGGATGTTGCGCTGTTCCTGTCGGTGAGCGTGATCGCGGGAACGATCGTGCTGTATGCGTACACGCGAAAATACCTGCATCACCGCTGGGATTATCATGGCCGCTGGACAAAACGGTTGCTGGGTTTCGGCGGGTATATCTTCGGCTCGGGCGTGATGTCGAATATCTACCAGAGCCTGGATCAGATCATGACCGCCGCGCTGCTTCAAAGCAATGTCGCGGTGGCGGAGTATAATGCGGCCGCCCGGATCAACCAGTTCATCGATACGCCTTCCTATGCCGCGGCTGAAGTGCTTTTCCCCAAGGCCGCGCAGGCGTCGGAGCGCGAAGGGAAGGAGAAGGTGCGGTATTTATTCGAACGCATGGTCGCTGCGTTGTTGTGTTTTACGATCCCGACGGCGATCGTTATCAGTCTGGTTCCGCGGCTGGTGCTGCGGCTGATCTCGGGGCCGGCCTATCTTGTCGCGGCCCCGATCCTGCAACTTTATATGATCAGCGGGATCCTGCGGCCAGCGCAAAACCAGGCGGCCAACCTGCTCAATTCGATCGGCAAGCCGGGGCTGGCGTTCTGGATGAATACCGCGTACCTCGTCGTGAATCTTGGGACCAGCTATGTGTGTCTCATGACGATCGGGTTCTATGGCGCGGCGGTAGGCTCGATCATCACCTTCTCGCTGGGCGCGGTGGCCTGGACTTTTGTGATGAAGAAGCAGATCGGATTTCGGTTGGGCGGGGTGTGGCGGTATATGTGGGAATATGGGAGAATAGGATATGGGTTCGCTACGCGGTTGTTCGCGAAATAGGGCTGGCGGTGGCGGAATGGCCCCTACTTCTTCATCAATTTCGAGCGGAAAACGCTTTTGGAGATCTCCCGCATCGCGGCGGAGGCCGCTTTGAATTCCTGCCAGAGGGTGCGCGGTGGAAAAAAGTCATCGCCCCAACCGAGTTGCCATTTCCCCGAAAAATACTTCCGGATCTCCGGGTCCTCGGGTTCCACGACATACTTAAAGTCGGATTCCCATTCGATGCGGATCGTGATGAGATTGGGATGCGTCCGCTCGACCACCTTGAAACCGATCGAGTGTGTCGGGAGATAGTCCTGGATCAGTTCCCCCATATCGTATCCATAGGTAAAGCCGAGCTTTTTCTTATCGACGAGATATAGCGTGTCGCGGTGTTCGTGCAGGATCCATTTGTGCGACTCGCGCGGAAAGAGATATTCCCCCAGCAGCGAAGGGGTTTCGATGTAGCCCCTCTTGGCTACGCGGAATTGTTCGGAAAGGAATTTTACCGGGTTTCCGACGTGCTCCAGCACCTGGCAGCAGATCACATAGTCGAATTCCTTGTCTTTAAAAGGAAGGTTCTCCCCGTCGGCCTGCATAAAGGTCTGTTTCTTCAGGACCTTGATGTCTCCGCTCCGGTGATAGTTGGTGTCGGTGAATTTGTCCACGACGACGTTGGACCTGGGGTTCGGGTTGTGTCCGCCGCCCACTTCCAATACTCTCTCGGACCGGCCGATATTCAGATCAAAACGACTTTTGGGATTTCTAAGCTTCATAACGTTGTCGTAGGAGTTAACCTTTATTCAAGGAGCCGGAAAAATAGTATCTTTTTTTTATTTATGCAAAACCAAAATGGCGAGAGCGGTTTATGTCGTTTTGAGATCGGGCCGACCCGCTGCGGGTGTTGGCGGCGTGGGCGGAGGCGATGCGTGCGGAGGCAGGTGGGCGTCCGCAGGCGGGTGTTCGCAGGCGAGCGCGCGCAGGCGAGCGTGAGCGGGCAAGCGTCCACAGGGGAGGCGTTCGAGGCAGGCGTCCGCGGGCGATGCGTGCCCGGCGTGGCGTTGTGAAATATAAATAGGTCGAAATCGACCCAATTAAGTATTAGACATGCTGCCCGCGCTCCCGGGGAATTTCGCGGTTGCGCCGGGGAATATATATCTGCGCCGTGGATTTCGTGGCTGCGTCGTGTATTTAGCGGCTACGCTGTGGATTTAGCGGCTACGCTGTGGATTTAGCGGCTACGCTGTGGATTTCGGGCCTTTGCCGCGGATACCGTGGCACCCCGCGGTATATCGCGAAATATAATTAACGCGAATTCGCACCATTTAATCATCAGAGCACACCGCCCATCGTAATTAACCGATCCAAACCCGACCGTAGTTTATGCAAAAAAACGAGTAAAACTGATCAGGGTCTTTTGACGAAAAATTGCATTCTTTGTCTCACTGGACCCTAGCCCTATCCGTACACTGATATCCAAAATCCGGGGAGTTTATCCTTCTCCCGATGAAAACTAAGAGCTATGAAAAACTTTTACGAGGACACTTGTAAAAAATCCGTACTGCTGTTGATGTTTGCCGGGGCTATCCTTTCTCACGCGACTGCTCAGCAGATTGTTACCTACGACACGACCTTCGCCGGCTGGAACGCCGTCGTCACGATGGACAAGGCGCTTACCGGCACCGACTCCGCGGCGGGCATCGTTTTCTTTCCCGGCATCGGGGAAGAAACGACGGACAGTTCGAAGATCGTCGTGAACGGGCCTCACTATCTCATACGAAACGGTATCTGGGACGGCAGCGTGCCGCTGGGCAACGGCGTGCACCACCCGTTTATCATCTCGCTGCAACCGCCGGCGTCGGGTTATTCCGCGTCGGTGGTCAAACCGAAGATCGACGCGATCCTCGCCCGCTACCGGATCAAGCGCAACAGTTTCTATCTGACCGGTCTGAGCATGGGCGGCTGGTATGCGAACGAATTTGTCTGCTACGAACCCACGCCGGGCGACGACAGTTACGGGCGGCTGGTGCGGGCGCTCGTCGTGCTGGAGGGAGTGGAGCCTGCGGACAGCACCATCGTTTACAATAGTCTTTCGTATCCGCGTAAAATGGGCCATTATGCGAAGGCCTGCGGCGGACGGGAACTGTGGGTGGAAGGAAGCAACGACTGGCGCGACATGCTGGCCGGCGCGCAGAACATGTGCGACTCCGTTCCTAATTCCGCGTCTTATTTTATGGTGACCTATGGCGGCGGCGCGCATTGCTGCTGGAATACGGAATACAATCCTTCCACAACATGGACGATACCGACCAACTCCAATATCAGCCAGGTCTGGGGTACGCCGCAGCCGATGAACGTCTGGCAATGGTTGCTGCGGCAGGGCGATACGTCGATGCCTGCCTATGCGACCCCTGTTCCGGGGCCGCCGACAGTGAGTGCCGGCAATGCCCAGACCATTCAACTGCCTGTCAGCAGCCTGACGCTGACCGGTTCGGCTTCCGGCGTGGCCGGCGCTACGATCAGCAGCGTGGCCTGGACCGAGCTCAGCGGGCCCGCTACCGCAACATTTGCAGCTCCGTCGAACCTGACGTCCGGCGTGAGCGGGCTGACGACGGCAGGGACCTATGTCTTTCAACTCAAGGCAACCGATAATAACGGCCTCAACGCCACGGCGACCGTGACGATCACCGTCAACGCGGCCTATGTAGGCCCGACGGTGAATGCGGGAGCCGCACAGGCTATCCAATTGCCGGTCAGTTCCGCGACGGTGACGGGCACGGCGAGCGGGAACGGCGGCGCAACGATCAGCAGCGTGGCGTGGACCCAGCTTAGCGGGCCGGCAACGGCTGTGATAGCCGCGGCCCCCAGCCTCACCACGAGTATCTCCGGGATGACGGTTGCCGGAAATTATGTTTTTCAGCTGAAGGCTACCGACAACCACGGGCTCAGCGCGACGGCTACGGTAGCCATTACCGTGAGTGCAGCCTACGTGGCACCTTCCGTCAGCGCGGGGAGCGCGCAAACCATCCAGCTGCCGGTTTCCGCGGCGACGCTGACAGGTACGGCCAGCGGAAATGGCGGCGCGACCATCGGCAGCACGATTTGGACGGAAGTAAGCGGACCGGCGAGCGCGACGATCGCAGCCGCCGGAAGTCTTTCGACGGGCATCAGCGGGCTCGCGACGGCGGGGACTTATGTCTTTCAGCTGAAAGCAACGGACAGCCATGGCCTGAGCGCGACGTCTACCGTTACCGTATCGGTGGAAGCGGCGGCTCCGCCCCCCAATGTTCCGCCCACGGTAGCCGCGGGCAGCGCGCAGACCATCCAGTTGCCGGTCAGCTCCACAACCCTGACTGGCACGGCGAGCGGCAACGGCGGCGCGACCATCAGCAGCACCGCCTGGACCCGGTTGAGCGGACCGGCGACGGCCGCGATCGCCGCGGCAGGCAGCCTCAGTACCGGCGTGAGCGGGCTGGTAACGGCGGGGACCTATGTATTTCAATTGCAGGCGACAGATAATAACGGGCTCAGTGCGACCGCCACCGTGGCCGTGACCGTACAGGCCGCCGCGCCACCCGTCAATGTACCGCCGACGGTCAGCGCCGGCGCCGACCAGACGATACAGCTTCCGTCGGGTTCCGCGACGCTGAACGGTACTGCGAGCGGCAATGGAGGCGCAACCATCAGCGGTACGGCCTGGACCGAGGTCAGCGGACCCGCTACGGCAGTGATCGCCAATGCGACGGGTCTGTCCACCGG
>Ga0134125_10003033_pt1 | contig 19664 bp, 20 predicted proteins | sample KB31751_FD_96464 | JGI IMG/M metagenome (GOLD analysis project Ga0134125, IMG submission 96464) | Terrestrial soil microbial communities with excess Nitrogen fertilizer from Kellogg Biological Station, Michigan, USA - KB3-175-1 | ecosystem: Environmental > Terrestrial > Soil > Unclassified ... | reverse complement strand
CTTTGTTGCATAACTCTGTAATTCGTTTTTTCTTGACTGGAATATACAATAATAAAACGATTTATAGGTATTCGATCCCTTAAACTTGGAGTTATTAATTCGTGCAGTTATGAAAAAATTGAGTTATGCGACAAAGCACCTCAAAACCTATATAATAATTATTTTTTCATCAATGCCGTTGTACAATACAGACGATTTATAACTTTCACACCAAGATAATATATAATAAAAAAATACTGTTTTAAAATTTAAAATAAAATACATATACTGAAATATTTTAGAATAATGATATAATATCCTAAAGATTACAAAAAAATATATTTTAACTATAGTTAAATCAAATATGGCTTTTAATAAAACAATCTTTTCCTTAAAAACTTCTTTTACATTTATATTTATAACAGTTCTTTTAGTTAATCTTAATGTAATTTATACAAATGCTCAAAAAGATATTATCCAAAACAATAATCCATCAAATATTTATGTTTACAACTATTCTGTTATCCATGATTTAGATAATAATACAACAATAATTGGATCAGTTACTGGATCTCACAATCTAACTTTAACCTATCCTGTGAAGATAACAGTAGGGTTAAATGTATATAACAATTATTCAAAGAAATATGAAACTCTAATCGAACAACCATTTAAAAAAGTAATATATGACATTAATGAACCAATCCCATTTAAATTTTCAATAAATTCAAATAAATATTACTTGGATTCAAACTCCATCCCATATGTAAACAGCATCAAAAAAGCAGACATACAATCAACCAAAATTAATACATTTAATTTAGATTACAACGAAGCACGTTTAGGTCCATCTAAAGAATTGTATGGCACAGTTACAAATACCGGGCCAAATACATTAAAAAATTTAACTTTATATGCAATAGTGCATGCAAAAAATGGAACACAGATTGATTCTGTCAAAACAATAATTCCACTTATCAACTCTCAACAAAAGGTAAATTTTAAATTTATACCAAATAAATCAGTAAAAGACCTTGTCTTTACTTATAGCTGTGTTGGAGGAGAAGCACAAGATATTAACGCATATCAGACTATTCATTTAAATCAAAACAAAACGTTTGGGTACAAATTTTCAGGATTTATGGAAATTAATTCAGTAAAATATGATAATAAAACCAATGAGATCAAAATAAATGTAAATAACCTTTATCCTGTTTTGGGGCCGCTATCATTACAACTTATCCCATTACAAACAAGTCCATTGGATATTTTAATAGATAATCAATCCTATAAATCACAAATTTTCAATAATAACGGTGTATCGAAAATTGATTTATTTATTCCTCAAGGCAAGCATGAGATTAATATTAAAGGCATTATCTGACAACACCATATCTTTCCTTTATAAAAATATTATCTAAAATATCAGTTTTGTTTATAAAATATTTGCATATGGATACAACAATAACAAGCAAAATTATTTTTTATTTTTCAAATCATAATAAACACCTTTGCAATTAAAATCATCAAAGCAAGAGATATTGTGATCATAGAAAATAATGCTATTGGTGTTTGATTATAAAATTTGCTAGGTAATTTTAATTTTATAAAAATTAAACGCATTTTGCCTCCAGAAATTACATTGTAATAGACTAAAAGAGACAATATTCCAGAAACCAAAATAATGTTTCCCCAAGTCGTATAAAATAATTTGTAATACTGATAATTAGTATTAATACCAAAAAATACAATTCCTGATACAATAGAAACAGTGGAAGTATATACCACTACTTTTTGAATTCTTGGTAATATTATGGATAAATTTCCAGTTTTATTCAATGGTCTAATGATTATAACCACCATAAATGTAAAACTCCACCATAAAAAAGAAGAAATCATATGAATGATATTTGCAATTATTTGTAATTCATATATCAATAAAATGAAGAGCATAAAAACACCAAATAAATTTTAAATTTTTTTATTATTAGTTAGATAATGTAAAAAGCACCCCCAGTAGTTTCAATCGCTATTACTTTAAATTATATTATTTGCCGCATATTTATAAAATATTTTAAATTTTTTCAATGTTAATTTATAATTATTACTTTTATTTGATATATAAATACATAAATAACAGGTTTAACATATATATATTGGTATATATGACTGCTTATTCTAAATCGACGGATGGAAAGCAAAAAAGTCGTATTGAAAAGCACAAATTTAAAATAGTATTGGGCATATTCGTGGCTGTTATAGCCGCTGTTTTAATAATTGGCTTTTTATTAAGTGGAGGCACAACACCAAATAGCAATATGGGCTCCGTTTTTCAACCTCTCCCGGTATATAAATCAGGTCAAGGAGCCATTAATGGATATGTATCCGGACCATTAGGTTTACCCGCGGTTGGTTCAACAGTAGTAGCAGCACAACAAGGGGGCTCGGGCGTTACAAAAAATGCGTTTATTTCCCTAGATGGAAAATATGTATTTGATAATTTACCTCCAGGGCAATATATAATTATGGTAGCATTTCCTGATGGGGTCAACAAGGTTTTAGATAATGTAAATGTCGACACTGGTTCGGTACAATCAATAAATATCAAATACTAAAATTTTTTTTACTACTAAATTTTAAATTTAGTTAAAATACTTTAAATAATTATATCATTACCATTTACCATTAAGAAACATGGACAACTCAAATATTTGTTCTACAGACAATTGCCAAATTTTTTTTTCTTTAATTTCATCAATATCAAAAGATCCATAATTAATTTGATCTGATTTATTTAAATAATTTATTAAAAATGAAACATTTTTTTTTCTAAAAGAAAATAGGAATTGTATATTATTTATAATGCGTTTTGATAAAGGGGGTACTTTTGGAACAATTTCGATTAAAACTGAATCAACATGCGGTTGAGGAGAAAATGAATGAAAAGGGACATCCAACAAAACATTAACAGAAAAACGATATTGAGTTATTACAGAAATAGCTCTATAGTTTTTATTGCCAAAAGACGCCAAAAGCTTTTCAACGAATTCGCGTTGTAATAAAAGAATCCCTCTTTTAAAATCTTTTTGACATAGCCACAATATAGCACGTCGACTTTCATAATAAGGTAGACTAGAAAAAAAAATATCAAAATGGAATACTTCATTATTAAAACCATCTTTATTTAATAATTTTAGGTTATCATAATCTAGTTTTTTTTTGCAATAAGAATAATAATAAGGATCAATTTCAAAAGAATAAACAAATTTAGATAGTTTGCAAAGTTCATTTGTCAAAACACCATCTCCAGTTCCTACTTCATATGTAACATTATTATCGTTAATGTTTGATATTTCAATGATTTTCTTAATTATTTCTTTATCTACAAGAAAATGTTGTCCCAAGGATCTTTTTGGTTTTTTTTTTAATTTTTTATTATTATTTTTATTATAATGAATCAATTAAAAAGATATTATAATTTTTACTGGAAAATTTACGACGGATATAGAATTATCAAAGGAAAATGCAATCGAAATATAAATTATTTTCTTACAAATATATTCATTCGAGTCTCTCCAGAAATTTCGTCGCATATTCTTTTAGCTAAATGTTTTGAAGCATCTCTTAAGCCAGTTCTATTTTGAAGATCAATAAAAGAAATAAATTTATTTTTTTCGCGCTCTTGTAATATAGATCTCATATAGGTTTTTCCTATTCCAGGTATAAGTTCCAAAGAGTGTACTCTAGGTGTCATAGGTTGTGCGGAATTAAAATAATCAATAAAACGAGATTCGTTTTCGCTTACAATTTTTTCAACTATACTTTGTAATTCATTTTTTGCACTGGAAGTAAGGTGTTCATAATCTATTCTCCCCAAAACACTTAGTATTTTAGCCCGACCTTCTTTGCCTATATATACTCTTTCACCTATACTAAATTTTTCATTCCTTATGCCCAATAGCTCAAGAATAGTCAAATGTTCTTCGCCTATTGCATGAATTATTAATCCTTCTCTCATTTTAACAAGCGAAGATTTACCGCTTTGAACATAGTCAAGGATATAGGCATATTCCTCGAATTTTCTGGGAGGATATGCATTTCTATTTCTATTATAATTATCCTTATTTGATAAAAATCTCGACAAATTAATTCTCTTTTAATTCGCTATAACTATTACAACTTATTTAACTTTCAAAATCCAAATTAATCAACAACATTTTCTTTATTGTAATTTGATAATAATATAGATTTTATTTTTTCTAACTTTTCAGTCACAATCAATTTTTTCCATCCAAAGGTAAAAGCACGTAATTCCTCTAAAGAAGTAGGCATCACATTTACCAATTCCACAGCTTCTTCCATTGTTAAATCACCTTCCTTAATCAAACCATCAATCATTACCTTTGCTCTATCATAATCAGTTTTTGAAAATTTTTTAGAATAATCATACGTCCATCGCTGGATTTGATCCATTTCATCCTCAGGGATAGTTTCTAAAATTTTTTTAACTTCAGATAAAGAAATAATTTCTCTTTTTAATACTTCAGTCAATACGATCGCTCCATTATTATTCGGTTTTTGTCAATTGTCGAATATGATTAAACTTGGTTTGTAAATACTTTGGTTTATTCCCAAACATTACCATTACTTTCATAGTACGCCTTCCAATAGATTCAATTGTACCTACTCGGCCCTGAAACCGTCTATGTGGCATGGTGGTATGCTCGCTCGGATCAATATTTATTACAACTTTATCTCCAGGTTGATAATTAATAAGTAAATATGATACACCTGTAATTTTATTTGATTTTGTTAAAACGGACCTGGATTTTCTTCTAGTTCCGTGAGATGAGGGCATAAAAACTATTTCATAAGATCCCTAATAAAATTATTTACATACAAAGTTAATTGCAGTAAATAATTTTGAAATAATAGACATTTAAAATGATTTTAAAATTTCTTTAAGTTTATGTTAATTTTTAATAAAACAAAAAAAATAAGATCAAAAAATTAATTCAAATAGGAATATCTACATCTGGAAAAAGCCCTTTAATGACTAAAATAATAGAAATAGAAATATAAATAGAATTTATTAAATTGTTATTTTAAAATTCATTTGATTTAAGGATCACAAATTCCTCCTTCACAAATAGTAAAAAGTATATCCCTTTCTGCATGATATGGAGAATCGACCATTCTAGCTATTCTATTTCTACCAGATTTTCTCAAAAAAATTCTATAAGTAGTGGAATGAGCCATAATATTACCACCAGTAGCCTTAAATGAATTTTCATTAAAAATAGAATCAGGACTTGCTTGTACTTGATTCGTTAATAAAACAGCAATTTCAAATGTTTCAGCAATTCTCATTATATTATGGACTAATTTATTTAATCGTTGTTGTCTTTCAGAAAGTGCAGACAATCCAATAAATTCTGATCGATAAAGAGAAATAATAGAATCAATAACCAGTAACTTAATGTTATATGAATCTATAACTTTACTCGATTCAGACAAAATTAATTCATGATGTGAACTACTATAGGCTTTAGCAATAATAATATTATCCAAGACTTTTAATGGGTCCAATCTTTTAGATTTGGAAATCGATTCAATTCTCTCAGGCCTAAAGGTATTTTCAGTGTCGATATATAATGCATTTCCTTTTAATCCACCTTTAGAATAATCTTGCTGTACCATAACACAAGCAGTATGACATAATTGAGTTTTGCCTGTCCCATATTCTCCACAGATTTCAGTAATCGATTTTGTTTCTATACCACCTCCTAATAAATTATCAAAATTTTTTGAACCAGTAGAAATCTTGCCAATATTTTTGCGTTTATAATAAATAGTAGTTGCAGGTAAAAATTGTTTTTCCACAAGTCCAATATCTTCTAATGCAGTTAGTGCTTGATTAAAAATTAAAAATGAGTCATCAATATCAATTCCTGTTTCAGAAGAAACCTCAAATGGCCCTCGGACTATTAAATCTTTAAGAGAAAAAAAACCCGATTTTTTTAAAAGAGAAATAATATTAAAAGAAATATCTTTTAAATTATCAATAGAAAAAGATTTGTCAGAACTAAAAGCCAAATACACAATAATTAAATAAATCCATTATTTCAATAATGCTAATTAATTTAGATATTAATTTTTAAATAACAAAACACTTGATAATAATTACATTGTATTAATATGGAATTGAAAGATAAAGATAAAGAAATAGATAAGATACATATCAATAACTTAATTTGAAATAGACTAACACTTATTGACACTGTGATAATTATTTGATAATCGATCTGAACCTCAATAATAAAAATGTTTTAATAATAGGCGCAGGAATTCAAGCTACTAAAAAGATAAAACAACTTAGCAAATATAAATGCAAAATAATAATAATAAGCGAAGAATTCAATAAAGAAATTCTTGAATATAAAAAAAAATACCATTTAAAACTGATTAAGAAAAAAATTGAGGACATAACCTTTTTAAATACTTTTGATAATTTATTTATAATTTTTACAACAACTAACAATAAATCCCTTAACAATAAAATAATACAATGGTCTAAAAAAGCCAAAATCCTTACATATTCAACTAGTGATCCTAAAAAAAGCGATTTTGCATTCATGTCTATAATAAATATAGAAAAATTAATTCAAATAGGAATATCTACATCTGGAAAAAGCCCTATAATGACTAAAATAATAAAGGATAAGGTAGAAAAAAATATAAAAAATATAATAGGGAAAAACGATATCGACAACATAAAAACTCAAGAATTTGCTCGAAGGTATGCTAAAAGATATATAGAAAAATCTACGGAAAGAAAAGATTTTTTATATAGTATTTTAAATAATTCTGAAATACAAGAACTGATAAATAAGAATAACATTGATAAAGTTAAAGAAAGAATTATTAACATATTAGAGAAATTGGAGGATAATAAAGGCAGATGACAGCATATTTAAGTTTAGAATCTTCACAATTTATCAATTTAAGAGTTACCTTTAAAAATTCACCAATTCATATTTTAGAGAAATTTACATTTAAGGATATTTATAACGCTTATGAGGTTTTGATAAACTCGAGAGAATTACAAGAGTGTTTAATATTGCAGACTTGTAATAGAGTTGAAATATATGGTGTTGGGGATAATCCAAATATTGAGAAACTTACTGAGATATGGTCATCATTAATCAATGTTTCTATGAATGAAATAAAGTTAAATATTATGATCGAAACAGGAGAAGAAGCAATAAAACACCTTGCAAAGTTAACTTCTGGATTAGATTCATTAGTAATAGGAGAGGATCAAATACTTGGTCAAGTAAAAAGATCAATAGAGTTTTCTCGAAAAAATGGTTTTTCTGGCCCTAATCTAAATATTCTATTTGAGAGGACAATCAAAACAGGAAGCAAAGTAAGAGCAGCTACGGGAATAAACAAAGGTAGCATGTCAATAGGATCTATGGCAGTTAATTTAGCATATGAATATTTTGATGACATTAGTGAAAAAAATATTCTATTGATAGGATCAGGTGAAGGGGCAAGTCTGATAGCTAAAACATTAAAACAAAGAGGTATAAAATTTTTTATTAGTAGTAGAACTTTTGAAAGAGCTAAATCTTTTTCCGATACAGTTGCTGGCAATCCAATACCATTTGAAGAGGCAATACAAAAGCTATGTAGTGAAATAGATATAGTTTTCATATCAACAGTTGCTCCATATTATTTATTAACATATGAAAGAATGGCAGAAATAATGGAGAAAAGAGGCAATGGGTTAATGATATTCGATTTATCAAATCCTAGAACAGTAGAGGATAAAATTGCTACCTTAAATAAAATTAAATTAGTAAACATAGACCAAATTTCAGAAATAGTAGAGAAAAATATAAGAAAAAGGAAAAAAGAGATACAATCTGCTGAAAAAATAATAGATGAAGAAATATTCCTAATTAAAGAAACGCTAAAAAGAAAAAGTTCTGAACCAGTAATAATAACTATCTTTAAAGATGCAGATTCCATTAGAGAAAAAGAGTTAAAAAAAGCTTTAACATTAATAGGAGATAAAATAAATGATAAAGAGATGAAAATCTTTGAGCAGTTTTCTTATGCATTAGTAGAAGGAATTTTATCTACACCTATGAATAATCTACGAAAAGAATTTTCTCAAAACAATGAAAACAATAACGAATTGATAAATCTAGCTTTAAAATTGTTTAATTATGAAAAATTATAAATCAATTAAAAAAAACATTATTAAAGAAAATGGAATTAGTATTAGTGATTTTGAAAACTCAATAAATAAGAGATCTAGTACGAATTATAATATTTTTCCAAAAACAAGGCTAAGAAGATTAAGGAAAAATGAAGCTATAAGAGATTTATTGCAAGAAACACATCTATCTATCAAAGATTTAGTTGTTCCATTATTTGTACAAGAAGGAATTAATAACAAAATCGAGATTGAATCAATGCCAGGTATTTTTAGATTTCCTGTAGATAAGATTTTAGAGGAGGTAAAAGAAATTGTATCTCTAGGAATTAGAGCAATAATACTATTTGGTATTCCATTAGAAAAAAATGAATATGGTAATAACTCATTTTACCAGAATGGAATAGTACAACAAGCGATAGGAAAAATCAAAGCTGCATTTGGCGATAAATTGGCAGTTATCTCTGACGTTTGTCTTTGTCAATACACTTCTCATGGTCATTGTGGCATAGTCAATAATAACGAAATTGACAATGACGAGACATTAAAGACACTTGCGAAAGTTGCTTTAAGCCATGCCAAAGCAGGAGCAGATATTGTAGCACCTTCTGCCATGATGGATGGTCAAGTTAAAATATTAAGAGACTTTTTGGATGAAAATAAATATTATGAGACACTTATTATGGGGTATTCAGCAAAACAAGCATCATCGTTTTTTTCTCCATTTCGAGATGCAGCACATTCTTTACCCATTTTTGGAAATAGACAGTCTTATCAAATGCCTTACACAAATTCAAGGGAAGCACATAGAGAAATAATATCAGACGTGGAAGAAGGAGCAGATATTTTGATGATAAAGCCAGCTATTCCAAATCTTGATTTAATATATTCAGCAAGACAATCGACTTTTCATCCTATTGCAGCATATAGCGTCTCAGGAGAATATTCAATGATCAAAGCTGCATCATTAAATAATTGGATAGATGAAGAAGCAGCAGTAACAGAATTACTTACATCCATAAAAAGAGCTGGAGCAGATATTATAATTTCATATTATGCAAAAAAAATGGCAGAAATTCTTACAAAAACAAAATAAAATAAGAGAATTTAAAAATTCGATACAATTATAACTTTTTTTTATAGACATATATTATCTAATGTTTGATAAATCCAAGGCATTATTTGAAAAAGCTTGTAAAATAATTCCTGGTGGAGTTAACAGCCCAGTCAGATTTTTTCAACCACATCCTTTTTATGTTGAGTCAGGAGATGGTAGTAAAGTATTTACTAAGGAAGGTAACATGTTAATAGATTATTGTATGGGTTATGGAGCAGTTTTCTTAGGACATAATAATAAAGAAATTACACTAGAAGTTAAAAATCAACTAGATAAAGGAAATTTATTTTGCATTCCTACAGAAAAAGAAATTGAATTAGCAGAACAATGTACCAAAGTAATCCCAGGAGCAGAAATGGTAAGAATAACAAATACAGGAGCAGAAGCAACTATGCATTCAATCAGACTAGCAAGAGCATTTACAAAAAAGACAAAGATAATAAAATTTGATGGAGGTTATCATGGAGCTTATGATTATGTCATGGACAAGACAACAGGTTCAGCAATATCTGATTTGGGTAATGTAGAAGATGGAATACTAAATGAGTGTGCCAGAAAAACACTGACAATTCCTTTTAACGATATAGAAAAACTAGAATCCACCATTGAAAAAGAAAAAAACAATGAAGATGATATAGCAGCTATTATCATTGAACCTGTTTTAGCAAATTCTGGACTAATAATTCCAGAAAAAAATTATTTAAATAAAATTAGAGAAATCACTAAAAAAAACAACATTATATTGATATTCGATGAAGTAGTGACAGGTTTTAGACTCGCAGTTGGAGGTGCGAGTGAATTTTTTGGAATAAAAGCAGATATAATAACATTTGCAAAAGCATTAGGAAATGGATATCCAATATCTTTGATAGCAGGCAAAAAAGAAATAATGTCTCAATTTGCGCCAAATGGAAAAGTTTTTGAAGCTAGCACATTTGCAGCCAATCCAGTATCTGTTACAGCAGCATTAAAAACATTAGAAATTCTAAGTAAAAATAAAAATCATATTTATCCAAAAGTAAGTAAAACTTGTGATCGAATAGTAAATGGAATAAAAGACATTGCAAATGATAAAGAGATAAAAATAACTATCAATTCCATAGGCTCGATGTTTCAGATTTTTTTTACAGACAAATTGGTCAAAAGTTATTATGATGTTAAAGCATCCAACATAATCAAATTTAATGAGTTATTTAAATCGTTACTATATAATACGAGAATATTTATTCCCCCATCTCAATATGAAACGTGTTTCATATCAATAGATCATAATGAAGAAGATATTGAAAAAACAATTGAAGCATATGAACAAGCTTTAACAAAGGTGAAAAGTATTTAAAGAAATCGTAGTTTCAACACGGGCTAGCAAGTTAGCTATCCAGCAAACAAATTCAATTATAAAGCTATTGAAAAAAGAAAACCAAGAAAGCCAATTTAGAATTGAAATGGTTACCACCAGGGGAGATATTGATAAACGTCCTTTTTTTGCAATCAATCAAAACGGAGTTTTCGAAAAAGAAGTTAACGATTCATTATTACAATATAAAGCAGACTTTGCAGTTCATAGTCTTAAAGATTTGCATGCAGGGTTTTCAGAAAAATTAATAATTGCAAGCATACCAAAAAGAGAAAAGCCATATGATGTTTTCATTAACAATATCGATGACAAAAAGTTAAATGAATTAAGATCAGGATCAATAATAGGAACAAGTAGCATAAGAAGAGCCATTCAAATTAAAATAAAACATCCATCAATCACCATCAAATCAATTAGAGGAAATATTGAAACAAGAATTACAAAATCAAAAGAGAATAATTATGCAGGAATAGTTTTAGCAGAAGCAGGAATAAAAAGAATTGGGCTAGACAAGAGAATCACGCAAAGATTAAACATACAGAGTTTTACACCTTCACCTGGTCAAGGAGCTCTAGCTATTGTCTGCAGAAAAGACGATAAAGACATAATAAATATATTAAAAAAAATTGAACATGCTGATTCAAGAAATGAAATAGAAACTGAAAGAGCACTAATTGATAATATAGGAGCAGGATGTACTGTACCCTTAGGTGCTTTAGCAACAATTAATAAATTTGGGAATAGTATATGTTTATTTACTTCAATTTATTCTTTGGATGGCAAAAAATCATTAAAACATAGAGAAAAAGGAGACTCAACACAGCCTCAAAAAGTAGGCAAAAAGGCAGCAGAAGATCTTATTTCAAAAGGAGCAAAAGAAATAACAAAAGAGTGGAATAAAAATAGCAATAATAAAGAGATTGATATTATAAAAGGAATTATTCACAATGAATAAAATAAACAACATTACAAATAATTGCGAAATCAAAGGAAAAATATTTATCTGCGGAGCTGGACCTGGCGATCCAAAATTATTGACAATAAGAGCACTTGAATTGATAAATGAATCTGATGTTATTTTATATGATAGATTAATAGGAAAAGAAATTATCAAATTATTTCCAGAAAATACAGAAAAAGTCTATGTTGGCAGAAACATCGGAGATCCAACAAGTCATCAAAAAAAAACAAACGAACTAATGCTTGAATACTCAAAGAAAGGAAGGAATGTATTAAGACTAAAAGGTGGAGACCCATTCATATTTGGTAGAGGAGGAGAAGAAGCTGAATTTTTAAAATCCAATAACATATCATTTGAAATAATTCCCGGGATTACCTCAGGTATAGGTGCAGCAATATATTCAGGCATCCCTTTAACTCATAGGAAATATAGCTCATCAGTAGCGTTTGTAACCGGACATGAAGATCCGGAAAAAAAGACACCTATAGTGAAATGGGAAAAACTGTTTGATGTGGTAGATACAGTGGTTATATACATGGGTACTGAAAAATTAGAAATAATTATAGAAAAAGTAAGGAAAGGAAATATTAGTGAAAATAAAAAAATTGCAGTAATAGAGAATGGTACTTTAAAGACTCAAAGAATAATAAAAGGAGAATTGTATAACATAATAGAAAAAGTAAGGAAAGGAAATATTAGACCACCAGCAATTGTAATAATTGGAGATACTGTAAATTTAAATGAAAAAATTAGTTGGTATCCTTAAATAAAAAAACAACTAATTTCATATATAAAATGGGTTTAAAGTAGTCTTTAAAATTGGCAGATATAAACATTGCAATAACTAAAGAAGAAATAAAAGAAAGTGATATTCCTCAATTTAATAATCAAAATAAACTCACAGAAAAAATAAAAATAATCCCTATTCCAACAATACTAACAGTTCCAATATATTCAAAAGAAATATCTAATTCATTAAAAAAAATCGAGAAAAACTATTACGATTATTATATATTTGCCAGTGCACATTCAGTAAATATTTTTTTTGAAACTATAAAAAACGAAAAAAATGCATATAGTATCCTTGAGAAAATAAAAAAATCAAATGAAAATAATAACAACAATTTCATTGCCATTGGTCCAAAAACTAAAAAAGAAATAGAAAAAAACAATATCAAAGCTAAATTAGCTATTTCTTTTGCCTCCAATATTAATTGCAATGATAACAATAATAACAACAATTTTATCACACATAAAGAAAAAAAAATAATAGATTATTCTACAAACAGCATCATGCAATTCTTAGACCATCTAGATAAAATCAAAACGAATAAAAAAATTAATATATTGATGCCAAGGAGTGCAGAATCAATCAAATCCAATAATTTCATTTCTAAAGTATATAAAAATTTAGATTTAGAACAAGTTTTCTTTTATAAAACCATAGAGTTTAATAGAGTAAGAGAATCAAAAGAATGGATCAAGTTTAAAGAACTTGTTTTCAATAAAAAATTGCCATGTTTGATATTTACAAGTCCATCAACCGTTAGAGCTTTTTTTAATATCATATTAAATGATTTTTATACAAGAGATGAAATAGAACAGAATAAATATCAAATACAGATCAGCTCAAACGTCAAAAAAGAACAAGAGTTATTAAATGTTCTTGGATTAAAATTAATAATATCAATAGGCCCTAAAACTTCAGAAGAATTGAAAAAGAGAAATATAAAATATATAGAATCAGAAGAACATACAATCGAGGGAACCTTAAATCATTTATTAAAATATATGAGTGATATGTTATAAGATAAAAAAAAGAATCCTTAGTATATAATACTATTTTAAACCCTAATAAATTAAAAGATTTACAAACATATAAAAATAAACTTTTTTTCACAGTATGCTATTATAATATATTTTGGATTTGAACCAGTACATAATATAATATACATATTCTTTTGTTTTATATATGGTAGACGATGAATTGTAATGAATTAAATTAAAACAAATAATTTATCTTTTTCCTTTTTAATTTTATAAATTTGCAATGGTTCTTCAGCAGGAAGGTTAAGAGCATTACCGTTTTTAATATCAAAAGAAGATAGATGTAAAGGACAAGTAACGGTCTTTTCAGATTCATTTAAAACGCCAGTCGTTAGATCGACATACGCATGAGTGCATATTCGATCAGCAGCATAAAATTCTCCGTTAATATTCATTATCATTATTTTTCTATCACCATAATCAAAATCAGCCAACTCGCCTTTCTTTAGACTAAGAAAATTTGATATATCAATCCATTTTTCAGATGTCATAGAATGAAAAACTCACTTTATATATTTATTCATTAAGTTAAAAATAATGAAATGTATCTTTAATTCTACTTTTTACTGTTTATCTATATTTATAATGTTTTTCAAAAATATCTGCAGTTTCCTTATAACGAGATTTTTCAACTTCTAGTATTCCAGCCATAACTTCATCAGTCTTTAATAATAGAGGTTTTCCAGTCCATTTATTTTCAAACAAATAATTAATCCATGAACGAACAAAAGGATCCATTTTTCTTGATAAAGGTTCTACAAAACCATGAACTATCTCCCTTTTAGCACTTTCTCTATCAAGCCCTCTGCACATTAAGTAAAATATTTGATCTTCATCAATTTGAGAAACAGAAGCAGAATGAGTAGCCCGCACTTCGTTTGTTTCTATCTCTAAGCCAGGAATAGCATCAGAATGAGATCCCTTATTCAAAAGTATTGCATGTCCTGCAAGATATGCTTCAGAAGTTTTTGCATCTTTTCTTATTTTAATCATACCTTTAAAAAGTGATTTAGATTCATCTTTCATTACTGATTTGACTATTACTCTTCCACGAGTGCTATATCCACCATGATCTAAATTTGAGGAAACATCAAATAATTGTTTTTCAGTCCCAAAGATTATTTCAACATCTTCGGAAGAAGCACCGGGTCCTTTCATAATACTATCAATTTTATATCTACACAAATTTGTACCAAACATTCCAGAATACCAAGACATTTTTCCATCTCGTTCAATAAACGCCTTTCTGCTAGAAATATTAACCGCTGCCACATCCATGGCTTGAAGAGTTATAAATTCAAGTTCAGATGTTGGCTTAATATTACATTCTAAAACTTCAATATAACATTGCTGTTTGTTATTTTCATTATTATCACTATTATCTGATAAAGTAGAAGAAGTTTCATTATTATTTACACTACTAGTAGCAGTAATAGGAGAAGATGAAGAAGGAGAATATAATTCTTGTACAATTGTTGCCTTAGATCCTATATCAGATATTATAATATTTCTACAAATAGAAGACAATCCATCATGCCCTAGAGAGTAAACTATTCTAATAGGCTCATTTATAATCATGTTTTTAGGAATATATATAAAAAATCCGGATTGAAAAGATGATAGACCGAGGGCAAGAAAACGATCTAAACCGTAATTGCTCTCATTGTCCTCAAAATATTTCTTTAATAAATCTGAATGATTATTAAAAGCATCTTCAATGTTTGATATAATTAAGCCCTGCTTTGATAAACTTTCTGGAATATTAATATGCACGATAGAAGTACCTACCATAATTAAGCTTGGAGAGGATTTTATCTCTTCGTAACGAATTTTTAAATCTTCTGATAAAGTAGATGTTTGACTATTAGAAAAAAATATTTTTTCAGGATCTAGTAAATTTAATCCAGTGTATTTTGAATATAGAGGAGACACTTCAAAAGGTAATTCTGAAAATAAAGATATAGTTTTTTTTCGATTAATTAAAATCCAATCTGGTTCAGATATTTTATTTGACAAAATCTTATTGAAATTGTCTTTTGAAATTGAAGATAATGAAAGCATAAAATTAACCTTATATTAAACAAAAAAAGAAGAATAAAAACGAAGAATCCATTAACCTACTGAGCCTTCCATTTCCATCTTTACTAATCTATTTAATTCTACTGCATATTCCATAGGAAGTTCTTTTGTAAATGGTTCCATAAATCCACCCACTATCAAACTCAATGCATCAGATTCTGAAAAGCCTCTACTCATCAAATAAAATATTTGTTCATCACCAATCTTTCCTACAGTTGCTTCATGAGTAATAGTAGCATCATCTTGGTTAACTTCTACGTATGGATAAGTATCGGTTCGAGAGAATTCATCAAGTAATAATGCATCACAGCGAACATTGGATTTTACTCCACTAGCACCTTTTGCTACATGTAATAATCCTCTATATGTTGTTCTACCAGAATCTTTGCTTACAGACTTACTTACTATTCTAGAAGTAGTATTAGGCGCAAGGTGTACAGCTTTAGCACCAGCATCTTGGTGTTGGTCTTTCCCTGCAAATGCAATAGAAATAATTTCGGCATGAGCATTTTTACCCATCATATAAACTCCCGGATATTTCATTGTCAATTTACTTCCAAGATTACCATCAACCCATTCAACAGTAGCATTTTCATATGCATATGCCCTCTTAGTTACTAAATTATAAACATCTTTACTCCAATTTTGAATAGTAGTATATCTAATTTTGGCACCTTTCTTTGCAACCAATTCTACTACAGCAGAATGCAAAGATTCAGATGAATATACTGGAGCGGTGCATCCTTCGATATAATGCACATCTGCGCCCTCGTCTGCAATAATCAATGTTCTTTCAAATTGGCCAATATTTTCTGCATTTATTCTAAAATAGGCTTGTAATGGTAGCTCAACTTTTACATTAGGAGGTATATATATAAAAGAACCTCCTGACCAAACAGCACTATTTAAAGCAGCAAATTTATTGTCCTCTGGAGGAATAATTTTTCCGAAATATTTTCTAAGAATTTCAGGATATTTTTTTACTGCAGTATCAGTATCAACAAAAATTACACCTTGTTTTTCTAATTCCTCGTTTAAATGATGGTAAACTGTTTCAGATTCATATTGTGCACCAACACCAGCTAGGAATTTGCGTTCGGCCTCAGGAATACCTAATTTCTCAAATGTATTCCTTACAGATTCTGGAACATCATCCCAGCTCTGACTTGATTTGCCTGCAGCTTTAGCATAATAATAAATATTTTGAAAATCAATATGTTCAAGATCTCCACCCCAATTTGGCATAGGTTTGCTCATAAACACATCAAAAGATCTTAATCTAAATTCGAGCATCCAATCTGGCTCACCTTTCATTTTACTTATTTCTTCGATAGTGCCTCTTGAAAGCCCTTTTTTACTAAGATAGGCATAAACTTCAGTAGAATCTTTAAAGTCATATTTACTATAATCCATATCTAATTCTTTTGTTGCCATAACCTTCATAACGCTGTTATACGTTATAAATATTTTTATTCAGATCTAATTTCTTCGCTAGATTATTGGTTTTTAGGAGTATAAAATTCGTCTAATGATATTATGTTATAAGGAAGAAATGGTAGTTTTTCCCACTTCTAATAAACAAGAATATCACCATTTTTATCATATTATCTATAATTCATTTGTAGTCATAATCTTAATATACCATCATCATATACGTCATGAAAAATGAAGATCAAGAATAAGATATAGATCGCTATTAGATCCTTTCAATCATTTTTTTCATAGAATAATATAAAATACTAGAATTAATTTTTTTATGGTTCTGTAAACTGTTGTTAATTGTTAAACTAAAAGGTGTAAGACATGGGATTTTAATTTTCAATATCTTAATGTAATACAAAAATTGACTAATTCTGATAACCAACAATTTATCAAAATCAAAAAAAGTAATCATTATATTTAGAAAGAAAAAACTGCAAATATGAATATTAAAGGAAAGGTAATTATATGTGATTCGATAGATGAGGCAGGCATAAAAATCTTAGAAAATTCAGGTTTAACAGTAGATTATTTTCCAGAAATCACATTGGATGATCTAAAGTCAAAAGTAAGTGAGTATAATGTAATTGTTGTCAGAAGTAGAACTAAAATTACTAAAGAGATTATTCAAAAAGCAAGTAATACAAAGATAATAGCAAGGGTTGGGGTAGGTCTTGACAATATAGATACCGAAGAATCAAAAAAATATAATATAGAAGTTATAAATGCAGGAGAAGCATCAATAACTGCAGTTTCCGAATTAGTTATAGGATTAATGCTATCCTTAAGTCGAAATATACCAATTGCTAATTATGAAACTAAAAACAGCAATTGGATTAAAAAAAATCTAATAGGCACAGAATTAAAAGGAAAGTATATAGGCATTATAGGATTAGGAAAGATTGGAAGAAATGTTGCAAGGCTAGCAAGAGGATTGAGAATGAATTTAATTGGATATGATATAATACCTATTGACAAAAGCTTTGTCCAAGAAGTTTCGTTGATAACAACGGATTTAAAAACTTTGTTAGAAAGCTCAGATTTTGTAACTTGTCATGTCCCATTTACAGCGGAAACAAAATACCTAATAAATAAGAATACTATTGCCTTTATGAAAAATAGTGCATTTATAATAAATACTTCAAGAGGAGAAATTATAGAAGAGGCTTCATTAATAGAAGCATTAAAGAGTAAAAGCATAGCTGGAGCTGCATTAGATGTTTTTGAAGAAGAACCTCCAAAAAATAAAGAATTGCTTAGTCTTTCAAATTTAATATGTACACCACATATAGGAGCACAAACTAAGGAAGGTCAGGAATTAGCTTCCACAGTAATAGCTGAAAAAATAATTCAGAAAATGATAACTGCGCAAAATCCAAGTTAATAGAAATTCGCTTATTTTTTTACTTAAATATTACATCATAAGAAAAATAACAATACAATTATATGTTTTAAATAAAATAACCTATTCTGAATAAATACAGCAAAAATAAAAAAACTAATAATAATCAATGTACTCCTGCAGCATCAATATTTTATCAAAAGGCAATCATTTGACAAAATATATTTATATGCATTTGTAAAATGTAAATCATAAATGAGGCGTAGTATATATATAATAATTGGCGCAATCATGGTAGTAATTGGGTTTGCAGGTGGTCTTTATTCGGCCAATATTGCTGTAAATAGCGCAGCAAAACCTGTAACTTTTGAGCCTGCAAAAGCAGGTTGGGGAACCAGTATGGAATTTTATGAAATAGGATTTGTCTGGTTTGGAATTATAGGCTTTGCATTATTAGTCAATGGCATAGTTAACAAAGAAGAGATAGAGGCTTCAAGAAAAAATAAATAAAAGGATAACATATAAAAAAGATTAGACGGATATAGAGACAAGTTTTGTTTTTGAGTACAATCCACTAATTATCTTTACATTATTTGTTTTAACATTAAAATGATTTGAAATTTTTTTAATTGTTTCTTTATTTGCCTTTCAATTAATAGGAGCAGAATTAATAGAAATTTCGATTTCTTTATTTTCCTCATTTAAAATAAAATTATCCAATGAGTTGAATTTTATTTTGACAATATAAATCAAAGGATACAATAGTATTTATTTTAAAAAAATTAATAAGAATTGCTTTGTTGCATAACTCTGTAATTCGTTTTTTCTTGACTGGAATATACAATAATAAAACGATTTATAGGTATTCGATCCCTTAAACTTGGAGTTAATAATTCTTGCAGTTATGAAAAAATTGAGTTATGCAACAAAACAATAAGAATTAATAATGATTTAGTAGTAAATCAATAGTTAAATTCTGCTTAGTTAAAATGATATCAATAAATTAATTAGAATAGTTTGTATCAAAATTAAAATAAATAAAAGCCAATTAGAAAACTAGAAAATTACAAAATGATAACAATAACAAGTCGAGAGATTATTTCTGTAGTAATGATTTTATATATGATGAGATAAATTTTTACATCTATTCTCGATAATAAATATAAAAATTATAATAGAATTTCATTTTTTAAAATGTTAAAGAATTATTTGCTAAGCATGGAATTAAAATTGAAGAAAGACTTTAAGAATCATTGTTTATCTTTATTTATTAATTAAATAAATATACATTTAAGG
>Ga0134125_10003032_pt1 | contig 19668 bp, 17 predicted proteins | sample KB31751_FD_96464 | JGI IMG/M metagenome (GOLD analysis project Ga0134125, IMG submission 96464) | Terrestrial soil microbial communities with excess Nitrogen fertilizer from Kellogg Biological Station, Michigan, USA - KB3-175-1 | ecosystem: Environmental > Terrestrial > Soil > Unclassified ... | reverse complement strand
TAGGCAACCGGTCCACAGCAATATTACGAATAGACGCCGGAGCACTCCGCGTCCGATGCCTCGCAACAACGCGATCGGCACGGCGATCCCTATTACGAACATAAGCACAACCACGATAGTAACGATCCAGGCGCTCAGGCTGGACGGTCTGCCTGGCAGGGGATTAGCCGCAGCCCCCAAGCCGAACCTGCCACCGAGATACCAATATGCATGCATTGCCGTGAACAGGACCGCCCACGTCAGTGCCAACAGTTGCATTCTCGTTGTCCAGTCCCAACTTTTTCTAATTTTTTTCATCCAACAGCCTCAGAGACTTACGCCGAATACCCTACCTACCCGCATTTTCGTCGGACTACACTCGCTGCCGAAAAGGAGATTTTTATGTCATGTTCCGATGAGATCAAATCTGTCCCTTCCGAAGCCCGTCTCCGTGCCAACCGTCTGAATGCGCAAAACAGCAAAGGCCCCACTTCGCCCGAAGGCAAGAAGCGCTCTTGCCTGAACGCTACTCGCCACGGCATTCTCTCTCAAACCATCCATTTCCCCGAAGAGGAAATGAAAGCCTATACCGAATTTTGCGAACGTTATGTCGCCGGCCTCCAACCCGTCGGAGTGCTCGAAACCGAACTCGCCAACGCTTGTGCCGATCTCCAGTTCCGCCTGCATCGCTGCTCTGCCGCCGAACACAACATGTTCGCCATTGGATTTGAGGAAAACGGCAACCGCTGGGAAACCGGACATCCTGAATCTCACACGGCTCTCGCCATGGCCGAAACGCTTCGTTCGAACGCGAATCCCATCGCCACGCTTTCGCTCTACGAGCAGCGCATCCACCGCCGCTTCCTGCAAACCTTAAAGCAGCTCCGCGAAATCCAGGCCGAGCGCCGCTCGCTTGAACAGACGCAGCTCAAAGAACTCTGCCTCATCGCGGCCAGCCATCCGGAAGAAATTGAAAACATTACTCCAGAACGCTTTGGGTTCGTTTGTTCATCTCGCGATTTCGCCTCCTTCTGGAAGCGTATGCTGCTCCAAAATGCGCCCCCGAACTCCGTTAATGCCCACGAAATCCTCACCCGGGCCGCTTGATATGCAACAAAACTTTGGAAATTTTGTGGGCGGACCGCCCGGTCGCCGTTTGATGATGCCGGAACGGAGGCGGCGCGTTTTGTAGAGGCTGGGGCCCGCCTCGCCTGCTTGCCTCTTATCGAAGCGGCTAAAAGTGGTGTAGCCGTGCATTTAGAAGCTTTAATCCACGAGAAACCATTCGCACCCCTTTTTGAGTCCAACGGCAGGGATTTTATGGAGAATTGGTCTCGCCTGGTTGGCTTGGCGGCCGGCATATTCGTTTCGATAAGCTTAGGGGCGCTCCCGGCTACGGCGCAAACAAACGTACTTACGTTCCATAACGACAATGCGCACACGGGCCAAAATCTGACTGAGACATCGCTGACCCCGGCGAATGTGAATTCGAGCAGCTTCGGGAAACTGCTGAATTTACCGGTGGACGGCAAGGTGGATGCGCAACCTCTCTATGTCGCAGGCTTGCAGATTCCAAATGCCGGCAGCCACAACGTTGTGTTTGCGGCCACAGAGCACGATAGTGTTTACGCATTCGATGCGAACGATGGGACGAAGCTCTGGCAGGTTTCACTTTTGAAGTCAGGCGAGGTTCCCTCGGACGCCCGCAATTGCAATCAGGTTATACCCGAGATTGGGATTACGGCAACGCCCGTTATCGACTTGAGCGCCGGGCCCGGCGGCACAATTTACCTCGTTGCGATGAGCAAAGACGGAGCGGGGAATTACTACCAGCGGCTTCACGCGTTGAATCTTCAGACCGGCGCGGAACAATTCGGAGGCCCGGTGGACATTGCGGCAAAGTATCCGGGGGCGGGTGAAAACAGCTCGAACGGGATGGTGGTGTTCGACCCGAAACAGTACAAGGAACGCGCTTCTCTTTTATTGCTCAACGGAGTGGTTTACACGAGCTGGACTTCGCACTGCGACATTCAGCCTTACACGGGCTGGTTGATTGGCTACAACGAAACAACGCTGGCACAAACCAGCGTTCTGAATTTTGCGCCAAATGGAGGCGAGGCCTCAATCTGGGGATCGGGCGGCGGTCCTGCGAACGATGCGAACGGAAACATTTTTATTCAGCTTGCGAACGGCACGTTCGATACCGCGTTGAATGCACAAGGCTTCCCGAATCAGGCGAATTATGGAAATGCGTTTGTGAAGGTGGTTGTAGGTGGCGGCGGCTTGCAGGTGACCGATTACTGGACCATGTACAACACCATCGACGAATCGAATCGGGATGAAGATTTAGGCTCAGGCGGTGTCCTCCTGCTGCCCGATTTGCAGGACTCGAATGGCGCGATTCGCCACCTGGGTGTCGGCGCGGGCAAGGACGCGAACATCTACGTGTTCGATCGCGACAATATGGGCAAGTTCAACCCGTCCAGCAATGCGTCACTGTATCAGGAAATTCCAAACGGCCTTGCGGGCGGCCTGTTTGCCACGCCGGCATGGTTCAACGGCACGGTGTACTTTGGCGCTGTAAATGATGCGATTCGCGCATTTCCGGTGAGCAGCGCGCGTTTGGCGAATAGTCCTTCGTCAATGACGGCGTCTCGTTTCGGGTATCCGGGGGCGACGCCGAGCATCTCGGCAAACGGCACCAGCAATGGAATTTTATGGGCAGTGGAAAGTTCCTCGCCGGCAGTGTTGCATGCCTACGACGCCACTGATCTATCGAAGGAGCTATATAACAGCAACCAAGCCGCGAATGGCCGCGATCAGTTCGGCCCCGGAAACAAGTTCATGGTTCCGACTGTTGCGGATGGCAAAGTTTTTGTGGGTACGCCGAATAGTGTCGCTGTGTTCGGGTTGCTGCAATCGGTTATGCCACCACCGCCTTCGATCGCCGCGACTACCACGACCCTGACTTCATCGGCCAGTGTTGTCACTAGCGGCGCTCCGGTTACGTTTACCGCAAAAGTAGTTTCCGCGAACGCGGTACCTTCCGGCCAGGTGACGTTTAGCGACAGTAATACGGCGTTAGCAGTCGCCGAGTTGGATCCCAGCGGCGCGGCAACTCTTACCACAACGGCGTTACCGGAAGGCATTCACTCCGTTACCGCAAATTATGCGGGTGGAAATGGATTCGCGGCAAGCGCTTCGACCGCTGTCAATGTAACCATAGGCGGCGCCGCTCCGGGCGTCACATTCACGGTGAATCCGGTGAACGTGCCGCCGGGCATTACTATCGGAGCGGCGACCATTTTGTGGAATGCGCCAATGGCTTCAACGGTAGAGATTCATATCGGCTCCCCGGATGGACCGCTATTTGCGCAGGTGGGATCGCAAGGAAGCGCTTCTACTGGCAATTGGGTTACGGATGGCATGACTTTTTTCCTGCAGGATGTTAGCGGGGGCAAACCCTTAACGCCGGCCAATACTTTGGCTATCGCAGGCGCAAAATTGCAAACGCAAACTCTGGAGGGCACGCTTACTATCGATCCAACGCCGATCTATGTGACTTATGGGTCGTTGGGTACGGCAACATTGCATTGGAGCGCGCCGTCGAGCACGAACACAGAAATTCGCGTCAACGCGCCTGATGGGCCACTATTTGCCGCAGGGGGCTCGCAGGGCACGGCGACGGCAACCGGTTGGGTTACAGACGGAATGACATTTTATTTGCAGGATGTAAGCGCAGGAGAGATTCTGACCGACGCTTACACGATTGCCAAGGCGACCGCAACAGTAGCGCTTACGCCCGAAGGCGGGTCGCTTCTGGCAACGCCAAATCCGATCGACATGCCCGTTGGCCAGCTTTTTGGTTCTGCAACCCTTAACTGGAACACGTCTACGGCAGGCACGGTCGAAATTCACGTCAACGCGCCGGATGGGCCGTTGTTCGTTCGCGGAGGACCGCAAGGTACAGCAACGGCTTCAGGATGGGCAAGGGATGGATTAATTTTCTTTTTGCAGGATGTAAGCCAGGGGCAGCCGTTAACCACGCAATTTACAATTGCCACGCAGACATTGCGCACATCGGGAGCGCAATCGGGTGTCTCCTTTCAAGCGAGCCCTAATCCGATGATTGTCGCGCCGGGCGAGGGCTACGGATCGACCACACTGTATTGGAGCGCGCCTTCGGCTGCCACCATCGAAATTCACGTCGGAGCACCGGAAGGTCCACTGCTGGCGCAAGCCGGATCGCAAGGCAGCGCAAGCGCTACCGGATGGGTGAGTGATGGCCTGACTTTCTACTTACAGGATGTGAGCGGCGGTAAAGCTTTGACAGAGGCAAATACGCTGGCAACGGTAACGGCTCATTTGCTGATTAACTCTCAGCCGTAAGCACGTTTCACACGCCGTAACCTGAACGCCCGGTCGCATCGTCCTCAAAAACGACATGCTGTATCATTGTCACGTCAATCACTCCTTCGAGCATGCTGTTTCTCTAGCTGAAACCGGCGTGCTTGGGTATGACGATGAATAGGCGATCTTTTCTTTATTTTGCCGCCGCTACGCCTTTGGCCGCAGCCTCCCCCGATCATCCAAGCGATTTCCCAACAGACATTCCGAAGTACAAGATTGTTACTAGAGCGGACCAATCGAGCAAGGCTGGGCTGCCCGGGGCCTATCCCGGCACCGCGATACGAGTGCACTCGGATGATTCCATCGACTCTTCTACGAATAAAGTAAACGCTGCTCCGGTAAAGCGAATGTTGTCGGCTGGAATGCGCGAGCTGACGCATACGACAGACGATCGCGACGCGTGGTCGCATTTTATTTCGCCCGGCGACATCGTCGGCATCAAAGTGAATTGCTCCGGCGCGCCCGAGATCAACTCCAACCCTGAGCTTGTGGCTGCGATTATCGAAAATCTACTCGCGGTGGGCGTAAAGCCGGAAAACGTTTATATTTACGATCGCTTTGCGAATCAGATGCGGATTGTCGATTACAAGCCTAAAGTGCCGGCGGGAGTGAAGACGGCGGCTGCGGAGACTTCGCGCGGCTCGATACTCGGCTACGACCCATACACGTATGTGGAAGTGGATTTCTTCGGCGAAGACGATACCCGTTCGAACCTGATCCGGCTGGTGTCGGAAAAATTCACGAAGGTAATCAACGTGCCTACGATGAAAGAGCATCGCGCGGCCGGAGTGACAGGCTGCCTGAAGAACATGTCCTACGGCAACTTCTCGAACGTAGCGCGTTCTCACCGGCATCAGAAAACAAATACCTATTCGTTTATTGGAACGCTCGCTTCGGTGCAGCCGTTGCGAGCGAAAGTGGTGCTGAATGTGATGGACGGGCTGCGAAGTTTATGGCAAGGCGGTCCGTTTTTGCAAGATCCAAAGTTTCTATTCTTTCCCAAGCGGATCGTGGTGGGCACGGACCCGGTGGCAATGGACCACGTGCTGATCGATATGATTGAGCAGAAGCGGAAAGAAGAAGGCGCGCCATCGATCTTCGACCGGTCGATGAAGCACATCAAATTTCAGCCGGAACTCGATCCGCAGTACAACAGTTTCATCCGCGAGCCCGGCCACGTCTGGTATGCCGGGCATCTTGGGCTTGGTATCTACGACAAGTCTCAAATGAAGGAGAAAACACTCTCGCTTTGACCATTCTGCTTGCTGCCGCGCTGCTGCTTCCGTCTATTTTCTGGGACAAGGGACCCGAGACCGCTCATCTTCTGAAAGACGCGCAAATTACGCAGATCAGCGTTCCTGCATCGAGGGTCGATTCCTGGAAAAGCGTTTCCGGCATTTCCGTGAGCAGCGCCGACCTGTCTCAGGCGACGAAGGTTCCTCCTCCGGCGATTAAATATCAGCGACGCAGGGCGTCGGCGACTTCCGCTCCGTGGGTAGATTCGAACGGCTGGCGATTTATCCGCGATCCTTCGGCAACTTATCTTTACGAAGCTACAGGGAAAACGGCCGCCATGTCGGCGGCTGAAGCGTTTGCCTACGGCGTTCACGCTTATATTCATACCGATGAAGCCGGCTTGCAGCCGGCGGGCCAATTGCTGGCGTTTCTGCGCAAGATGGATCCGCCAAAGCTTCCGGTCCGCGCGAATATCGGGTTTATTGACGACGGCAGCCCAGCTTCCGGCGAGTTTATGAATTTGCTGGTGCGGCGAAATTTGCTGTTTCGGCTGGTGAAAGCGCCGGACCCGTCGCTCGATCTGACGGTGAAACTCGGAACGCCGGAGTATCCAAGCAGCGAAGCGGGGAATCCGGCGATGCTGGCGGAAAGAGTGCGGGCGAATTTAACCGATGCGAAGCGTCTACTACGGGTTTATGGAAGCGAAGTGGTGATTGGGCGGCTTGACGGGAATAAGGACAAGAGCGAACTGTATCTGCTGAACTATGGGGCGAGCCGCGTACCCGTGAATGGATTGCGTGTGCGAGTGCTGGGCGATTTCCGTCATGCGAAGCTTCACGATTTGGCCTCGCCGGATGAACCGTTGCTTGACGTGCTGCATACGCCACAAGCGACGGAATTTACACTGAAGGACCTGAGTATCCTCGCGATTGTCGATCTTACTCATTGAGAGGATTACAAAGGATTAAGGGGATTGTTGATATGAAAAAAAGCCAGGTGATGCTTGCTATGTGCGCCTTGTTTGCTTTCAGCTCCGTAGTAATGGCGCAGGAATATGACCTGCTGATAACGAACGGCCATGTAGTCGACGCCAAGAATCACATCAGCGCGGTCCGCGATGTTGCCATTAAAGATGGGAAGATTGCAGCGGTAGCGGATCATATCGACCCCAAGACTGCATTAAAGACGGTGGATGCGAAAGGCCTGTACGTAACGCCAGGTCTGGTGGACATTCACGTACACGTCTATGCCAGCACCGGTGAGGCGCACTCTTATGCCGGAGACAACTCTGTGTGGCCGGATGGCTTCACATTTCGCAACGGCGTAACGACGGTTGCCGATGCCGGAAGCTCCGGATATAAGAATTTCGAAGATTTCAAGATGCACATCATCGACCGGTCGAAGACACGCGTCCTTGCGTTCTTGAATATCGTTGGCGCGGGCATGCGTGGACCGAAGTACGAGGACAACCTGCAGGACATGGATCCGAAGCCCGCGGCGGAAATGGCGGAGCGGCACAAAGGGCTAATCATTGGCATTAAAACGGCACATTATGCCGGTCCGGAGTGGACTCCCGTGGAGCATGCGGTTGAAGCCGGAAAGATGGCGAATATTCCGGTGATGGTCGACTTCGGAACCAATCATAAAGAGCGCCCGCTGGCTGTTCTGCTAACCCAGAAGTTGCGGCCGGGCGATATCTACACGCATTGCTACTCGGGTTTGCGCGATGAGATTGACCCCGCAACGGGTAAGGTAAACAAAGGCATGTGGGAAGGCAGAAAACGCGGCGTTATCTTCGACGTTGGCCATGGCGGTGGTAGCTTTTCCTGGCAGGTGGTAACGGAAGCGTTCAAGGAAGGTTTTCACCCGGATTCCATTTCAACCGACCTTCACATTTCAAGCATGAACAGCGGCATGAAGGACATGCTGAACGTAATGGATAAGTTTCTGGTGCTTGGCTTGCCTGTAGACGAGGTGCTCGCCGATTCCACCTGGCATCCGGCGCGCGAAATTCATCACGACGAGTTGGGCAACTTGTCGGTCGGATCTCCGGCCGATGTTGCGGTTCTGCGTCTGCAGCATGGCAAATATGGTTTCACGGACATGTACGGCGCCAAGATGGATGGCAACGAGAAGTTCATCTGTGAAATGACCGTGAAAGGCGGCAAGGTGGTCTACGATCTAAACGGCATCTCGCGGCCCGAGTTTAAGAGCCTTCCTAAGAACTACCGGCAGGTTGGCGATCCGCGCTGGGACGGATTGAATCCGGCGCACCCGCATCGCAACCAGGAACATTAATAGAACCGAACTGCCAGTGAAAGCGTTCGGAGAACGCCCTTAGCAGAAAAGACCGTAAGATATGGCGCGGCCACTCGTTACACTAGGGAAATATGCCGCTGCCAAGCGATGATTTTTATCGAATCCAAAAGCTTCCGCCCTATGTGTTCGCCGTTACCAACGAACTGAAGGCCAAAGCACGCGCAGCCGGCGAGGATATTGTCGACATGGGGATGGGAAATCCCGATGGCGCGACCCCCCAACCTGTTGTGGACAAACTGGTTGAGGCGGCCCGGAATCCGCGAAATCACCGCTACTCGCTTTCGCGAGGCATTCCCCATCTCCGCGACGCGATAGTCGCGCGTTACCGGAAACAGTACGGAGTTTCCCTGGACCCGGAGACCGAGGCCATTGTGACCATCGGCGCGAAAGATGCGTTGGCACATTTATTGTTCGCCATTATCGGCCCAGGCGACATGGTAGCTTCGCCCAATCCGACGTACCCGATTCATCAGTATGGCGTGATTATGGCCGACGGAGAAGCTTGCAAGCTGCCGATGCCCGACGCCGCGACGTTTCTCGATAGCCTGCGGACTCTTTACCGGACGTCCATCAAGACACCTAAGGTGATTCTGATCTCGTTCCCACACAATCCGACGACGGTATGCGTGGATCTCGATTTCATGAAAGAGATTGTGGCGTTGGCGCGCGAGTACGGCTCGTACGTAATTCACGATTTCGCCTATGCAGAGCTGGGATTCGACGGTTATCGGCCGCCCAGCATCCTGCAAGTGGAAGGCGCGGCGGATCATTGCATCGAAATTTACTCTATGACCAAGAGTTACAACATGGCCGGATGGCGTGTTGGTTTTTGCCTTGGGAATGCGAAGCTGATTGCGGCCTTGGCGCGCATCAAGAGTTATCTTGATTACGGCATTTTTCAGCCAATTCAAATCGCGTCGATTATTGCGCTACGCGAGTGCGACGATGCTCCGGCGCGAATTTGCTCCATTTACCAGAATCGCCGCGACGTGCTTTGCGAAGGGCTGAATCGTGCCGGGTGGCCGGTTGTTCCTCCCAAGGCTTCGATGTTCGTCTGGACGCGTATTCCGGAAATTTTTGGCGGGATGCCTTCGCTCGAATTTGCGAAGCTGTTGATACGCGAAGCTCGCGTAGCTGTTTCGCCGGGCATCGGTTTTGGTCCTATGGGCGAGGGATACGTGCGCTTTAGCCTGATCGAGAACCATCATCGTACCCGGCAGGCTGTAAAGAACATCCAACATTTTTTGCAGAGTCAGGCCATGTTGACGAACACCCGCGCCGTCAACGTATAATCGCGGAAATGGCGGCAGCAAGCGACGCACCTTTAGTTGAAGTCAGCGAGCTCCGCCACGTGTCTTTGGCAGAGCTCGATCATCTTCTTGAGGAAGAGGTCGGCGTCTGGAGCCGTGAGCTTTCCTGGGACTTCCGCCCATCGGCCGAGTTGGTGCACCGGTTTGTGCAAACGCAATCACTGACGGGATTTGCGTTGCGGATTCGTAATCGATTGGCGGGCTATGCGTACCAAGTTTGTGATGAACGAAAAGGGCTCATCGGGGACTTCTATGTGAGCCCGAGTTTTCACACATCGGCGAACGAGAATGCGCTGCTTACTGCGATTGTGCAGAACCTGATGCGGACGCCGGGCGTACGGCGCATTGAATCACAGTTGATGCTGCTGCGGCCCCCGGCGGACCACCCACTGCCCTTCGCACGCTGGCTCACGCGCCATGATCGTTTGTTTATGGCGATTCCGGCCGAGATTGTGCTGGCACTTCCCATGCGCCCGCCGGCCCATCGCGTCCGAATTCAGCCGTGGAACGATCGTATGCATGAAGAAGCGGCGCACGTTATCTCTGCCGCTTATCGAGGTCATGTCGATAGCGAGATCAACGATCAATATCGCAACATCCCCGGAGCGCGGCGTTTTCTCACCAATATCGTCCGGTTTCCCGGTTGCGGCCGGTTTTCGTCAACGGGCTCTTTCGCGGCAATTGATGAGTTTACTGGCCGTCTCTGCGGACTATGTTTGTCGAGCCTGGTGTCAGCCGATACCGGGCACATCACACAGGTTTGCGTACTTCCTGCCATACGCGGAACGAAGGTTGGCTACGAACTGTTACGGCATTCGCTGGTGAGCTTGATCAATTCCGGCTGCCGGTCCGTCAGCCTCACCGTCACCTGCTCGAATATCGATGCGGTTCAGTTGTACGAATCGCTCGGCTTCCGCGCGCGTTGTACGTTTCCGGCGCTCGTTTGGGACGATTTTTAGTGTGCAACCGCTCCCTCGCAGTCGCGGCTCGGTTACTCCGATTTCACGGTATCGCCAACTTTGGCGGTACCACTGCCGGCGAATGTTCCTACAGCGCTTTGCTCATCCGCGCTGGTAACGGTCATCATGCCGACCGGTTCTTCCATTGTGCGCAGCACTTTGCCGGTGGCTGGATCTTTAATGACGCGAGAGACGCGAGTTACTGCCAGCTTCTGGCCCACGTGTACGCCGGCCTTTGTTCCTACGTTCACGATGAGTGTTCCGTTCGTAGCATCCGCGACCAGGCCTTTCACTGCTACTTCATGAGTCGGCAGCGCGCCCGATTTTTCATCTAAACCCGAGGCAATCTGCGTTACTGCGGACGAAACGGCTTCACCCAATATGGTTTGCGAGAAGTTTGAGCTGCCCATGTCGAGCGATCCACCGGCGCCCGTGTTCCAGTTGCCGCCCTCGCCCAATAAGTTTGTGCCTGAGCGCTTCGATTCGCCTTTACCTTTTACCGAGGCCAAAATTTCTCCGGTATTCACGTCGACCAAGCGCGCGGTAATGGCCACAACCGCCTTTGCATTGCGCACCCCCACTTTGCCGATGCCATACCGATCGAAACGGCTCAGCGCCGATCCGACGTTTGTGTTGTGATCGTCGCGTCCGAATTGCGTAATGTCGCCGACGATAATAGCGTCCACCCCCAATAGTCGCCCGACTTTGGCCGCAGTTGAGGCGTCGGCGCGATCGCTATTCGAAAAATTTTGCTCCGCCAGAATTTTATTCAACTGATTGCGCTCGATAACGCGATACGTACCGTCGCTAAGCAGCCGGTCGATTAAAAGATCGGAGATACCTTTGCCGATGTCCTGGTTCGATCCAAACATCGATTGCACGCTGTTCTGCACCGTGCCATAACCGAAATCGAGCACCGCGACACGGTGCTTCTGCTGCTGTCCGAACGCCGGCGCGCCCAGTGTAACCATCGCCAGCACTGCTAAGACTCTGTTCATCGTCGTCCTCTCTTTACCTGCCTGTGAATTCTTCTAAAGATGTAATTTCTTTTTCGGCCTGATCGGCGCGCTTTTCGCTGAGCTTCAAGTCGCCCGCATTCAAGGCGTGTTCGGCTTCATCCATGTACACGCTCATTCTTCCGAGTGTGGCCGCAATATCCTGGCGCAATCCCAGGCCACTGGCGGCTTGCTCCGTTCGGAGCCGATCGATCGAGTCTTTCACCGCCGCGGCACGAGTACCGAGCTGAATTATTCTCTCTTTAGCTTTTTCAAGTGCTTCCAAATCTGGTTGCGCTTTGGCATTTGCAACTGGCGCTACGGGAGATGGAATCCCCGTAGCTGGGAGGTCGCTCGAAGGCGGTGGCTGGGGTGGCAATTCCACAGGAATCTTTTTAACCGTGCTTTTCGCCGGCTTCACGTCGTAAATGGTTACTTCCTTTTTGACCACCGGTGAGGGCGGCGTATTCTGCTGTTCTTTATTAGCGGTTGCTGGTGGCGTTTCATTAGCGGGGGGACTTGCGGGAGTGCTAATCGCCTTTTCAATGGAAGCCGGCTGCGCGTGAGTTCGGTTCCAGTAGGGCATCAGCAATGCTCCTGCTACCGCGATGGCAAGAACCGCAAGCGCGCCGACGGTGATCCAAATTCCGCGATGGCCGCTGGTTTTCCGCACGGGCACCTGAGCCTGTAACTGAGTGACCGTTGCTGCTGCTGCGGCGGCAGCGTTCACAGGGGCCGGTTCCAAAGTCTTACGGACGGAAGCAAGGGCGTTACGCAATGCGTCCGCCTTTTGAAAGCGCGACTGCGGATCCTTTGCCAGAGTCATTAAGATGATTTGGCTTAGAGCTGGCGGAACACTGCTATTTGCTTCGACCGGCGCAGCGGGGGCCTCATTCATTTGCATTTCCATGAGGCGGTACAGATTATCCGTTTCAAAGGGCGGCTTTCCCGTTGCGAGCCGGTAGAGCACAACGCCAACCGAATAAAGATCGGATCGCGCATCGACGGGCTCACCGCGAACCTGCTCCGGCGACATGTAGAGTACCGAACCCAAGGTTGCTCCTGTCTGGGTAAGCTCGCTTCCTTCGGTAGCCTTAGCGATACCGAAGTCGAGCAACTTCGCCGTGCCCGCCGGAGTAATCATTATGTTGGCGGGTTTAACGTCCCGGTGAATGATGCCGCGACTGTGGGCGTAACTGAGGGCGTCGAGCACCTGCTCCACGTGTCCGAGAGACTCGTTTAGCGGGAAGTTGCCGTTTTGGTTGCGTTCTTCGAGGTTCTGTCCCTCGACGAGTTCCATCACCATCAACAACTGGTTATCGGCCTGAAATGCCGTGCGTAACTGCGCGATGTTGGGATGGTCGAACGCGGCCAGGGTTCTGATTTCGCTAAGAAAACGGTCGGCAAGCTGCGGCTCCGCGGCGGAATCGGGCAGCAGGACTTTCATCGCTTCGACGCGATTTGAAATTGTGTTGCGAACGCGATACACCTGACCCATGCCGCCCGTGCCCAGCAAGCCCAGGATTTCGTAGTCGCCGATCCGGCGCCCAATTTCGAATGGCATTTTCTCCCCCTCGTGCGCGCGCTGCGCTCACCAGTTTCCCCTATCAGTGCAAATTGTATGCCAATTCGCGCCAACCCATTGTGAGGCGGCGAGCTATTCCCGTTTGGGATGGCAGGTCCTAGGACCAGAGGCGATTTTACCTGTAAGGAATCTGCCAATTGTGCGAGGAAACGCCGCCCACTAGGCGAAATCAACAATGTAGGAGCGCGGACTGCAGGCGCAGCGAGATGCTAAGCGCTTGTCAGCCGCTCTTCTGGCGGAACCTGTGCTCAGCAAGCCGAAGTTTCGCAGAAACCAAGGCACCCTGGGGAGGTGTAAAACCTATGAAAAACAATCCTCTATTATTTTGTGTTCTCGCTGGATGCCTAATTGTGGCACCTGGCGCGGCGCTAGCGCAAACTCCCAATGGTGGTACGCAATCGACACCCACTAACCCAACGAATCCAACGCCGCAAACGATGCCGGAAACTATGCCGGGCGGCGCCGGCACCAATAGTCAAGGACAAATGGGTCCGGCCACACCGAAGGTCAACGACCAGAAGTTCGTGAAAGAGGCCGCTATGGGCGGGCTTGCGGAGGTGGAGTTAGGCAAGTTGGCGGAACAGAAGGCATCGAGCCCTGCTGTGAAACAGTTTGCCCAACGTATGGTGCAGGATCACTCGAAAGCCAACGATCAGCTTAAGCAAGTTGCCGAGAAAGAGGGTGTTGCTATTCCGAGCTCGCTCGATTCAAAGCACCAGAAACGTATCGATAAGCTCTCGAAGTTGAGCGGCTCCGAGTTCGACAAGGCATACATCAAGGACCAACTGAAAGATCACAAAAAAGATGTAAGCGAGTTTAAAGATGAAGCGAATCATGGCACAAAGCCGGCTATAAAGAATTTTGCTTCTGAAACCTTGCCCACGCTGGAGCAGCACCTTTCTATGGTGCAGGCGCTTCACAAATCGGGAGGTACATCGCTCGAGGCCTCGGCAAGCGTGCAGTAGGCTTCAGCACAGTATTCTGTGGTGCGGGATTGTGCCGGGTTATAGTAGAGGCGCAAACCCGCACTGAGAATGCCCATGCCCGTGAATCCGAATTGGCCTGACATCGCGCTTCGCCTTTTATGTTCGTTAGTTGCCGGCGGTTTAATCGGGTGGAATCGTAGCGCCCACGGCCGCGCAGCCGGATTTCGGACAACCATTCTGGTTTCGTTGGCTGCATGTGTGGCAATGGTTCAGGTAAACCTGCTCCTGAGCCTCTCAGGAAAGCATTCTGATTCGTTCATCACGATGGATCTGATGCGGTTGCCACTAGGGATCCTCTCCGGGATGGGATTTATCGGCGCCGGCGCAATCTTCCGGCGCGAGAACCTGGTTGTCGGTGTGACAACGGCAGCCACGCTCTGGTTTGTAACCGTTATCGGATTGTGCTTTGGAGGAGGACAGTTCATTCTCGGCGCTGTTGGTTCGGCGATCGGCTTTTTAACGCTGACGGCATTTAAAGCGATAGAGGACCGAACGCGGCAGGATCGCCAGGGAACATTGTCTGTAGTAGCAGGTCCGATAGGTCCACCCGAAGAGGAGCTTGCGAATCGCCTTGCCAAGTCGGGCTTTCGGGTGGCGTCTTGCGCCTTCATCGTTGAGGGCCAGAGCCGCGAACTACGTTATGACTTGCGCTGGACTGCGCTGCCTTTCGAGAGTTCTGTACCGCGTCTTGTGCATGGGCTGGCTGACTTACCCGGTGTGGTTCGCATTGCCTGGAATCCGCAAGCACGATGACATAGCGAAACAGCAAGGGCCGAAATCGAATCTAATTGACTGTGCCGGCCACCGTTTGGAAGGGTTATATCAGCTTTGGTCTTGTCTCGTTCCCCGTTCGCCTGTTTTCCGCAGCCCGCGCGGAAACGGTACACTTTCACATGCTCCATAAGAAGGACCTCTCGCGAGTGAAAGAGGTGTGGTATTGCTCCGCGGAGGACAAGCCGCTCGACCGTTCGGAGATTGTGAAGGGTTTCGAAACGTCGAAGAATCGGTATGTCGTGGTGGACGACGAAGATTTGAGAAAAATTGCGCCTGCCACAGCGACCACAATCGACGTTCTTCAATTTGTGAACGGCGGCGAAGTGGACCCCATCTACCTGGAACGGTCGTACTACATGGCTCCGGACGATAAGGTCTCAAAGCCTTACGTGTTGTTTACGCAGGCGCTAAAAGACACGGGGTATGCGGCGATTGCGAAACTCTCCATGCATAGCCGGGAACACATTGTTCTCATCCGGCCCGGAATGGAGGGCTTGCTGCTCCACACACTCTTCTATACCAATGAGCTACATTCCGCTAACCGGCAGAAGGGCACCGCGAAAACGAACCCGACGCGCAAGGAACTCGATCTCGCCAAGAATTTGATCCGCCAGCTTGCGGGCCCGTTCAAGCCAGAGGAATTCGAAGACACTTATCGGAAGAACGTCGAGAAATTGATTGAGCAGAAGAAGAAGGGCATGCCCATCACGGCGGTCGCGCAGAAGCGCAAAGCTCCCGTTATCGATTTAATGGATGCGTTGCAGCGCAGTTTGAATGCGACGAGTCCAGGGGGCGGAAAGCGACGCCGTACCGCAAAGGCCGCACATGGCCGCAAGGTTGCGTAGCTGAATAGCGTCGTGCTTTCGACCGAGCAGAACGTAGATAAACTCATCCGCGAGGCGATCGGCGAGAAGCATTTGCTCCAGTTTGTATATCAAGGAAAGAAGCGCGTCGTCGAGCCTCACGATTATGGCATCTACAAGGGCTCAGTGAAACTTCTGGCCTATCAGGTAGGCGGCTCAAGCAGCGGCCGCATTCCCAATTGGCGCTGGATCGAAGTCGATCAGATTGCCGATATCGAGCTGCTATCGAGAACATTTACGGGTGGACGCCCCACGCCTACTGGGCAACATCACCAATGGGAAGTGCTTTACGCGCGGGTAGGACCTGCGGATGAGAAGTAGCCTCTGAACAAGCAGCGTTGCTATTGAGGTGCCGGCCGCGCCCATGCTCCGGCGGGCGTCGCAGGGTTCAATTTGCGTTGCTTCGATTCCGCGTAGGCACGCTGTACTTCTTCCGGAAAGCCTTTCATCATATCGGCGACCTCGCCGCTGATTTTGGCTACGATGTCCGGGTGCTCGGCCGCGATGTCGTAGCTTTCATCCGGATCGGTGCTTAGGTCGTACAGTTCGGGATGAGGCAGAATGTAGTTCTGAACGCCTTCGCGCGGCGCGGGCACGTAGGGCGCGGTGTTATAGCGGGCCACGTGCAATTTCCAATTCATCCAACGCGCGCATTGTAGGTTCCATAGATTGAAGTAGAGAAGGGGCGGCCGTTCGATGGCTGCAGCTTTGCCCGTGAGCATCGGCCATATGTCGATTCCCGCGAGCGGCTTGGCCGGAAGCTTCGCATCGGACAGCTTCGCCACGGTAGGAAATACATCCATCATGGATGCCAAACCGTTTGAGATTTTGCCGGCAGGAATTTTGCCCGGCCAGCGCGCAATAAATGGTTCACGCACGCCACCTTCAAAGGTAGAGTTTTTACGGCCGCGCAGTTTGCCGGGGCTGCCTTGATACCAGGGACCATTGTCGCTGGAGAACATGATGAGCGTGTTCTTCTCGATGCCGACGGCATGAATCGCCTTCACGACTTCGCCGACACTCCAGTCAATTTCTTCCACAACATCACCATACAGCCCTTCCGACGATTTCCCGCGAAAGCGCGGCGAGGCCGCCAGTGGAATATGCGGAAATGTGTGAGGGAAGTACAAGAAGAACGGACCGTCCTTTGAGCGTCGGATAAAGTCGGTTGCGAAGGTTGTGTACCGCTGCGTCAGCGTCTCAAGGTTTGCTGGATTTTCGATGACGTCCGTATTATGAATCAGCACGCGCGGATTCATATCATTGCTGTACGGAATGCCTAAGTATTCATCGAAGCCCCGGTTGGTAGGCATGTATTCATTGGGCCGGCCCAGGTGCCATTTGCCTACACAAGCTGTTTTGTAGCCGCGGTCTTTCAAAACGTTGGCGAGGGTTTTTTCATCGAGGTTTAGACCGCCGGGGTCTTTCGGAAACAAGACGCGAGGCACCCCTACCTGCGTCGGATATCTTCCGGTGAGAAGTGCCGCGCGAGAAGGGGAGCAGACCGGATCCGCCGAATTAAAATTTGTGAAGCGGATTCCTTCTGAGGCGAGGCGGTCCAAATTCGGCGTATGGATTTTTGAGCCGTAGCATTCGAGATCGCCATAGCCCATGTCATCGCACAGGATGAAGACGATGTTTGGAGGATTGTGCGAAAGAGCGGAATATGCCGTGCCGGTGCTTGCCAGAGCGGCGGCTCCTAACGCTTGAAGGGCATTTCGTCTGGTGAGGGGATTAGGCACGTTTTACTCATGCTACAAACCGCTCCCTTGCGGTCGCGGCTCGGTTAGGCTTGCGAACGCAAGGAGCGGTTTGTACTGCTGCTTTAACCAACTGCTTCGGTGGTTTGTCTTGGCGGCGCCATACTCCAGAGGCGATCCCATGACCGCTCTTTGTTCCACATGTCGGTGGGCGCGAAGTATTCGGTTCCTGGCAGAAGGTGCTGCTTCACCACGTCTTCATTCAAAGTAATGCCAAGGCCGGGTCTGTCCGGAACGGCAATGAATCCTTTGTTGATGATGGGCTTGTCAATGCCTTCCACCATGTCTTGCCACCACGGAACATCGAGCGAGTGGTTCTCGCACGCCAGAAAGTTTTCAGTTGCGGCGGCGCAATGCACGCTGGCCATCGCACCGACTGGCGTCCCCGCATAGTGCATCGCCATAGGCACACCGTATTCCATGGCGGCATTGCCGATTTTGTGAGTTTCGAGAATGCCGCCGGATGTAGAGATGTCCGGATGGATTTTACTTACGGCGTGCGCCTGGCACAGCTTGATGAAATCTTCCTTGAGGTAAATATCCTCTCCGGTGATTAAGGGTGTGGGGCTTTCTAATGTGATGCGCTGCAGTAATTCGGTGTATTGCCACGGCACCACATCTTCAATCCATTCGAGGTTGTACTTTTCGTAGGCTTTGCCCAGCCGAATGATCGAGTTCACGCCGATGTGTCCGAGGTGATCCATCGACAACGGAATGTCGTAGCCGACCGCGTCGCGCGCTGCCGCTACGTAGGCACAGAGCATATCGATGCCTTTATCCGTTATTTCCGCTCCCGTGAATGGATGCGGCAATTCCGTCTTCTCCCAACGGCTCATTCCGGCAGGGCGCATCACGGTTCCCGGAGTATCTTCAATCAGGTTGATGCCGAGATCCATCTTCAGCCACGTGATGCCCATTTCTTCCTTGCGCGCCTTCAGGCGCCGCGCGTATTCATGGACATCCTTCGATTCTTCAGTGTCGGCGTAAATCCGCATCTTGTCGCGGAACTTGCCACCCAACATTTGATAGATCGGCACATTGTAAACTTTTCCGGCGATATCCCAGAGCGCTTCTTCGATCGAGACAACACCTCCCGCCTGTCGCGAATGCCCGCCAAACTGCTTAATTTTTCCGAAGATGTACGTGATGTTCAGCGGATTCTCGCCGAGGATCCGGCTCTTTAGAAACAGGGCATAAGTCGGGCTGGAGATATCCCGCACTTCGCCCAATCCGTACACGCCCTGATTGGTGTCGATGCGGATGATGGTACACGGGCTCGGCCCGGGTTTTTTGATCGTCGCGACGCGAAGGTCGGTGATTTTGAGTTTCGATGGACTTGAGTTCGTATTGACGTTCTTGATTTCCGGTTCCGGCTCCGCTTTCAACTTGCTGCCGAGCATCGCCCCGCCAACCATCGCGGCGGATGTTTTGAAAAGTCCCCTGCGCCCAATTTTCCCTGAAGCATAATTTGACATTTTGATAGCCCCTCCTTGGTTTCGATCTTCTAACCGCGGACGATTCTATCAAGATGCGAAATCGAATGTTAGGGTTTTTGCTTTCCCGGAAGCGGAACCGGGGCGCCAGCTTCGAATCCTTCATCAAATGCGGCTATGGGACCGCATACGATAACCTTTAGTCCTTTTGTTGCTTTAAACGAAACCAGGTTGCTCATGCCGAATCGTAAAACTTCGACGGTTGCGTCGTTTTCGCGAGCGGTATAGGTGTAGCAAGGCATATCCGGATTGGCCAACCGGTCCCACTTGCCCTTTTCAAAATTTAGGTAGCTGAATCTTTGTTCAATGAACCCAAGAGTATCGGCGGATGCCGCTAGCGCTAAAAGTATCGCGCTAGCAAAGATGGCCCGCATGGTTGCTTTCACGGCCAATCTCCTCTCTATAAGTGAAGCGGGCGCTACCGGACTACTGTTTCGTTACTTTGAAGCCGGTTACGTTCACTTCGGTGTTGTGAGCAAAGCGGAGGCCGTAGACTCCGTCGGTGGATTTCAGCTTGCCGGAGGTTACGACCTGCGACTTGTCGTAGCTGGCCACGACGGTGCCGTTAATGGCGCAGTCGACTTTATCGCCCTTCACTGACATCGCGATCTTTTGTGTCACCGGCTGTCCGGGACCCGCGGCTTTATGTACAGCTTCATTCGCTTCGCCGCGCCGGCCATTCATTTGAAACGGCTCGGGACCAAAACCGCGGACAATAAAATTGCCATTGCCGTATGCGGCGCAATAAAGGTAGCTTTGGTCGGCCGTCCCCATACCATTGCCGGCGATCACGATGCCATAGGGATGAGGATGCGTATTGAGATTCATGTATTTGGGTTCGGTGAACGTGGCTTCCACGGTATAGTTGCCGCTGGCCTTATCCGACGCGTTCCAATAAGTAGTCGCCGGGCCGGTAGTCACATGAAACTCGTCGCCTTCTTTCACAAACTTAGCGTCTTTGACGGATTGCCCAGCCTGTTCGGCTCTGGCATCGACTTT
>Ga0134125_10003029_pt1 | contig 19678 bp, 20 predicted proteins | sample KB31751_FD_96464 | JGI IMG/M metagenome (GOLD analysis project Ga0134125, IMG submission 96464) | Terrestrial soil microbial communities with excess Nitrogen fertilizer from Kellogg Biological Station, Michigan, USA - KB3-175-1 | ecosystem: Environmental > Terrestrial > Soil > Unclassified ... | reverse complement strand
GCCCAGCAGGTCGCGTTCGCGAACTTTCACCGACGTATTGCCGCCCCCGTGCAGCACGAGCGACTTGTCGCGCCCCAGCAGGCGCGAGGTGTAGATGCGCTGCCCCAGGTCGCCCGCGAATCCCGCGGCCTCGGCATCGCTCCAGAGGCTTTTCATGGCGGGAATGATACCGGGCGCGAGCCGCGGAAATGCTCCTTGTCGCAGTAGAAGGCCTCGTCCTGCGCGGCGAAATGCCAGCCGGGCACGCCCAGGATCGGCATCGGCGCCATGGACTTGGGGCTCGCGAAACGCGCACGGCTCGCGAAATGGCGCGCGAGGAGCTCGTCCACGCGCGGCACCTGGGCCTCGACGGGCAGCGCATGGAAGAGCTCGTCCACCGGGACGAACACGGTCTTCGCCACCATGCCGATGTAGGGCGCGAGGGACTGCTCGAGGCAGGCGTGGCCGAAGGCGAAGAACTTCATGCGCGCCTCGACCTCCGCACGCCGCTCCCAGAACAAGGCCTTCCACTCGAAGTCGCGGATGAGCGCGAGCAACGCGGGGTCGCTCGAGGCGACCGCCACCCCGCCCTCGTCGAAGAGCGTGAGCGCGTCGCGCTCGGGCCCGCGCCGCCGGGCTTCCCCGGCACCGCCCTCGCCCAGGATCGCGACGTGCTGCGCATTGATCGCCGCCTTGGCGAGCGGCCACGCCATCCAGCAGAGCGCGTTGAAGAGGTCGTGCCAGTTGTCCGTGCGCGTGGGCACTTCGCCGGTGGCGGCGATGGCGGCCTCGTAGGACGCGCGGCCCTCGCGAGCTTCGGGAGCGACGAACGTGAGCGGCCGGCCATTGGCGGTGTGGATTCCGGCGGCGAGCGCGGTGAGCTCGGCGTGGCTGGGCCAGCGGTCCAGGGGAAGCCGGGAGAGGAAGGATTGCAGCGGCGCGAAGATCGGCGCGCGCAGGCGCTCGCGCGCCGCCGTCCAGTCCACCGCTACCCCGCGAAGCGCCAGGCGAGCTTCTGTCCGGCGCGCAGGGGCACCACCGTCGCGCCGCCGAACGCGAGCTCGGCCGGCACGTCCCACGGCTCGCGCACCAGCGAGACCTTGCCGCGGTTTCGCGGCAGCCCGTAGAAATCGGCGCCGAAATGGCTCGCGAACGCCTCGAGCCGGTCGAGCGCCCCGGCGGCCTCGAAGGCCTCGGCATAGAGCTCGAGCGCCGCGTGCGCGCTGTAGATGCCCGCGTGCCCGCAGGGCATCTCCTTCATCGCGCGCGAGTGCGGGGCGCTGTCCGTGCCGAGGAAGAACTTGGGGCTCCCGGAGGTCGCGGCCTTCACGAGGGCGCGGCGGTGGGTCTCGCGCTTCAGCACCGGCAGGCAATAGTGGTGCGGCTGGAGCCCCCCCGCGAAGAGCGCATTGCGGTTGAGGAGCAGGTGTTGCGGCGTGATCGTCGCCGCGACATTCGCGCCGGCGCGCTCGACGAAAGCGGCGGCCTCGTGGGTGGTCACGTGCTCGAGCACGACCTTGAGGGAGGCAAACCGCGACACGAGGGGCTTCAGCACGCGGTCCACGAAGACCGCCTCGCGATCGAAGACGTCCACGTCCGGATCGGTCACCTCGCCGTGCACGAGGAGCGGCATGCCCGCCGCCTGCATCGCCTCGAACACCGCGTCGCACTTGCGGATGTCGGTGACCCCCGAGGCCGAATGGGTGGTCGCGCCCGCGGGGTAGTACTTCACCGCCTTCACGAAGCCGCTCGCCTTCGCCCTGGCGATCTCCGAAGCCGGCGTGTCGTCGGTGAGGTAGAGCGTCATGAGGGGCTCGAAGTCCGTCGCGGCGCCGAGCGCGGCGAGGACGCGGCCCCGGTACGCGCGGGCGTCTTCGACGGTGACGACCGGCGGCTTCAGGTTCGGCATCACGATCGCACGCGCGAACTGCCTCGCGGTGGCCGCTGCGACCGAAGCCATCGCGTCCCCGTCGCGGAAGTGCACATGCCAGTCGTCGGGACGCGTGAGCGTGAGCTTCTCGGCCATCGCCCGCGATTATAGGTCCTTCATCTGGAGGGCCATGGCGTAGAGCTCGTTCTTCCGGGCGCCGGTGATCTTCGCCGCCAGCGCCGCCGCCTGCTTCACGGGAAGCTCGGCGAGGAGCGCCGCGAGGACGGCGCGCGGCTCGGCGGCGCCCGCATGCGGGCCGGGGTCGCGGCCTTCGACCAACAGCACGAATTCGCCACGCTCGCGATCGGGATCGGCCTCGACCCACGCCCGCGCCCCGGAAAGCGGCATGCGCGCGATCGTCTCGAAGCGCTTGGTGACTTCACGGGCAATCACCACGTCGCGCTCGCCCAATGCCCCGTGCAGGTCGGAGAGCGTGGCCTTCACCCGATGGGGCGCCTCGAAGAGCGCGATCGCCCAGGGTCCCGCGGCGAGGGACTCCAGGCGCGCGCGCCGCTCGGCGCCCTTCGCCGGGAGGAACCCCGCGAACACGATGCCGTCGTAGGCGAGGCCGCTCGCCGAGAGCGCGGCGGTGAGCGCGCTCGGGCCCGGCACGGGGATCGACCGCGCGCCCGCCGCACGCACCGCTTCCACGACCGCGGCGCCGGGATCGCTCACCGCCGGCGTGCCGGCGTCGCTCACGAGCGCCACCGACTTGCCCTCGGCGATCCATCCCAGCACCTGCCCGGCCGCGCGCCGCTCGTTGTGCTGGTGAAGCGCCACGAGCTTCGCCGAAATGCCGAAATGATTGAGGAGCGCTCGCGTGTGCCGCGTGTCTTCCGCGGCGACGATGTCCGCCCGGCGGAGCGTCTCCAGGGCGCGCGCGGTGATGTCGCCCAGGTTCCCTATGGGCGTCGCCACCACATATAATCCGGGTTCCAACGGCGCCTGCCCGATGTCGCGTCCCAACGCGGTCCTCCTCGCAATCCTCGTCTCGCTCGCCACGCCGGCATTCTCGGCCGACCCGGGGCGGGGCACAACCGATTCGTCCAGCGCCGCGCCCGAAACGCGCGACGACATCGATCCGGCCACGGGCCTTGCTCGCTCGACGGTGGTGAAGCCCCTCTCGGACGTGCCGGCGGTGCGCGACGCGCCGCGCCCCGCCCAGGCCGCCCGCGCGCACATCGCCCTCATCCTCCCGACCACGTCGCCCGCGCTGGGGCGCCTCGCGGACGCGGTGCGCCTGGGATTCGCGGCGGCGGCCGAGGCGGCGGGCAAGGACGCGCTGCCCGTCGTATTGACGGCGATCGACAACGAGGCGACCGCGCTGCCCGGCGCATGCGCCGCGGCGCAAGCCGCGGGGGCCGCGATCGTGGTGGCGGCGATCACGCGCGACGGCGCCTCGACGCTCGCGAGGAGCGATTGCGCGCGGCGCCCGGTGCTAGCGCTGAACGAGCCGCAGGCGGCGGGAACGGACGCGGCGCCCAACCTCTACACGGTGTCGCTCTCCCTCGAGAACGAGGCGCGGCAGGTGGCGCTCCTCGCCGTGGAGAACGCAGGCAACGCGGCCGTCGTGATCTCGTCGGGATCGCCGCTATCGAAGCGCGTGCAGGAGGCCTTCGAGCGCGAGTGGACGCGCGACGCGGGGCAGATCGCGGCGCGCATCGTCTTCACCGGCGGGCCGGACGACGCGCCGCTCATCCGCGAGCGCCTCGCCGGCGTGCGCGCCGACCTCGTCTTCATCGCGCTCGACCAGCCCGAGGCGCGGCTGGTGCGCCCCTACATCTCGGGAATGCTGCCGCTCTACGCGACCTCGATGAGCGTGAACCCGCGCGCGGAGGCCGTCGTCAACGTGGACCTGCAGGGTCTGCGTTATGTGGAAATGCCCTGGTTCGTGCAGCCCGACCACCCCGCCGTCATGGTCTATCCCCAGCCGCGCAACATGTCGGTGGAGGAGGAGCGCCTCTACGCCTTCGGCATCGACGCGTTCCGCATCGCCGCCGAGCTCACGCGCCCGGAGCGCCATTTCCCGATCGACGGCGTCACCGGCAAGCTCACGCTGGACGGCACGCATTTCAACCGCGCCCTCACCCCGGCCGAGGTGGATGGCGGCCGCGTGATCCCGCTGCGCGCGCCGTGATGCCCGCGGGCCGCCGCACCGCGGCGCAGGTCTCGGGCGGCAACGGCGAGGAATCCGCGGCCGCCTTCCTCGAGCGCCAGGGCCTTTCCATCGTCGCGCGCAACTACCGCACCCGCTTCGGCGAGATCGACATCGTCGCCCGCGACGGCGAAAGCCTCGTGTTCGTGGAGGTGCGCCTGCGCGCCGATTCGCGGTTCGGCGGCGCCCGCGGCAGCATCGGCTCGCACAAGCAATCGCGCATCGCCGCCGCCGCGCGCCTCTACCTCATGCAAACGCGCTCACGCCTTCCCTGCCGCTTCGACGTGGTCACCATCGAAGCCGGCGAGACGGAGTGGCTGCGCGCCGCATTCTCACTCAGCTGAGGCATGAGCCACAGATGAACACGGATGAACACAGATGGTTCGCGCCAGGTGAAGCGGTCTGCGATAATTGCACCAAACTTCGAGACCCTGCTTTTCATCTGCGTTCATCTGTGTTCATCTGTGGCTAGTTGCCTTGATGCGTTGAAATGACCCAAGCGGAAAACCTGAAGAAGCATTTCGAGGAAGGCATCGAGCTGCGCGCGAAGATGGCGCAGGTGATGCCGCAGAAGCTCGCCGCCGCGGGCGAAGCGCTCGCGCACGCGCTGAAGTCGGGGAAGAAGGTGCTTTCCTGCGGCAACGGCGGCTCGGCGGCCGACAGCCAGCATTTCGCCGCGGAGCTCGCCGGGCGCTTCGAGCGCGAGCGCCCGGGGCTCGCCGGCATCGCCCTCACCACGGATACCTCCGCGCTCACGGCGATCGCCAACGACTACGGCTACGAGCACGTCTTTTCCAGGCAGGTCGAGGCCCTCGGCCAGGCGGGCGATTTCCTGCTCGCCATTTCCACCTCGGGCAACTCGAAGAACGTGATCGCCGCGATCCGCTCGGCGCACGCGCGCGGCATGCGCGTGATCGCGCTGACCGGCCGCGACGGCGGCGAGATGGGGCGCATGCTTCGCGACAACGATTTCCACCTCAACGTCGAGCATCCCCGCACGATGCGCGTCCAGGAGATCCACCTCCTCGCCGTGCATTGCCTCTGCGAGGTGGTCGACAACGTGATCTTCGGAGAGAAACGATGAAAAGCACGCTCGCCGCCATGGCGCTCGCCGCCTCGGCCCTCGCCACCCTGCCCGGCTGCATCCCGCTCGCCATCACCGGGGCCGGCACCGCCGCCCTCATGGCGAGCGACCGGCGCACCACCGGCATGTACATCGAGGACGAGAACATCGAGCTCAAGATCCTCGGCATCAAGGACCGCTTCGGCAACGGCCACTTCAACGCCACGAGCTACAACCGCCACGTGCTGCTCACGGGCGAAGCGCCCGACGAGGCCACGCGCTCGAAGGTCGAGGCGGAAGTCCGCGGGATTCCGAGCGTGAAGGAAGTCACCAACGAGATCCAGGTGGCCGGCAGCTCCTCGCTCGCCTCGCGCGGCAGCGACGCGTTGATCACCTCCAACGTGAAGGCGCGCATGGTGAACAACCCGAAGTTCTCCGCCACCCACGTGAAGGTCGTCACGGAGGCGGGCACCGTGTACCTCATGGGGCTCGTCACGCCCGAGGAGGGCGACGCCGCCGTGGACATCGCGCGCACCACGAGCGGAGTGGTGCGCGTGGTGAAGGTCTTCGAATACATCGGCAAGTAATCGCACCGTTCGTCGGCCCGCCGCGCGCGCCCGGCGCGTGGCGATTACAGCTGTATTTCACGGAGTGATACCCGTCACTTCGGGCTTTCCCCCCCTTGGCCACAATCGCCGCACATCGATTTTTCAGGGGCGGGAACCGACATGCAGTGGCGGGTGGAGGGCGCGGCCGAAGCGCTGAACTCTCCGATTCCTTGGGTGGCCTTCAGCGCGGCGGTGGCGCTCGCATTCACGGGCTGGTTCGGCCTGGAGCGAAACCGCGTGGACGAAGCGCGGGCCCAGTTCGAGAGGCGCACCGAGACCGCCGAAGGCGCGGTGCGCACGCGGCTTGCCGCCTACGAGCAGGTGCTGCGCTCGACGGCCGCGCGCATCGCCTCCGAGCCCGCCATCACCTCCCGCGAATGGCACGACTTCATCGAGCACCTGCAGCTCGAGGAGCGCTTTCCCGGGATCCAGTCGGTCGCCTACGCGCGGCGGCTGAAGGGCGACGGCTTCCCGACCGTGTTCGCCGAGCCCGCCACCACACGCAACGCCAACCTCATCGGCTACGACCCTTTCCGCGACCCCGTGCGCCGCGCCGCCATGGAGCGCGCGCGGGATACGGGCGAGGCCTCCATCTCGGGCAAGGTCACCTTCTCGGGCAACGCCCGCGCGGGCATGGTCGAGCACGTCCCGGGCTTCGTGATGGCCGTGCCCGTCTTCCGGCAGGACGTCCGGCGCATCCCGTACGCGGAACGCGACGCCGAGCTCTCCGGCTACGTCCTCGGCACCTACCGCATGCAGGACCTCATGCGCGGCATCCTCGACGAGGGCGTGCTCCAGGTGGTCGACATGAAGGTGTACGACGAGCCCAACGCGACCGACGGCAACCTCCTCATCGACACTCGCACGGCCTGGCGGGCGAATGCCCCGTCCGGGCAGCCGGCCTTCACGAGGCGCGCGCGCTTCCCCGTCCAGGGACGCACCTGGACGGTCGAGTTCCTGTCGCGCCCCGAAGTGGACGCGACGATCGCGACCTCGCGCCCATGGGCCGTGCTCGCCGCGGGCCTCGTCGGCTCGATCCTCATCTTCGCGCTCACCGTGGCCCTCGTGGCCTCGTGGAACCGCGCGCACCACCTGTCGATGCGCGACCCGCTCACGGGCCTGTACAACCGCCGCTACCTCGAGGAGACGATGACCCGGGAGCTGCCGCGTGCCCGGCGCCTGGGCGAGAGCGTGGGCGTGCTCGTCGTGGACATCGACCACTTCAAGCGGCTGAACGACACCTTCGGCCACGACGCGGGCGACTTCGTGCTGGAACGCACCGGCGAGATGCTGCGCGCGGCCACGCGCAACAGCGACATCGCCTGCCGCTTCGGGGGCGAGGAGTTCGCGGTCATCCTTCCGGGCGCCGCGCTCCTCGTCGCGCGCAACCGCGCCGAGGGCATCCGCGCGGCGATCGAGTCGATGCAGCTCGACTTCGGCGGCCGCGCCCTCGGGCCCCTCACCGTCTCCGTCGGCGTGGCCGCGATGCCCCCGCACGCCCAGGACTGGAGCTTCACGCTGCAGCAGGCCGACCGCGCCCTCTACGCCGCGAAGCAGGCGGGACGAAACAAGGTCGTCGCGGCGGTGGATGCCTGAGGCGCGGGGCACGAGGCGCGAGAGCGTCTAAAATGTCCTGATGCAGCCCGCATTCGAGTCGAAGATCTGCGTACCGCATGAGCTGGAGGATCGCGCCGCGAAGCTCGCGCGGCCGCTCGTGTTCACCAACGGCGTCTTCGACATCCTGCACCGCGGCCACGTGACGTACCTCGCCCAGGCGCGGGCGCTGGGCGCCTCGCTCGTGGTCGCGCTCAATTCGGATGCGTCGGTGAAGCGCCTGGGCAAGGGCGACGGCCGGCCGGTGAATCCCCTCGAGGACCGGGTGGCGGTCGTGGCCGCGCTGGAGAGCGTGGCGCTCGTCACGTGGTTCGAGGAGGACACGCCCATCGAGCGCATCCTCGCCTGCCGTCCCGACCACCTCGTGAAGGGCGGCGACTGGAGCGTCGATCGCATCGTGGGTGCGAAGGAAGTGCAGGGCTGGGGCGGCAAGGTCCACTCGATCGCATTCCGCCACGACCGCTCGACCACGCGGCTCCTGGAAAAGATCCGCACGTGAACGACCCGGCGTTCCCGTCGGGAGTGGTGGACGCCCTGCGCGCCATCGTGGGCGCCCAGGCGGTGATCACCGCGGATTCCGATCGCGCGCCCTACGAGAGCGACTGGCGCGACCAATGGCATGGCCGCGCGGCCGCCGTGGTGAAGCCCGCGAATACCGACGAAGTCTCGAAGGTCGTGGCGCTCCTCAGCGCCCGGCGCGTGGCCATCGTGCCCCAGGGCGGCAACACCAGCATGTGCGGGGGCTCCGTGCCCGACACGAGCGGCACGCAGGTCGTCGTGAACCTCTCGCGCATGAATCGCGTGCGCGCGGTCGATCCGCTGAACAACACGATGACCGTGGAAGCCGGTTGCGTGCTCGCAATGATCCAGGAGGTCGCCGCGCAGAACGACCGCCTCTTCCCGCTCTCGCTGGGCGCCGAGGGCAGCTGCGAGATCGGCGGCAATCTCTCGACCAACGCGGGCGGGACCGGAGTGCTTCGCTACGGAAACACGCGCGAGCTCGTGCTGGGCCTCGAGGTGGTCCTCCCCGACGGCCGCGTATGGGACGGATTGCGGGCGTTGCGCAAGGACAACACCGGCTACGACCTGAAGCACCTCTTCGTGGGCGCTGAAGGCACGCTCGGCATCGTCACCGCCGCGGTGCTGAAGCTCTTCCCGCGGCCGCGCTCGCAGGCGACCGCGATGGTCGCGGTGGAAAACCCCTCGGCGGCGTTGAAGCTGCTCGCGTTCCTGCGCGAGCGCGTCGGCGATCGCGTCACGGGCTTCGAGCTCATCTCGCGCATTTGCCTCGATTTCGTGCTCGCGCACATCCCGGGCTCGCGCGATCCCCTCGCCGAGCACCATGCCTGGTACGTGCTGGCGGAGCTCTCGGACAGCACCGCGGGCCGCGCGCTCGACGCGATGTTCGAGGAGGCGCTGGGGGAGGCCAGCGAGGCGGGCATCGTCCGCGACGCGGCGATCGCCGCCAGCCAGGCGCAGCGCGGCGAGTTCTGGAAGCTGCGCGAGAGCATCTCGGAGGCGCAGAAGATCGAGGGCGTCTCCATCAAGCACGATGTCGCGGTGCCGGTGAGCCGGGTGCCGGAGCTGATCGAGCGCGCGGGCGCGGAGCTCGCGCGGCGCTTCCCCGACGTGCGCGTCGTCGCCTTCGGCCACCTGGGCGACGGCAACATCCACTACAACTGCTCGGCGCAGGCGCGCGCCGATGCGAAGCGCTTCTTCGCGCAGGCCCCGGAAGTGAACCACGTCGTGTACGAGGTGGTGGACGCGCTGGGCGGATCCATCAGCGCCGAGCACGGCCTGGGCGTGCTGAAGGTGGACGAGATCAAGCGCTACAAGAGCGCGCTCGAGCTGGACATGATGCGCGCCATCAAGCGAACGCTCGACCCGCACGGCCTCATGAACCCTGGCAAGGTGCTCTGAGCGCGGCCCCGGCTTCCTAGGAAGAGGGCGCGGCGATCCAGTCGGTGACCGCCTTCGCGGCATCGCCCTCCATGCCGATGAAGCCGTGGTAGTGCAGCGCCTCGCACGGGGGGCCCGTCGGATTTCCGCCGCCGTCCACGAGCAGCAGCTTCTTCACGGGCGCGTGGGTGAGGCCCTTCTCGATGCGCCACGCCTGCCCCGGCTCGCACACCGGGCACTCGTCTCGCTTGTTGTGCATCACCAGGACGGGGACGCGGATCTCGGAGAGCGACAGCCTCGGCACGGAGTAGGCGGTCTGCTGGCTGGTGCGCGTGACGCTGGAGGTGAGCACGATGCCGGCGAGCTTCGACGGATCCATTCCGACCGCGGCGGCCGCCGCCGAGATGGAGCCCAGGCTCGTGCCCACGATCCACACGGGCTTGCCATAGTCGGCCGAGAGCTTCGCCACGACCGCGCGCACGTCGGTCACGTGGTCGTCGCCCGCGCGATACTGCGCGTCCAGCTCCGGCCGGTCCGTGGGCTTTCCCAGGAGCGCCACGTTGTAGCCGGCGCCGGCGAAGAAGTCGCGCGAACGGATGAGGAAGTTCTGCGAGTGGGGAGCCCCGCCGCGAAGGCCGATGCCGCCGCCACCGCCGGGGATGAGGAGCAGGGTCGCCTTCGCATCCGGGCGCTCCATCATCCAGTAGGAGATGGTCACGCCGGGCCGGGATTCGATCTTGAGGAGGCGATCCGCGGCGCCCGCCGCGGTCGCGAGGACGAGGGAAACGGCGAGGAGGAAGGCGCGAGCCATCCCGCCAGATTACGCCGGCGGGGGCTCGGTGCGCCAGCGCTGCGCCTGCATGCGGACCACGTCGGGAAGCGACCCGGTCTTCTCGTGGCAGGCGCGCAGCCACCGGCTGTCGTTCTCCTCCCTCGCGGCGAGCGCGGCGAGCGACATGAGGGGCTTCACCGTTCCCAGCTCCGCGGCGAAGGGCGTGAGGCGCTCGAGCGTCTCCAGGATGTCCTCGCGCAGGCGCACGTGGCGGCTGCGGAAGGGATCGACCAGCTGGCCGTCGAAGCCGAAGCGCGAGGCCTGGAAGCGGTTGTAGTTGTACACGCGGTACACCGGCTCCACCGGCACCGAGCGGCGGTTGCGCAGGAGCTCGGCGGCGAGCGTCTGCGCGTAGGCGGCGAGCTGCGCGGCGAGCTCCACGGTGAGCGGCGTGTCGCACACGCGGATCTCGATGGTCCCGTACTCGGGCTTCGGGCGGATGTCCCAGTAGAAATCCTTCATGCTGGCGACGATGCCGTAGCCCTTCATCTCGTCGAAGTAGCGGCCGAACTCTTCCCAGGTGGAGACGGCCGGCAACTGCCCCGACAGCGGGAACGCCGACACGGCGTGCAGGCGCGAGGTCTCGAACGACGTGTCCTCGCCCTGCGAGAACGGCGACGAGGCCGAGAGCGCGATGAAGTGCGGGATGAGGGGCGCCAGGTGGTGCGTGAGGTACACCGCGTCGTCGCCGCTTTCCACGCCCACGTGGATGTGCTGGCCGAACACCGTGAACTGCTTGGCGAGGTAGCCGTAGAGGGCGGAGACGCGCTGGAAGCGCTCCGCGGGAAAGATGCGCCGCTCGGTCCACTTGTGGAAGGGGTGCGAGCCGCCTCCCGCGACCTCGACGTTGAGGCGCCCCGCGGCGACCACGATCGCGTCGCGCACGTGCACCAGCTCGGCCAGGAGCTCCTCGTACGTATGGTTCACGGACGAGTTCACCTCGATCATGCTCTCGGTGATCTCGGGCTTCACCTCGCCCTGGAGCTCGACCTTCTCCAGGCGCGCGAGGAGGTCGGGCGCGCCGCGGACGAGGTTGTGGTCGTGCGTGTTGAGGACCATGAGCTCGAGCTCCACTCCCATCGAGAGCGGCGCCGAGCGCGCGAAATCGAGCGGCACCGGTCAGCCCTCTTCGGCGAGGTCCGAGCGCGCCGGATGCCTGCCCGTGGCCGAGAGCTCCGGCGCCGTCTCGCCCGCCATGCGAAGGCCCCACTGCACGGCGAGCGGGCCCACCACTTCCATCACGAGGATCATGGAGAGGAAGGCGGCGCCGATCTCGGCGGCGAACGCCGGGTACTGCCGCGCCACGGCGTGGTGCAGCATGAGCGCGAGCGTGGACATGGGCAGCAGTGTCAACGCGAGGCCCCCGGACTGGCGGATGCGAAGCCCGCCGAGCGAGCCGAACGCCAGCACGCCCGCGAACTTGCCGGCGGCGCGCGCGGCCGCGAGCGCGAGGCCCACGGCGCCTCCGCTCACGAGGGCTTCCGGCGGCAGGCTCGCCCCCGTGATCACGAAGAGCACGATGTAGAGGAGCCGGCTCGCGGGCGCGAGGTTCACGGTGAGCAGGTCGTAGTTCCTCGCGTCGTTGCGCGTGAAGAGGCCGAAGGCGAGGAGCGCCAGGATCACCGAGAGCTTGAGCAGCGCCGCGAGCCCCACGGCCGCCACCACGACGGCGGCGATCAGCGTGAAGTGCAGCTCCTTGGTCTTGCCCACCGCGCGTGCGCAGACGCGCGCCGTGCTCGCCGCGAGCCAGCCCAGCAGCAGCGAGCCGGCGAAGAGGTAGGCCGGATGCAGGATCGCCATCTCGGGCTCGACCCGGGACTCGAGGTGCGCCGAGGTGAGCATGATGGTGGTGAGGATCGAGGCGAGGAGGCTGTTCAGGGCGACCAGGTTCAGCGCGCGCTCGGTCACCTGCCCTTCGGCGCGCGTGTCCTGCACCAGCAGCAGCACCACCGCGGGCGAGGTCGCCATCGAGATCGACGCGACGATGCCCGCCTTCACCGCGGAATAGTCGAGCGCGAGGAGGCAGGCGAACACCGCGAAGTACGCGAGCAGCGACTCGGCGAGGCCCGCCGCGGCGAGCGACCAGTCGCGCTTCATCCACTGCAGGTCCATGCGCCGCCCGAGGTCGAAGAGCACGAGGCCGAGGGCGAGGTCCACGAAGATCCGCGCCTGGTCGAGCAGCGGGTCCAGGTTGGCGGCGCGCGCGAGCGGGGCGATGGCGAAGCCCACCGCGACGTAGCCGAGGATGCGCGGCAGGCGCGCGAGCCGGGCGGCCTCGCCGCCCAATAGGCCTCCCAGCAGCAGCGCCCCGAAGAGCAGCGGGTAGCTCACCGCGAACGGCCAGTCCGGAAGGAAATCCGTGTTCATTGTTGTGTCGGAGAGACTGCCGCGAGCCTCGGAGGTTCAACGCCCGGCGCTACAATGCGGCCATGGCGGCCCGCTTCTTCCAGAACACCATCGCCCTGGTCTACGACTTCGACGGGACACTCTCGCCGCAGCCCATGCAAGAGTACACGGTCCTGCCGAAAATCGGCATCGAGCCGGCGGCATTCTGGGCGATGGTGAACCGCGAGGCGCGCGACACCGAGTCCGACCCGATGCTCGTCTACATGCGCCACATCATCGAGGCGCTCGAGCGCGAGCGCGTGGACGTGAAGCGCGAGGATTTCGCGGCGATGGCGCGCGCCATCGAGTACTTTCCCGGCGTCCCCGCGTGGTTCGGGCGCATGAACGCGTACGTGAAGAAGAGGAGCCGCGGCCAGGTGAAGCTGCAGCACTACCTCATCTCGGCCGGCCAGAAGGAGATCCTCGACGGCGTGTCGATCCGCAGGCACTTCCGGCGCATCTACGCCTCCGAGTACCACTTCAACCACCACGGCGTGGCGACATTCCCCAAGTTCCTCGTGACCGATACGCTGAAGACCCAGTTCCTCTTCCGCATCAACAAGGGCCTGGAAGCGGTGACCGAGTCGATCAACGAGCACATGCCGGAAGGCGAACGCGCCATCCCCTTCCAGAACATCATCTACGTGGGCGACGGGATGACCGACGTGCCGTCCATGACCGTGACGAAGAAGAACGGCGGCCACACCGTCGCCGTGTACGACCCGCGCAAGGAGAAGGGCCGCGCGATCGGCGTGAAGCTGCTGGACGCGGGGCGCGTGGACTTCGTGGCCGAGGCCGACTACCGCCCGCGCTCCAAGCTCACGCGCCGCGTGGAGCTGCTGCTGGACGCGATCATCGCGGACGTCGCCTACCGGCGCGAAGCGTTCCTCTGCCGCATCGAGGAAGCCAAGCCGCAGCGGGAGCGCGCCGCCAAGTGAGCGCCCTCACATTCGAGGCGCTGCGGCGCCTGGCCGACGGGCGCTTCCATTCCGGCGAAGACATCGCGAGGTCGCTGAACCGCTCGCGCGCCACGCTCTGCGAGGCCCTGAAGGGCGCGCCCGAGCTGGGCGTGGAGCTCTTCAGCGTCCCGGGCAAGGGCTATCGCCTCGCCGCGCCCATCGAGTTCCTGGACGCCGCCGCCATCTCGCGGCGCCTCGGGTCCGCCGATCCACGCCTTTCCCTTCAAGTACTGGACGAGGTGGATTCGACGAGCACGCGCCTCCTCGAGATGGCCTCCCAGGGCGCGCCTTCGGGCACGTGCCTCGCCGCGGAGTGGCAACGCTCGGGTCGCGGCCGGCGCGGGCGCCCGTGGGTGTCAAGCCTCGGCGGTTCGCTCACGTTCTCGATGCTCTGGCGCTTCGAGCGGGGCGCCGGGCACCTGGGCGGGCTCTCGCTCGCCGTGGGCGAAGCGGTGGCCCGCGCGCTCGTCGAATGCGGCGTGGCTCGCGCGCAGGTGAAGTGGCCCAACGACGTCGTGTGCGACTTTCGCAAGCTGGCGGGCATCCTCGTGGAGACGAGCGGCGAGATGCAGGGGCCGAGCGTGGCCGTGGTCGGCGTCGGCGTGAACTACCGCCTGGACGAGCGGACACTGGACCGGATCGACCAGGCCGTGACCGACGTCGCGCAATGCGCGTCCGTGCCGCCCACGCGAAGCGCCTTGCTCGCCGCGATGCTCGTTTGCCTTGCAGGCGCCATGGAGGCCTTCGAGCGCACCGGCTTTTCCGCCGCGCGCGAGGCGTGGCGTTCATTGCACGCCTACCAGGGCCGCGCGGTGCGCGTATTGCCGGCGCGCGATGCGCCCTTCGAAGCGGAAGTGGTGGACGTGGCCGCCGATGGCGCCCTCGTCGTGGCCACGCCCGATGGACGCACCGTGAGCCTCGCCTCCGCGGAAATAACGCTGCGCGCGAGATGAGGGATCCGGACGCCGCCCTCCTCGCGCTCGACGCGGGCAACACGCGAATCAAGTGGGGCGTGCACGACGGCCACGCGTGGGGCGCGCGCGGGGCGATCGACACGGCGCGGTCGGCGTCCCTGTACGAGGCGCTGCGGGACGCGCTTCCCGTGGACCGCGCCATCGCTTCCAACGTGGCCGGCATGGAGGTGCGCACGCGCATCGAGGAGGCGTGCGCCCGGGCAGGTGTCGCGGTGGACTTCATCGCGGCCGTGCGCGAGCAATGCGGCGTGCGAAGCCTCTACGCGGATCCCGCGCAGCTGGGATCCGACCGTTGGGCCGCGCTCGTGGCCGCGCACCACGGCGAGAAGGGGCACAAGCTCGTCGTGAACGCCGGCACGGCGCTCACGGTGGACGCGCTCTCGGCCTCCGGCGAATTCCTGGGCGGCCTCATCGTGCCCGGCCCCGCGCTCATGCGCCGCTCGCTCGACCGGGGGACCGCCGGCTTGCGCCTCACGGAAGGCGCATACCGCGACCTTCCGCGCAGTACGCCCGACGCCATCACCAGCGGCGCGCTGCAGGCCTGCGTCGGGGCGATCGAAAGGTTGGGGAAGGCAATGGCCTCCCACGGAGCCGCGCCCGACCGTATCATTCTCTCGGGAGGCGCCGCGAAGGAGATCGAGGCGATGCTTCCGTACGCCCACACCCACCGGGAAAGCCTCGTGCTCGAAGGCCTCCTCCTCATCGCCCGCCGCTGAATCGTGTCGCGCTTCCTCTTCTTCCTGCTCCTGCTCGCCGCCCTGGGCGTGGGCGCGCACATCTGGCTCGCCTCCGCCACCGAGAAGACCGATTTCGCCCCGCGCGAGCGCAACCGCGACGAGGTGCGCATCGTCGCGGTGACACCGCCCGCGATCGCCGAGCGCAATACGGAGGACACGCGCCGCGCCGTGCAGGCGCTCGCCGGCGCCGCATGCGTGGAGTTCTCGGGCATCGCCGCGGCCGATGCGCCGCGGGCGCGCACCGCGTTCGCCGCGCTCCAGCTGGGCAACCGTCTCTCGGAGCGCCGCGTCGAGGAGATCTCGCGCTACTGGGTCTTCATCGCCGCCACGCCCGCCACCGACCGGCGCGCCGCCGAGCAGCGCATCGCCCAGCTTCGCAAGGTGGGCGTGACCGACGTGTCGCTGCGCGCCGACAACGCGATCTCGCTGGGCGTCTTCTCGAGCGAGGACGCCGCCACGCGCTTCCTCTCCTCGATGCAGGCGAAGGGAATCAAGGACGCGGAGTCGGGCCCGTTCGTGCGCGAGCTGCGCGAAATCGCGATGATGGTGCGCGAACCGGACACCGAAACCGTCGCGCGGCTCACGCTGCTTCAGCGCGACTACCAGGGCGCGGCCCTGCGCGCCGTCGCATGCCCGGCGGGCGCAACGGCGCCCACAACGTGATCCGCTTGCGATTCACGCGTAGAATCATGCACTTCTGGCTTTCCGACGCGTTGGGACGAATGCTCCGAATCGTTTGCGCCTGGGTCGTGCTGCTCTGTTCCGTGAGCGCTTCCGCGCAGTCTCTCTATGCGTCGAGCATGCGCACGTACTCCGACCCCGGCTATCACGGGGTCGAGGGGAACCTCTATCTCGTGGACCGGGAAACCGCGGCCACGCGGCTCGTCGCCTCCTTCAACGTGGGCGGAAAGACGCCGGTGGGCCTCGACGGCCTCGCGATCCATCCCCGAACCGGCGTCTTCTACGGCATCACCGCGCCCACTTCCGCGGTGATCCCCAGGTCGCTGGTGATCGTCGATCCGACCAACGGCAACGTCTCGCTCGTGGGCGACCTGGTCCTGGTCGCCTCCGACATCGAGTTCGCCGCCGACGGAACGCTCTTCGCGTGGCTTCCCGAAACCCGCCAGATCGGAACGATCGACGTCGACACGGGGCGCGTCACCGCGCGCGGCAAGCCCGTGGAGCGCGGCGCCTCGAAAGGCGGATTCACGCTCATCGGCCCGGACAAGGCCTACGTCGCCACGACCGGCGGCGCGGGGACCATCGACGTGGTCGACATCAAGAGCGGGGAGCTCACCACCGGGCCCCAGATCACCGGAGCGCCATTCCCCGACCTGATCAACGGCCTCGCGCTCCAGCACGGCACCCTCTACGCGATCAACACCAACTTCGGCCGCTCCACGCAGGCGAACCTGGTGACCATCGATCCGTTGACCGGCAAGGTGACCAACATCGGAGCGCTTCCGAACGACACCGACGCGATCGCCTTCGGTCCCGCGCAGTCGAACAAGGACATGACCACGAGCCTCATGGAGATGCGCTTCCCGATCCTGATCGGGCTGGGCCTCTTCGCGTTCGTCGTGATCGTCGTCGCACTGAGGTTTTCGGGCAAGACCAACGCATGACCTTCCGCGGCACGGTGTCCTCGCGCCTCGCGCTGGGCGCCGCCCTCCTCATGGCGGCCGGCTGCTCGCTCATCGACCCGCACAACATGATCGGCCGCCAGCTGGGCGAGGCCAAGGGCCCGCCCACGGAGGTCGTGCCCTCGCCGCCGCCCGCCACGCTCGTCCCCGAGGCCCGCGAACGCGCCTTCGACTTCGTGTGGGACACCATCAACGACCACTACTACGACCCGAAGCTGCACGGCGTGGACTGGAAGGCCGTGCGGGAGCGCTACAAGCCCCTCGCGATGCGGGCGAGGGACGACGAAGCGTTCTGGGACGTGCTCGACCGGATGACCGGGGAGCTTCGCGATGCCCACACGCGCGTGGAATCCCCGAAGCGCGTGGAGCTGCGCCAGCGCGACGAATCGATCACGCTGGGGATGGGAATCGCGCTCCTCGACGGGCGCCTCGCCGTCTCGGCGGTCAATCCCGATTCCGATGCGTGGTGGGCGGGCGTTCGCCCCGGCATGTTCATGATTTCCATCGGCGGCGTTCCCGCCATGGACGCCTACCGCAAGGCCCTTGCCGAGACGCGGCACGATTCCACGGACCGCTCGCAGCACCTGCGCGCGGTGCGCCGCATCATGACCGCCACCCAGGCGAGCACGGCGCGGATCGAGTTCGAGCGAGGCGACGGCTCGCTCTTCACCGCGACGCTCGCCCGCCGGCCGCATCGCTCGCCGCCGATGGAACGCCACCGCGTGCTGCCCTCGGGCTACGGCTACCTGCAGTTCTCCGAGTGGACGATCGGCACCGCGTTGCGCGCGCTTTCCGCCATCGAGGACATGAAGAACACGCCCGGGCTGGTGATCGACCTGCGCAACAATCCCGGCGGCGCGGCGCAGGCGGTGAACATGCTGCTCGAGAAGTTCTTCCCGAACCGCACGGAGATGGGCCAGGTGCTCACGCGCTCCGGCAAGCCCGTCTCGCTCTTCTTCGGGATGATCGAGATCATCAAGCTGAAGCGCGTGGTGGATGGCGACAAGGACGCGTACCGCGCCCCGGTCGTGATCCTCGCGAACGCGGGAAGCGCGAGCGCGAGCGAGCTCTTCGCCGGCACCATGCAGGCCGCGGGGCGGGCCGAGATCGTGGGCCAGCAGAGCTGCGGGTGCCTGCTCGGGTTCCTGGGCTACGCGCACGTGCCCGGCGGCGGCGAGCTCGCCTACAGCGAGGTGGGCTTCGTGCTCGCCAACGGCAAGCGCATCGAGGGCGAGGGCGTGACGCCGGACGACCCGGTGGCGCTCTCGCTGGGCGACCTGCGCGCGAGCCGCGACCGCGCCCTCGAGGAGGCGCAGGCGCGCCTCGCGACCATGAAGCCCTGGGACAAGTAGATGGCGCGCCATGCCGCTTCGCCGTCGCTCAATCCCGGAGTGGCGCGGCGCGAGGTGTTCGCGTGGGCGATGTACGACTTCGCGAACTCCGGCTACACCACGGTCGTCCTCACCGCGGTCTTCAACGCGTACTTCGTGTCGGTCATCGCGGGCAATGCCGAGTGGGCGACATTCGCGTGGACCGCGGCCCTGTCCGTGTCGTATGCGATCGTGATGGTGATCGGTCCGGTGCTGGGAGCGTGGTCCGACGCGCACGCGAGGAAGAAGTGGCTCCTGGGCGTCTCCACGATCATCTGCATCGCGGGCACCGTGGCCCTCGCCTGGACGGGCGCCGGGGCGGTGGCGTTCGCGGTCGTGTGCATCGTGGTCTCGAACGTCGCCTACTCGATGGGCGAGAACCTCACCGCGGCATTCCTTCCCGAGCTCTCCCGCCCCGAGGCGCTCGGCAGGGTGTCGGGCTGGGGCTGGAGCCTCGGCTACTTCGGCGGCATCCTCGCGCTCGGCATCTCGCTCGCGTGGGTGATGACCGCGGAGTCGCGCGGCTCGACCTCCGGCGGAGCCGTCCCGGGCACGATGATCATCACGGCGGCCATCTACGGCATCGCGGCGCTGCCCACGTTCCTGTGGCTGAAGGAGCGCGCCACCCCGGTCGCCGGCGCGAGCGCGCGCGTCGCGCTGGTGCGCCTCATGGAAACGGCGCGCCAGGCGCGCCGCTACACGGACCTGCTGCTCGTCTTCGCGTGCGGCGTGTTCTACCAGGCGGGCGTGGCCACCGTGATCGCGCTCGCCGCGATCTACGCCGAGCAGGTGATGGGCTTCAAGACGCAGGACACCATCGTCCTCATCCTCGTGGTGAACATCACCGCCGCGGTGGGCGCATTCGGCTTTGGATATGCGCAGGACCGGATCGGCAAGACCGCGGCGCTCAAGGTCACGATCGTGGGCTGGGTGGCGATGGTGGTGATCGCCTATTTCTCGACGACGGCCGGGTCCTTCTGGGTCGCGGCGAACCTCGCGGGCCTGTGCATGGGCTCGAGCCAGTCGGCGGGGCGCGCGCTGGTGGCCTACCTCTCGCCGCCGGAGCGCAGCGCCGAGTTCTTCGGCCTCTGGGGCGTGGCGGTGCGCCTCGCGGCGATCCTGGGCCCCCTCACCTACGGGGCCGTCACGTGGATCACCCACGGCAACCATCGCCTCGCGATCCTGCTCACGGGCGTCTTCTTCGTGGCTTCCCTTGCGGTCCTCGCCTTCGTGGACGAACGGCGCGGGCGCTCGCGGGTCGAATGACCATGAAGCTGCCCGCGCTTTTCCTCTCCCATGGTGCCCCTACACTCGCGGTCGAGGAGACGAACGAGACGCGCGCCTGGGCAGCGCTCGCGAAGGAGCTGCCGAGCCCGCGCGAGATCCTCGCCGTCTCGGCGCACTGGGACACGGCCACGCCCGAAGTGAGCGCCGCGGCGCGCCCGGAGACGATCCACGATTTCAACGGCTTTCCCCGTGCGCTCTACGAGCAGCGCTACGACGCGCCGGGCGCCCCCGGTCTCGCCGAAG
>Ga0134125_10003028_pt1 | contig 19679 bp, 21 predicted proteins | sample KB31751_FD_96464 | JGI IMG/M metagenome (GOLD analysis project Ga0134125, IMG submission 96464) | Terrestrial soil microbial communities with excess Nitrogen fertilizer from Kellogg Biological Station, Michigan, USA - KB3-175-1 | ecosystem: Environmental > Terrestrial > Soil > Unclassified ... | reverse complement strand
TCCTCGCCACTGGCGAGGGCCGGGTCTGCGGCCGCGCCGTCGAGACTCTCGCGCAGCACCGCGGCGCGGTCGGCCCGCGTGAAGCGTGCGCGCGGCCGCGCCTTGGGTGGCCGCGGCGGCGCGTCGCGGGAGCCGAGTGGCCGCACGCCGCGCACCGCTTCCCGGAACAGTCGCGCGGCGTCGATGTCATCCTCGGGATCGTCGTTGTCCGGCCCGGCCGCCACGCTTCGCTCCGCCCTCAGGTCGTCATCTCCAGTATAGTCACGCCCACTCCTGGTGCACTGCATCCCATAGTGAAGATCCTGGTCAGCAACGACGACGGTTATCGCTCTGAGGGTATCCGGCGCCTGCGCGAGGCGCTCGCGACGCTGGCGGAAGTCACGGTGGTGGCCCCCGATCGCAACAAGAGCGGGGCCAGCAACTCGCTCACCCTGGACGTGCCGCTGCGGGTGTTCGAGGCCGAGCCGGGAGTGTACTTCGTCCCCGGCACGCCGACCGACTGCGTGCACCTGGCGATCTCCGGCCTGTTCGATTTCGAGCACGACATGGTCGTCTCGGGCGTCAACGACGGGCCCAACCTCGGGGATGACGTGCTGTACTCGGGCACGGTGGCGGCGGCGGTGGAGGGGCGCTTCCTCGGCCTGCCGACCATCGCGGTGTCGCTATGCAGTAGCGGCGCAGGCGGCGGGCACTTCGCCACCGGCGCGGAAGTGGCGCGCCGGCTGGTCGCGCAGCTGCTGCAGCGCCCGCTCGAGCCGACCCTCATTCTCAACGTCAACGTGCCCGACGTGCCGTTCGCGCAGCTCAAGGGCTTCCGCTCCAGCCGTCTCGGCTTCCGCCATCGCTCCGCGCCGGTGATGCGCGCGCAGGATCCGCGCGGCCGCCCGGTCTACTGGGTGGGCGCGGCCGGCTCCGAGCAGGACGCCGGCCCCGGCACCGACTTCGATACGGTGGCGCGCGGCTACGTGTCGGTGACGCCGCTGCAGGTCGATCTGACGCGCCACGCGGCGCTGCCGGCGCTCGCCACCTGGCTGGACGGCCTATGACGGACCTGCGTCTGTCGGGCATCGGCATGACTTCGGCGCGCACGCGCGACCGCCTGGTGCAGCGCCTGCGCGAGCAGGGCATCGCCAATCTCGCCGTGCTGGACCGCATCCGCAACGTGCCGCGGCACATCTTCGTCGACGAGGCGCTCGGCAGCCGCGCCTACGAGGACACCGCCCTGCCGATCGGCTTCGGCCAGACGATCTCGCAGCCCTACATCGTGGCGCGCATGACCGAGGCACTGCTCGAGGCGGGCGCGGCCGACAACGTGCTCGAGGTCGGCACCGGCTGCGGCTACCAGAGCGCGGTGCTCGCGCCGCTCGTGACGCGGCTCTACACCATCGAGCGCATCGAGCCGCTGCTCGAGCGCGCCCGGCAGCGACTCAAGGAGCTCGGCATCCGCAATGTGCGCTTCCGTCACGGCGACGGCACGCTCGGCTGGAAATCGCACGCGCCCTTCGACGGCATTCTCGTCGCGGCAGCGCCGCTCACCGTGCCGGAGGCGCTGCTCAAGCAGCTCAAGGTCGGCGGCCGCCTGATCGTGCCCATCGGGCCGGAAGGAGAGCAGCAGCTGGTGCGCTTCACGCGGCGCGAGCAGCGCGTGGAGCGCGAGGCGCTCGGCGCCGTGGCGTTCGTGCCGCTGCTCGGCGGGACGGTCTAGCATCAGCGGCGAAATCGGATGATGTCTATTTCGTAAGTAACAGAAAAATAAGGTTTTGTATCAGTAAATTCAGGAGCCATTTGCAGGAAATACCGTAAAAACAGCCACCGCGCGCGTGCCGCATACCGGGCCGCAGCCCGCCCGGCAGCCATGAAAATCACTGTCGCGCGAATAACTTGCGCCCTGTTCTGCGACCCGTTTACCATGCGTCCTCTGTCTCCTATCGACGACAGGCTACGGGAGGGTGACCGGCAGAAGACACAGGGAGGAGGGGAGTCGCAACAAGAGCAATAACGTCGCAACAAGAAAAAGAAATAGTGCAATTGTTCGAGTCTGTCAGCTTCGAATGATTGTTTGGTTGGTTGACCCTCCCCTTGTGTCTTCTGCCGGTCGTCCTCGGCCCGCACCTCCCTAGCTGAGAAACAGCGCCGCGGCGGCCCGCCGCTCCTCCTGAATCAGAACGTTGAACGTGCGGCAGGCCGCGCCGAGGTCCATGACCTCGAGCCCGACGCGCCGTGCGGCGAACGCGCCGCGCACCGCGGCGGGCGGGAAGCGCTGCACGGGCCCGGTGCCGAGCAGCACCAGCTCCGGCTCCAGGGCGAATATCGTCTCGAGGTGCGCCGGCGTGAGATCGGCGAACGCGGCCGGCTCCCACTCGGTCACCAGGCTGTGCGCCGTGACGATGCAGCTGCGCGTGACGCGCGCGCTGCCGATGCGGATCTCGGTATCCGAGTAGCCGCGGATCAGGTTCGCTCCGGAATTGGCCTCGAGAGTAAATTGCACCACGCACGGATACGATACCGCCCGTGCACGAGATCGTCATTGTCATCGCTGATCTGTACCTGCCACGCGATGGCGACGAGGCGCGGGCCGCCGCCGGCGCGCTCGTCGCACCGCCCGCGCTCGCGCAGCTGCTGCGCTTCGGCACGCGCACACCCGGCGCGCCCGGCGGCTGGCGCGAATGGCTGGCGCGCTGGCTGGGGCGGGCCGACCTCGCCGCCGTGCCCGTGGCCAACGTGGCCGCCGCCGGGAGCGGGGTGCGCGAGGACGCCGTACTGTGGCTCGCGACCCCCATGCACTGGGTGGCGGGGCTGCACGGCGTGCACCTCGACGGCCGCGCGATCCTGCGCCTCACGGATGCCGAGCTCGGCTCACTCGCCGCGGACTTCAACGCCGCATTCCGTCACTCGGCGGTGGCACTGCAGCCGCTCGGCGCGGGCGAGCTGCTGGCGCACGGCCCGGACGCGGCCGGGATCCGCACGGTCGAGCCGGCCCGCGCCTGGCTCGCCGGGCTCGCCGAGTCGCTGCCGGCGGGCACCGGCGCCACCGCCGCCGCACTGCGCCGCCTGGGGAGCGAGCTGGAGATGTGGCTGCGCGACCAGGCCGTCAACCGCGCGCGCGCCGCGCGCGGTGAGCGCACCGTGAGTGCACTGTGGTTCTGGGGCGGGCCGTCCGAACCGGCAGGCGTGCTGCCGCCGCGCCTGTACGAGTCGCCGGCGTCGGTACCGACGCTCGCCCTGGGGTCGGATGCCTACCTCGCAGGACTTGCGCGGCTCGCCGGTGCCCGGGTCCAGCCCCTGCCGGAGGCACTCGATGCCGGCGCGTCGGCGGGGCGTACCGTGCTGGTCGTCGAGCTTGCCGGCCTCGGCGCGGGCGAGGACTGGAGCCTCGCCGGCGCGCTCGCCGAGGCGGACCGGCGCTACATCGCCCCGGCACTCGCCGCGCTGCAGCGCGGGGCGGCGGGCGCGCTCACCGTGCTCGCCAACGACCGCATGGTCGTCATGCGCCCCGCTCACCGCCTGCGCCTCTGGCGCCGCCCGCGCGCGGGACTGGCGGTGCTCGCGTGATGCTGCGCATCGTGCGCCGCACCGCCGCCGCCACGGCGCTGGCGCACGGCGATCTGCACCCGGTGCTCGGGCGCGTCTACGCGGCGCGCGGGGTGCAGCAGGCCGCCGAACTCGACACCTCGCTCGAGCGGCTGCTGCCGGTGGGGACGCTCGAGGGCATCCCCGAGGCGGTCGAGCTGCTCGCGCGGCACCGTGACGGGCGCGTGCTCGTGATCGGTGACTTCGACGCCGACGGCGCTACAAGCAGTGCACTGATGGTGCGGGCGTTGCGCAGCCTGGGATTCGCGGCGGTGGACTTCCTGGTGCCGAACCGGTTCCGCTTTGGCTACGGGCTGACGCCCGAGATCGTGGCACTGGCGCTGACGCGCTCGCCGACGCTCCTGGTCACCGTCGACAACGGCGTTTCGAGCCACGCCGGCGTGGCGGCCGCGCGCGCCGTGGGCCTCGAGGTGCTGATCACCGACCATCACCTGCCGGGGGCCGAGCTGCCGGCCGCCAACGTGATTGTCAACCCGAACCTCGGCGGCAGCCGCTTCGGCAGCCGCGCGCTCGCCGGTGTCGGCGTCGCCTTCTACGTCATGGCGGCGCTGCGGCGCGCCCTCGGGGCTGCGGGCCTGGCGGGCGCGGCCCCCGGCATCGCCGAGCTGCTCGACCTCGTGGCGCTCGGCACGGTCGCCGACGTCGTGCCGCTCGATGCCAACAACCGCGTGCTGGTGGCGCAGGGCCTGAGGCGCATCCGCGCCGGGCGCTGTGTCCCGGGTATCCGCGCGCTGCTCGCCATCGCCGGCCGCGGGGCCGCCGACCTGACCGCTGCCGACCTCGCTTTCGGGGCGGCGCCGCGCCTCAATGCCGCCGGCCGCATCGACGACATGACCATCGGCATCGAGTGCCTGCTGGCGGACGATGAGGGCGCGGCACAGGCGCTCGCGGCCCGGCTCGATGAGCTCAACCAGGAGCGCCGCTCCATCGAGGCGCGCATGCAGCAGGAAGCGCTCGCCGCGGTGCGCTGCCTGGGCGATGCTGCGCCCGGTGCCGTCGAGCGCGCCGGGGTATGCCTGTTCGATGCCGGCTGGCACCAGGGGGTCGTGGGCCTGGTGGCGAGCCGCATCAAGGACAAGCTGCGGCGGCCGGTGGTGGCGTTCGCCAGTGCCGAGGATGGCAGTCTGCGCGGCTCGGCGCGCTCGGTGGCCGGCATCCATATCCGCGACGTGTTCGACGCCATCGCGGCCCGCCACCCCGACCTCATCAGTCGCTTCGGCGGCCATGCCATGGCCGCCGGTCTGACGCTGGAGCGCGCGCGGCTCGATGCGTTCGCCGCGGCGTTCGACGCCGAGGTGGCCCGCTGGACACGCGGCGCACCCGCGGCGGACGCCATCGAGACCGACGGCGAGCTGGCGCTCGCCGAGATCGCGCTCGACACCGCGCAGGCGCTGCGCGGCGGCGGTCCCTGGGGACAGGCCTTCCCCGAGCCGACCTTCGATGGTGTTTTCGAGCTGCGCGACGCGCGCGTCATCGGCGGCCGGCATCTGAAGATGTGGGCCGAGGTGCCGCGCAGCGGCCGCAGCTTCGACGCCATCGCCTTCAACCACCTCGAGGAGGGCGCGGACTTCGCGCCGCCCTCGGGGCCGGCGCACCTGGTATACCGGCTGGACGTCAACGAGTACCTCGGCGAGCGGCGCCTGCAGCTGCTCGTCGATCACGTCCTGCCGGCGGCTCGCTAAGGCCGGCGCCGCGGTGATAGCATCCGCAGCCCTATGGAAGTCAATCAGCTCAAGCGCCAGCTCAAAGATCTCTCCGAGCGAATCAGCTCGTTACGGGGGTTTCTTTGAGTACGACAGGAAGCAGGAACGCCTCGAGGAAGTAGCCCGCGAGCTGGAGGATCCCACGGTCTGGTCGAATCCGGCGCGCGCCCAGGATCTGGGGCGCGAGCGCGCGCGCCTCGCCGCCGACGTCGGCGAGATCGATCGCGCCACCAAGGGCATCGGCGACGCCGCAGAGCTGCTCGAGCTCGCCGAGGCCGAGGGCGATGAGCCGGCGGCGCGCGACATCGAGCGCGACGCGCAGGGACTCGAGACCGACGTGCGCCACCTCGAGCTCAAGCGCATGTTTCGCGGCGAGATGGACTCGCACAGCGCGTTTCTCGACATCCAGGCCGGCGCCGGCGGCACCGAGGCGCAGGACTGGGCGCAGATGCTGCTGCGGATGTACCTGCGCTGGGGCGCCGCGCGCGGCTTCCGCTGCGAGGTCATCGACTCCAGCCCCGGCGAGGTCGCCGGCATCAAGAGCGCCAGCATCGAGGTGCAGGGCGAGTACGCCTACGGCTGGCTGCGCACCGAGATCGGCGTGCACCGCCTGGTGCGCAAGTCGCCGTTCGACTCCGGCAACCGCCGCCATACCTCCTTCGCCTCGGTGTTCGTCTCGCCCGAGATCGACGACGACATCGAGATCGAGATCAACCCCGCCGACCTCAAGGTCGACGTGTACCGTTCCTCCGGCGCCGGCGGCCAGCACGTCAACAAGACCGAGTCGGCGGTGCGCATCACGCACCAGCCGAGCGGCATCGTGGTGGCCTGTCAGAACGAGCGCAGCCAGCACAAGAACCGCTCCACGGCCATGAAGATGCTGAAGGCCAAGCTGTACGAGCTCGAGGTCAACAAGCGCAACGCCGCGGCCAAGGTGCTCGAGGACTCCAAGTCCGACGTCAGCTGGGGCAACCAGATCCGCTCCTATGTCCTGGACCAGTCGCGCATCAAGGACCTGCGTACCGGAGTTGAGGTGGGCAACACGACCGCGGTGCTCGACGGCGACCTCGATCAATTTATGGAAGCATCGCTCAAAGCGGGCTTATAAGAGAGGCATGAAGAAAGACAACGACACTTCGGGCGGCGACGACGGCGGCGACGAGAACAAGCTGATCGCTGAACGGCGCGCCAAGCTCACCGCGCTGCGTCACAGCACGGCCGCCGCGGGCACGACGGCGTTCCCCAACGACTTCCGCCGCGACGCACTCGCCGCGCAGCTGCAGGCCGCCTTCGGCGAGCGCAGCGGCGAGTGGCTCGAGGCCAATCCGACGCACGTGAAGGTGGGCGGGCGCGTGATGTTCAAGCGCGTCATGGGCAAGGCGAGCTTCGCCAAGCTGGCCGACCGCACCGGCCAGATCCAGCTGTACCTGCAGCAGGAGGCGCTCGGTGCCGGCTACGACGCCTTCAAGGGCTGGGATGTCGGCGACATTCTCGGCGCGAGCGGCGTGCTGTTCCGCACCAAGACCGGCGAGCTGTCGGTGCGGGTCGATGCGGTGCGGCTGCTGGTGAAGTCACTGCGGCCGCTGCCGGACAAGTGGCACGGGCTCGCCGACACCGAGACCCGCTATCGCCAGCGCTACGTCGACCTGATCATGAGCGATGCCAGCCGCGAGGTGTTCCGCACCCGCACCCGCATCGTGCGCTACCTGCGCGACTTCCTCGACGCGCTCGATTTTCTCGAGGTCGAGACGCCCATGATGCAGCCGATACCGGGCGGGGCCGCGGCCCGGCCGTTCAAGACGCACCACAACTCGCTCGACCTCGACATGTACCTGCGCATCGCGCCGGAGCTGTACCTGAAGCGCCTGATCGTCGGCGGCATCGAGCGCGTTTACGAGATCAACCGCAACTTCCGCAACGAGGGCCTCTCGACCCAGCACAACCCCGAGTTCACCATGCTGGAGCTGTATCTGGCGTGGGCGGATTACCGCGACCTGATGGACTGGATCGAGAAAGCGACGCGCGGGCTGGCGGACGCGCTCAACGGCTCGCAGCAGCTCACCTACCAGGGGCGTGCCTACGACCTCTCCAAGCCGTTCCGCCGCGTGACGCTCGAACAGGCACTCATCGAGGCCAACCCCGACCTCGACCCGCTGTCGCTCCGCGACCTGACTTACCTGCGCCGGCGCTGCGAGCGGCTCGGCATCGAGTTCCACGGCGACGACGGTCCGGGCAAGCTGCAGATCGAGCTGTTCGAGAAGACCACGGAGAGTGCGCTGCTCGACCCGACCTTCGTGCACGCCTACCCGGCCGAGATCTCGCCGCTGTCACGTCCCAACGACGCTGATCCATTCCTCGCCGACCGCTTCGAGTTCTTCATCGCCGGGCGCGAGATCGCCAATGGCTTTTCCGAGCTCAATGACGCGGAAGACCAAGCGGCACGATTCCGCGCCCAGGCGGCGCGCAAGGACAAGGGTGACGAGGAGGCGATGTTCTACGACGCCGACTACGTGCGCGCGCTCGAGTACGGCATGCCGCCGACCGCTGGCCTCGGCGTCGGCATCGACCGCCTGGTGATGTTCTTCACCAACTCGCCCTCGATCCGCGACGTCATCCTGTTCCCGCACATGCGGCCAGAAGGCGGCTGAGCCGGCGGCCGTCGCGGCTAGTCCGGCAGCGCGTAGGGAAGCGCCAGCGGCTCGGCGGCGAGCGCCTTCGGGCCCGCACCCGCTTCGCCGGCCTCACCGGCCGCGACAGCGGTGACGGCCAGGAACTCGCAGCGGCCGTCGGCGCGCGTCACGGCGTCCACCACCTTGAAGCTGCGCCCGTCGTTGAACGTGCCGGCCGCGCCCGGTCCGAGCGTTGCGGGGCCGGCGCTCACGAAGCGCTGCAGGCGGCGCTTGACGCGCCCGCGGTAGTGGGCGCGGGCGATCACTTCCTGGCCGGTGTAGCAGCCCTTGTCGAAGGCGATCGCCCCCAGCAGGTCCAGATTGAGCATCTGCGCCACGAACTCCTCCGAGGTCGCCCCGTACACCTGCGCTTCGCCGGCGGCGATTGCCAGACGCTGCCAGGCCGCGGACTCGCCCGCGGCGCAGCGCGCAGGATCCGGCAGCGTGTGAGGCGCGACGAGCAAATAGCGCGGCGGCGCGCCTGACACGCACGCGACCAGCTGCGCGCCACTGCGCGTGAGTTCGCCCGGCGCGGCGGGCAGGATGAGCGGTGGGGAACCGGGCGCATCGCCGCCGAGGAGGCCGGTGATGCGCCAGGCAGCGGTGTCGTCTGCGAGCTTCACCTTTGCGCGCAGCACGTACTTGCCGAGGCGCGCGACCACCGGCGCGACCAGCTCGCGCGGCAACAGCGCGAGCAGATCATCGCCGCCGAGCGGCACCAGGCGCAGCAGCGCGATCACGCGCCCCTGCGGGTTGTGAAAGCCGGCGAGCTGCGTGCGCGCCGCACCGAGCGCCGCCACGTCACTGGACAGCTGTCCCTGCAGGAAGCGCACGGCGTCGGGTCCGCTGGCACGCAGTACGCCGAGTTGGTTCTGCGGCACTGTTGTCCATGACGATGGCATGAAGTTGACCGTTGTTTTTGCTTAACTTTCCGTGGCCGCCGGGCGCGAATTCTGTCAAACTAAATGGGTATGTCGACGCCGCATAGCAAGAGCGCGCCCGCGCCCGAGCTGAACCCCGCTCCAGTCCCCGCACACCCAGCCGCCGCCACCGTCGGCACGCCGCCGACCCCACCGCCGCGCGAGATCGGCGGACCGCCGGGACCGGAGCCCACGCGCTTCGGCGACTGGGAAAAGAACGGTCGCTGCATCGATTTTTAGTCTATGCCGACGCGACCCCTCTCGCCTCACTTGTCGGTGTACAGGATGTCCCGCTACACGCTGGCGACGTCCATCTTCAACCGCTTCACCGGCCTCGGCCTGTCGCTCGGGCTGCTGCTGCTCGTCTACTGGCTGACGGCGGTCGCGAGCGGGGCGCAGGCCCAGGCGCGCGCCACGCACCTGCTGTCGCTGCCGGTCGCCAAGCTCGTCTACGCCGCGCTCATCATCGGCTACTGCTACCACTTCGTCGCCGGCATCCGTCATCTGGTGTGGGACACCGGCCGCGGCCTGGAGCGCGCCCAGTCGCAGCGCAGTGCGTGGCTCGTGGTGCTGGTCAGCATCGTGCTGATGCTCGTGCTCGGCTGGTGCGCTTTCGCCGGAGCGCACGCTCCGTGAGCCTGCGCAGTCCTCTCGGGCGGGTACTCGGGCTCGGGGCGGCGAAGCAGGGCGTGCACCACTGGTGGGCGCAGCGCCTCACCTCGGTCGCGCTGTTGCCGCTGTCGGTCTGGTTCGTCGTGTCGCTGCTCGCGCTGCCGGCCCTGGACCACGCCACCGTGGTGGCCTGGCTGCGCCAGGGCTCCACGGCACTGCTGCTCATCCTGTTCCTGCTGGTGGCCGCCTGGCACTCGCAGCTCGGCGTACGCGTCGTGGTCGAGGACTACGTGCACGGCAATGGCGTGCGCACGCTCACGCTCGTGCTGCTCACCTTCGTGCACGTACTGGCGGCGGCGGCCGGCGTGTTCGCGGTGCTGAGGGTGGCCTTCGGGGTCACCGCGTGAGCGCCGCGCGCTTCATCGACCACAGCTACGACGTCATCGTGGTGGGCGCGGGCGGGGCCGGGCTGCGCGCCACGCTCGGTCTGGCCGAGAGCGGCCTGTCGACCGCCTGCATCAGCAAGCTGTTTCCGACGCGCAGCCATACCGTCGCGGCCCAGGGCGGCATTTCCGCCGCGCTCGGCAACATGGGCGAGGACGACTGGCGCTGGCACATGTACGACACCGTGAAGGGTTCGGACTGGCTGGGCGATCAGGACGCCATCGAGCTCATGTGCAAGGAAGCACCGGGCGCGGTCATCGAGCTCGAGCACTACGGCGTGCCGTTCTCGCGCACCGAGGCCGGGCGCATCTACCAGCGCCCCTTCGGCGGCATGACCACGCACTTCGGCAAGGGCGTCGCGCAGCGCACCTGCGCGGCCGCCGACCGCACCGGGCACGCGCTGCTGCACACCCTCTACCAGCAGTCGATCCGCCACGCCGCCACCTTCTTCGTCGAGTACTTCGCCATCGATCTCATCATGCAGGACGGCGCCTGCCGCGGCGTAGTGGCACTCGACCTCAACGACGGCACGCTGCACCGCTTCCGCGCCCATACCACCATCCTCGCCACCGGCGGCTACGGCCGCGCCTACTTCACCTGCACCTCGGCCCACTCCTGCACCGGCGACGGCAACGCCATGGTGCTGCGCGCCGGACTGCCCCTGCAGGACATGGAGTTCGTGCAGTTCCACCCCACCGGCATCTACGGCGCCGGCTGCCTCATTACCGAAGGTGCGCGGGGTGAGGGCGGTTACCTGACCAATGCCAAGGGCGAGCGCTTCATGGAGCGCTACGCCCCGAACGCCAAGGATCTGGCCTCGCGCGACGTGGTGAGCCGCGCCATGACCGTGGAGATCCGTGAGGGTCGCGGTGCCGGGCCGGAGCACGACTACATCGAGCTGCATCTGGAGCATCTCGGCGCCTCGGTGATCCATGAGCGCCTGCCGGGGATCACCGAGACGGCGCGCATCTTCGCCGGTGTCGACGTCACCCGCGAGCCCATCCCGGTGCAGCCGACCGTGCACTACAACATGGGCGGCATCCCCTGCAATTACCACGGCGAGGTGGTGTGCCCGAAGGACAGCGATGCCGACAGCGTCGTGCCCGGCCTCATGGCGGTGGGCGAGGCCGCCTGCGTGTCCGTGCACGGCGCCAACCGTCTCGGATCCAATTCGCTCCTCGACCTGGTGGTGTTCGGGCGCGAGGCGGCGCGGCGCTGTGCCGAGGTGATCAGGCCCGGTGAGCGCCAGCGACCGCTCACGGCCGACGCCGGCGCGCCGGCGCTCGAACGCGTCGAGCGGCTGCGCAACGCGCGGGGCAGCCGGCCGACCGCCGCCATCCGCCTCGAGATGCAGAAGACCATGCAGCTCGATGCCGCCGTGTTCCGCACCGGCGAAAGCCTGGCGCAGGGCATCGAGCGCATCGGCGCGACCTTCGCCTCCTTCGCCGAGGTCGCGGTGGCCGACCGGTCGCTGGTCTGGAACACTGACCTCATCGAGACGCTCGAGCTCGAGAACCTGCTGCTGCAGGCGAGCGCCACCATCCACTCGGCGGCCAATCGCACCGAGAGCCGCGGCGCTCACGCACGCGAGGACTTCCCGCAGCGCGACGACGTCAACTGGATGAAGCACACGCTCGCCTGGGTCGAAGGGCCCGGACGGGTGCGCTTCGACTATCGCCCGGTGCACCTGCACACCATGACGGGCGAGGTCGAATCGATCCCGCCCAAGGCACGCACCTACTAGCAGGGACAGCGATGGCCGAATTCCGCCTGCCCGCCAACTCCCGCCCCGTCAAGGGCATCACGCACCCGGCGCCGCCCGGCGTGCGCGAGGCACGCACCGTCCGCATCTACCGCTTCAGCCCGGACTCGGGCGAGAACCCGCGCATCGACACCTTCACCCTGGATACCAAGAGCTGCGGCCCGATGGTGTTGGACGCCCTGATCCAGATCAAAGCGGTGACGGACTCGACGCTCACCTTCCGCCGCTCCTGCCGCGAGGGCATCTGCGGCTCGTGCGCCATGAACATCAACGGCATCAACCGCCTGGCCTGCACCACGCACATGCACGACCTGAAGGGCGACGTCCGCATTTACCCGCTGCCGCACATGCCGGTGGTGAAGGACCTGGTGCCCGATCTCACCACGTTCTACGCCCAGTACGCCTCGGTAAAGCCCTGGCTGCAGGCGACCACGCCGCCGCCTCCGGACAGAGAGCGGCTGCAGTCCAAGGAGGAGGAGGAGCGCATCGACCGCCCGGCCGCCTGCATCCTGTGCGCCTGCTGCTCGACGGCCTGTCCGAGCTACTGGTGGAACAGTGACCGCTTCCTCGGGCCGGCGGCGCTGCTCGCGGCCTACCGCTGGATCATCGACAGCCGCGACGAGGCCACCGGGGAGCGCCTGGATGCCCTCGAGGATCCCTTCCGGCTGTACCGCTGCCACACCATCATGAACTGCACCGACGTGTGCCCCAAGGACCTGAATCCGGCGCGCGCGATTGCCGAGATCAAGAAAATGCTGGTCGAGCGCCAGGGCTGAATGTGAACGCCGTCACGTCCGCCGGCTGCGATGCGCAGGCGCGCCGCCTCCTGTGGCGCTGCCGCCGCGGCATGAAGGAGCTCGACGTCATGCTCGAGCGGTTCGCCCGGGCGACGCTGCCCGGTGCCGGGGCCGAGGAGCGGGCGCTGCTGTCGGAGCTGCTCGCCCAGCCCGATCCGCTCCTGGCAGCCTGGCTTTTGGGGGAGGCCACCCCCCCGCAGGCCCGTCTGGCGGGCCTCACGGCCCGAATCCGGGCCTTATGTCGATCGGGCGGCGCGGCGGCTGTATTCTGAGAGGAGGTGCCGGCCCCACCGCGGGCGGGTCTGAACTTTCACAAGAGGTCACAGTCTATTGGAACTCACAGCGCGGCGGCCTTCTGGACGGGAGTAGAGGGCGCGCATGAGCGCCGATGCAAGTGATCTGAGTCTGGTACGCCGCGTACAGCGCGGAGACAAGGGGGCATTCGATGCGCTGGTGCTCAAGTACCAGCACAAACTTGTCAAGCTGGTCATGCGCTATGTGCGCAACCCGGCCGAGGCGGAGGACATTGCCCAGGAGGCTTTCATCAAGGCGTACCGGGCGCTGCCCCAGTTTCGCGGCGACAGCGCCTTCTACACCTGGCTGTACCGCATAGCGATCAACACCGCCAAGAACGCCGTGGTCTCGCGTGACCGCAGCCCGATTGAATATGACCTCGACCGTAACAACAGCGAAGAGTCCTACGACATGCAAGGTCGCATGAAGGATGCCGAGACCCCCGAGGGGCTGGTGCTCACCGACGAGATCCGCACCACCGTGAACGCCGCCATCGACGCCCTGCCCGAGGACCTGCGCACCGCCATCGTGCTGCGCGAACTCGAGGGCCTGTCTTATGAGGAGATCGCCGCCGCCATGGACTGCCCGGTGGGCACCGTGCGGTCGCGCATTTTCAGAGCTCGCGAGGCCATCGACCGCCGCCTGCGGGAGGTGTTCGAGGGCGGCCTCGGCCGCGCGGAGGAACTGGGATGAACGAGGAACTCGACAGTCAGTTGTCGGCGATGTTCGATGACGAGCTGCTGCCGCAGGAGTGCGAGCTGCTGGCGCGGCGCCTGTCGCGCGACGGCGAGCTCAAGGCACGCTGGGGCCGGTACGCGGTCATGGGCGCGGTCATCCGCACCGAGCGCGGCGTGCGCCTCAACGCCCCGCTCGCCCACCGCGTGAGTGCCGTGCTGCTCGCCGAGCCGGAGCTGGGCGCCTCCGCCGCCGTCCCCGCCCGCCGCGCGGGCGTGCGCTGGTGGCAGCCGCTCGCCGGCGGCGCGGTCGCCGCCGGGGTCGCGGCCGCCTCCATTCTGTGGCTGCGCGCCCAGGTGCCGCTGGCACCGACGCTCACCGCGGCGGCGCAGCCACCGGCCGCTGCGCATGCGGTCAACGTCGTGAATATCAACACTGCCGGCGCGCACGACAGCTACGTGACGCCGCCCGCGCCCGCCACCCGCGCCCTGGTGGTGCCGAGCACCGAGCTCGCCAACTACGTCGTGGCGCACAGCATGTTTTCCACCCCGGTGGCGCGGCGCAACCTGCTGTCGGCCTTCATGACCAGTGATCCGGCCGCCGCCGGCACCGAGGAGCCGCCGGAGGATGCCAAGATGGACGTCAAGGTCGATGCGCACTAGCGAGCGCGTCGCCGCCGTGCTGCTGGCCTGCGGCGCGGCGGGCATCGCGCTCGCCGACGATCCGGCCCCGGCGCAGTGGCTGGAGCGCATGAACCATGCCCTCACCACGCGCAACTACGACGGCACCTTCACGCACTGGCAGGGCGGACGCGTGGAAATGCTGCGCATCATCCACCGCGTCGAGGACGGCGTCGTCTCCGAGCGCCTAGCCTCGCTCGACGGCTCGGGGCGCGAATTCATCCGCACCGGTGCCAACCTCACCTGCTATCTGCCCGACCGGCGCACGGTGCTGGTCGAGCAGCGCCCACCGCAGGAGCCGCTGGTGGGCTTCCCCACGGTCAACGACCAGACCGCGAGCTTCTACGACATCCGCGAGGTCGGGCGCACGCGCTACAACCGCCGCGACACCCACGTCATCACCGTGTCGCCCAAGGACGAGTACCGGTACGGCTACCGGCTGTGGATCGATGACTCCACGGCCATGCCGCTCAGGACGCAGCTGTGCGATGCGCGCGGCCACGTGATCGAGCAGATCGTGTTCGCGGAGCTCAAGCTGTCCTCGCGCATCGCTGATGCGGAATTCAAGCCCGACGTGTCAACCGCCGGTTTCCAGTGGCTGCGCAACGACGCCCCGCCGCAGCCGCCGCCGACGGCCGCGGCGCTCGCCTGGAGCGCCATGCGTCTGCCGCCCGGGTTCCGCATGACCATGCGCTCGGCCCAGACGCTGCCGGGCTCGCCGGCACTGGTCGATCACATGGTGTTCACCGACGGCTTCGCCTCGGTGTCGGTGTTCGTCGAGACGCAGCAGGCGGCCGGCGCGCAGAGCACCGAGCCGGAGTCCGCCGCCGTCGGCTCTTCGTCGGCGTTCTCGACCATGGTCGACGGCCACAAGGTGACCGCGGTCGGCGAAGTGCCGCCGCAGACCGTCAGGTTCATCGCCTCGCAGGTGCGCGCGCAGGGGCCGGCGCCGGTCGGCGCCCGGGGCCGCTGAGCGCGTGTCGGCTGCCCGCCTCACGGTCGTGCACCGGCACGACTGTCAGCTCTGCGACGAGATGCTCGCCGAGCTCACCGCCCTCGGCCGCACACTGGCGCTGCCCCCCATCGACGTGGTCGACGTCGACGCCGACCCGGTGCTCAAGCGCCGCCACGGCCTCGACGTGCCGGTGCTGCTCCTGGAGGGCACCGTGGTGTGCCGGCACCGGCTCGACCGCGGCGAGCTGCTGCGGCTGCTGCAGCCCGGGCCGCACGCGGCCACGCGCGCCTAAGTGCTGAACTTCCCTATATAATCCGCCCGCCGCTGGACTTGGGTGCGCGGCAAGCCAGCGGCGGCAGCTCAGCGGATTCATGCGCAACATACGTAACTTCTCCATCATCGCCCACGTCGACCACGGCAAATCGACCCTCGCCGACCGCTTCATCCAGCTGTGCGGGGGGCTCGCGGACCGCGAAATGCAGGCCCAGGTGCTCGACTCGATGGAGCTCGAGCGCGAACGCGGCATCACCATCAAGGCGCAGAGCGTGACGCTCTACTACAGCGCGCACGACGGTGAGCGCTACCAGCTGAACATGATCGACACGCCCGGGCACGTCGACTTCTCCTACGAGGTGTCGCGCTCGCTGGCCGCCTGCGACGGGGCGCTGCTGGTCGTGGACGCCTCCCAGGGGGTCGAAGCGCAGAGCGTCGCCAACTGCTACACCGCCATCGAGCAGGGGCTCGAGGTGGTGCCGGTCATCAACAAGATCGACCTGCCGTCGGCGGACGCCGAGCGGGTGGGACGCGAAATCGAGGAGATCATCGGCATCGAGGCGGCCGATGCCGCGCAGGTCAGTGCCAAGACCGGGGAGGGCGTGCCGCAGCTGCTCGAGACGCTCATCCGGCGCATTCCCGCGCCGCGCGGTGCGCGGGATGCACCGCTGCAGGCCCTCATCATCGATTCCTGGTTCGACAACTACGTCGGCGTCGTGTCGCTGGTACGGGTGATGAACGGCGGCTTCAAGACCGGCGACAAGATCCGTGTGGTGTCGACCGGCCGCAGCCACGTGGTCGACCGCCTCGGGCGCTTCACGCCGAAGCCGGTGGTTGAGCAGGAGCTCGGCACCGGGGACGTCGGCTTCGTGGTGGCGGGCATCAAGGAGATCGACGGCGCGCCGGTTGGCGACACCATCACCCTCGAGAACCGCCCCGCGGCCGCGCCGCTGCCGGGCTTCAAGCAGATCAAGCCGCGGGTATTTGCCGGCCTGTTCCCGGTGAACTCCGAGGACTACGAGAAGTTCCGCGACGCGCTCGCCAAACTGCGCCTCAACGACTCGGCGCTGCACTACGAGCCGGAGGTCTCGGGCGCGCTCGGCTTCGGCTTCCGTTGCGGCTTCCTCGGCCTCCTGCACATGGACATCGTGCAGGAGCGGCTCGAGCGCGAGTACGAATTGACGCTGGTAACCAGCGCCCCGACGGTGGTCTACGAGGTGCTGCGCACCGACGGCGAAATCGAGTACGTCGACAACCCGGCGAAGCTCCCGAGCACCGGCGATATCGAGGAGATCCGCGAGCCGATCATCATCGCCAACATCCTGGTGCCGCCGGATCACGTCGGCGCGGTGCTGAAGCTGTGCAACGACAAGCGCGGCACGCAGAAGAAGATGCTGTATCTCGGCACCCAGGTGTCGCTGCAGTACGAGCTGCCGCTGGCGGAGGTGGTGCTGGACTTCTTCGACCGCCTGAAGTCAGTGAGCCGGGGTTACGCCTCCTTCGACTACGAGTTCAGCCACTTCGAGGCCGCCCCGCTGGTGAAGCTCGACATCCTCATCAACGGCGACAAGGTCGATGCGCTGTCGATCATCGTGCACCGCGAGAGCTCCTATCAGCGCGGCCGCGAGCTGGTCGATAAGATGCAGGAACTGATCCCACGCCAGATGTTCGAAGTGGCGGTGCAGGCGGCCATCGGCAGCGCGGTGATCGCGCGCGCCACCGTCAAGGCGCTGCGTAAAAACGTGCTGGCCAAGTGCTACGGCGGCGACGTCACGCGCAAACGCAAGCTGCTCGAGAAGCAGAAAGAAGGCAAGAAGCGCATGAAGCAGCTCGGCCACGTCGAGATCCCGCAGGAGGCGTTTCTCGCGGTGCTGCAGGTCGGCCGCAAACACTAGCGCAAGGGTACGTAAGGATTCCCATGTCACAGCTGATGCCGATCGTCGTGTTCCTCTCCTGGCTGTCGCTGCCGGTGCTCATCGTCTGTATCTTCGATGACTGGTTCCTGCGGCCGCGCCGCACGCTGGCCGCCGTCGCCGCGCCCGCCACCTCCACCGGCGCCGCCGACGGCGCGGCCGTGCCCGCGCCGCCGCCCGCGCCCCGCGATCCGCCGGTCATGAACCTGCTGTACAACGTGCTGCCGGTGCTGATCGCGGCCGCGGTGCTGCGTCTGCTGCTCGCCGAGCGGCTCGACTTCAGCGCCGTGCTGCTCGGCATCACCGTGGTCACGGGGCTGGTGTGGGCGCTGGATGCCCTGTGGCTCGGCCCCCAGCGCGCCGCCGCCGCCCGCGGCGTCGGCCGCAGTCCCGAGGCCGTCGCCGAGCCCGGCACCGTCGACTACGCCCGCAGCTTCTTTCCGGTGGCGCTGGTGGTACTGCTGCTGCGCTCGTTCGTGTTCGAGCCGTACCGCATCCCTTCCGACTCGATGATGCCGACGCTGCTCGACGGCGATTTCATCATCGTCAACAAGTACACCTACGGGCTGCGCCTGCCGGTCCTCAACTATAAGGTAGTGGGTATCGGCGAGCCGCAGCGCGGCGATGTGGTGGTGTTCCGCTGGCCGGTCGACCCATCTGTGAACTTCATCAAGCGCCTGGTGGGCCTGCCGGGGGATCATGTGGAGGTGCACGACAATCTCATCGTGATCAACGGCAAGCCGGTGCAGTTCTATGTTGGGCCGCAGCGCTTCAACGACGGCTGCTACGTCAACCTGTCGCTGGCGCGCGAGCAGCTCGGCGCCCACCAGCACGAGGCGATCTTCTGCCCGGTGGCGCTCGACCGCGCACCGCTCCTGCCCTCGTGCAAGCGCAGCGGCCTGCGCGGCTACGTGTGCGGCGACGAGGACGCCCCGGGCGGGATGCGCGCGCCGCCGTTTGTCGGCGATGTGCCGCCGGGGCATTATCTGATGATGGGTGACAACCGCGATAACAGCGACGACGGGCGCTCCTGGGGCTACGTGCCGGAGGAGAACCTGGTCGGCAAGGCCACCCGGATCTGGTTCAATTGGGACCCGCGCCGCTCCGGCGGCCCGATCTGGAGCCGCATCGGCGCGGCGATTCCGTAACGGGGCACAGGGGGTTACAGCGATGCAAAACAGGCAACGCGGCGTCACCGCAATCGGCTGGCTGATCCTGCTCACGCCGTTTGCCATAGTCATCTATGCCGGCATCCGCCTGGCGCCGATCTACCTCAATTACATGAAAGTCGCCAAGGCCATGGACCAGTCCGGCAACGAAGTCAAGGCCGGCGGTGCCAGTCCGACCGCGATCAAGACCGCGATCGACAAGCACTTCGAGATCGACATGGTGGAGTACCCCAGCACCAGGGACATGAAGATCACCAAGGACGGCGCCGACTGGGTGCTCGAGTGCCAGTACGAGGACGAGGCACCGCTATTCGCGAATGTGTCGCTGCACGTCACCTTCGACAAGGTCGTGAAGATCAGCAGCGGAGGCAATCTCTAACTCTTGTGCCGGACATGATGAGCGCCGACTGGCCGGCGCCGTGGCTGCGTGACCGCCTCGGCTACGCGCCGCAAGACCTGGCGCTGTTCCGCGCCGCGCTGACCCATCGCAGCGCCGCCGGCCCCAACAACGAGCGGCTCGAGTTCCTCGGTGACGCGGTCCTCAACCTCTTCATCGCGCACGAGCTGTACAGCGCCTTCCCGCACGCTACCGAAGGGGACCTGAGCCGCCTGCGCGCCCGCCTGGTGAGCCGCGAGCCGCTCGCCGAGGTGGCGCTCGATCTCGGTGTCGGGGCGGTGCTGCAGCTCGGCTCCGGGGAGCTCAAGAGCGGCGGGTTCCGCCGCCAGTCAATCCTGGCGGATGCGTTCGAGGCGCTGTGCGGGGCCATCTATCTCGACGGCGGGCACGGTGCGGCGGCGCCCCTCATCGCGCGGCTGTTCGCGCCGCGCATCGCGGCGCTGCCACCGCCCGAGGCACTCAAGGACCCCAAGACGCGCTTGCAGGAGTACCTGCAGTCGCGCAGTCTTAGCCTGCCGCGCTACGCGGTGTTGCACATCGAGGGCGAGGATCACGAGCAGACCTTCCGCGTCAGCTGCGAGGTGCCGGGGCTGGGGCTGCGCTGCGAGGGTCGCGGCTCGAGCCGGCGCCGCGCCGAGCAGGACGCCGCCCGCCGCATGCTCGAGGAGATCGAAACGCCCCCGGACAGACCCAGTTGAGTGCCCCGGCTCCGGATTTTCGCAGCGGTTTCGCCGCCCTGGTGGGGCGGCCGAACGTCGGCAAGTCGACGCTCCTCAACGCGCTGGTCGGGACCAAGCTCTCGATCGTGACGCCGCGCCCGCAGAC
>Ga0134125_10003027_pt1 | contig 19680 bp, 16 predicted proteins | sample KB31751_FD_96464 | JGI IMG/M metagenome (GOLD analysis project Ga0134125, IMG submission 96464) | Terrestrial soil microbial communities with excess Nitrogen fertilizer from Kellogg Biological Station, Michigan, USA - KB3-175-1 | ecosystem: Environmental > Terrestrial > Soil > Unclassified ... | reverse complement strand
CGCCACCGCCATCGGGCCGCTGGTCGCCGAGCGCGAGCGTGGCGAACTCGTCCGCATGCGCCGACCGGAGTTCCTGCGCCGTGGCAAGTGCGACTTCTGCGGCGCGCGCGACGCGCCGGTGCGCGAGGACTTCGAGACCCGCATCCCGACGGACGGCTTCCCGCGCGCCGCCCTGATCTGCCGCAGCTGCGCGGCGGCCGCCGCCTGACGGAGGTCCGCGGCGGGCCCGTCAGGACTCGCGGATGTTGGCCTTCCAGTGGAACTGGGCGATCCCGGAGATGCAGTCCATGTGGCGGGTCTCGTCGCGCAGCCAGGCCCGCCCGTCGGTCAGCTTCAGCACCCGCCAGGTCGGCGCGCCGCCAGCCTCGACGCTGACCAGGTCGCCCACCGCCACGTCGCGCCGCGCCGTCTCGTCCAACAGCTCCCAATCGACGCGCATCTCGCCAGCTCCTCGGACTGCTCCGGACCCGCGGGATCGGGCCCAGCGTCGAGGATGCGCCGCCGCCGCTGAGCGGCGACTGAGCGGCGCGTTCAACCTGCGTTCATCGACAGGCCGTCGCAGGCGGGCGAGCGGTTGCGCCGCCCGGCGCTCTCCACCACGCCGAAGAGCGCGTCGGCGCTGATCGGCTTGGTCAGGTGGCCGTCGGCGCCGGCCGCCAGCGTGGCGCGCGCGTGGTCGGGCATGGCGTTGGCCGTCAGCGCGTGGATCTCGGTGCGCGGACGGCCGCTGCGGCGCTCGCGCGCGCGGATCTCGGCGATCGCGGTTATGCCGTCCATGACGGGCATCTGCATGTCCATCAGCACCAGGTCGAAGTCGGCGCGCTCCCACGCTTCCACCGCCTCGGCGCCGTTCTCGACGCAGGTGAGGTCGACCCCGGCGGCTTCCAGGATCAGCTGCACCACGCGGCGGTTGATCGGATGGTCCTCGGCCAGCAGCACCTTCAGGGGCCCCCGATCGGGCTGGGCAGGCTCGACATGCGACACGGTCGTCTCGTGGCTGGGCTGGGCGACCGCGCGCGCCAGCGGCAGCGTCAGCGTGAAGACCGCGCCCTGGCCTGGCTCGGCGCTGGCGTCCAGAGCGCCGCCCATCCGCTCGGCCAGCGAGCGCGAGATCGCCAGCCCCAGGCCGGTGCCGCCGTAGCGGCGGGTGATCGAGCCGTCCGCCTGCTCGAAGCGACCGAAGAGCCTGGCCTTGGTCTCCGCATCGAAGCCGATGCCGGTGTCCTTGACCCAGATCTTCGCCTCGACGCCCTGCGGCGTGCGCAGCGCAGAGACGCCGATCCTCACCTCGCCCGCCGGCGTGAATTTCAGGGCGTTGGAGACGAGGTTGGAGAGCACCTGCCGCACCCGCGCCGCGTCGCCGAGGAAAACGCCCTCGATGTCGGGCGCGGGCTCGACGACGAGGTCGAGGTTCTTGGCCTCTGCGCTCGGGTGGAAAAGGGCGCTGACGTCGGCGATGCAGCGCGTCAGCTCGAACGGCTCGTTGGCCAGCTCCAGCCGGCCCGACTCGACCCGGGCGAGGTCGAGCACGTCCGACAGCAGCGCCTCCAGGGTCTTCGCCGAGCTCTCGATCAGGCCCACCATCTCGCGCTGGTTCGCATCGAGCATCGTGCGGGCGAGCGCGCTCGCCACCCCCATCACGCCGTTCAGCGGGGTGCGGATCTCGTGGCTCATGTTGGCCAGGAACTCGGACTTGGCGCGGTTGGCCGCCTCGGCCGCCTCCTTGGCCTTGGCCAGCGCGATCTCCGCGCGCTTCTCCTTGTCGATGTTGCGCAGGACCCCGATGGTCCGCTCGACGCGGCCGTCCTCGTCGCGGACCAGCTCGGCGGCGGACTGCACCCAGACGTGCGGCCCGTCGACCTGCATCATGCGAAAGGTCACCCCGAAGCGTTCGCCGAGCCGCTCATAGCGCTCCCAGGCCGCCTTGGCGGCCGGCAGGTCGGCCGGGTGGACGCCGTACCAGATGTCGCGGGCGAGGTCCTCGTAGCCGCGATCGCCGGCCGGCACGACCGCGACGCCGGCGCTGTTGGCGCGGCGGTCGCGGTGGTCGAGCTCCCACATTTCGAGCTGCCCGATCTCCAGCGCCAGCTTCAGGCTCTGCTCCGAACGGCGCGAGGCTTCCAGCGCCTCGACCATGTCGGTGATGTCGTGAGTCATCAGCAGCAGACCGCCGATGCGCCCGCTCTTGTTGCGCCATGGCGTCGTCTCCACGCGCACCCACAGCTGCGAGCCATCGTGCAGCGTCAGCCGCAGGCGCCGCGCCCGGATGGTCTCGCCGGCCAGCGCCCGCTCGAAGAATTCGCCGCGCTGCTCGCGCAGGCCGGTGAAGAAGTCGAAGACGCTGCGACCCTCGATCGGCCCGTCGCCCGCCTTCATGTCCTTGCGCCACTTGAAGCTGCTCTGCAGCACCCGCAGCTTGCGGTCGGTCATCACCACGGCGACCGGCGCCGCGTCGACGATCTGGCCGAGCACGACATTGGCGGCGCGGGCCCTGGCCTCGCTCGCCTTCAGCGCCTTGGCCGCCCGGTGGCGTTCCCACTCCTGCGCGACGAGGGCGGCCAGATCCTGCAGCGCCGCGGCCAGGTCGGGATCGAACGGCCTGCGGCGGCGGTCGAGGATCGACAAAGCCCCGACGCGGCTGCCGTTGGATAGCACGATCGGCGCGGCGGCGTAGAAACGCATGCCGCCCTCGCCCTGCACGAACCTATGGCCGTCGAAGCGGCCGTCGGCCGCGAGGTCCTCGACCCAGAGCACCTGCTCGCCCTCGATCACATGCTGGGCGAACGACTCCTCGCGTCCGACCGCCGGCAGCGGCGTCTCGGCGACGCCGGCGATCCAGACTTGGTCGGCGCCGATGATGGTGACGAGCGCGAACGGCGCCTTGCTCAGCCGCTGGGCCGTGCGGGCAATGCGCTCGAAGGCGGGGCGGGCATCCTCGAGCACGACGGCGCGGACATCGCGCAGACGCGCGCGCTCGCCGGCGGACGCTCGCCTGGGCCGTACTCCCATGATAGCCCCCACTCGCTCCAGAGTGGACGAAGATGGCGCAAACCAGCTTAAATAATCGTGCGCGAAGCGTCAGAAGTCCGTCGACTGCGCGACGTCAGCGCGCGCGGACCCCCGCCGCCCCGTCGAGCGTGCGCTCGCCGGTCCAGCGCAGCGCGGACCTGGCGTCGAAGACGAAGATGTGCGGATTGCGGATGCGCCGCCAGAACTCGCCGGTCAGGCTCGGGTCCTGGCGCGCCAGCAGGTGGCCGAGCACGCCGCCGTGCGAGCCGACCGCGACGGTGCGGCCCGGATTGGCGGCGATCACGCGCGCCAGCGCGGCCTCGAAGCGGGCGACGCAGGCGTGGCCGGTCTCGCCGCCCTCGAGGCGGAAGTCGAGGTCGGCGTGCATGCGGCGCACCGCCGCCTCCACCTGGGCGATGTCCTCCAGCCAGCCGCCCAACGCGCGCTCGCGCAGGTCCTCGTCGATGGCGATCGGCAGGCGCGCCTGCTCGGCGTAGGGCTTCAGCGTATCGACGGCGCGGATGAATGGGCTGGAGGCCAGCGCGTCGACGCCGAGCGCCTTCAGCGCCGGCGCCAGCTCAGCGGCCTGCCGGCGGCCCAGTTCGGAGAGCGGCCAGTCGCGCTCCGGCAGCGCCCGGTCGGGCGCGCTCTGGGCATGGCGGACGAGGATCAGCGTGGTCATCGCCCGGCCATGCCCTTCAGGCGGTAAAGCGCGTCCATCGCCTCGCGCGGGCTCATGCCGTCTGGGTCGAGCTCGGCGAGCGCCGCCTCCAGCGGGCCGGGGCCGGTGAACGCCGGCGAGGCCGGCGCCGCAGCCGCCGCGAACAGCGGCAGCTCGGCGAGGTCCCGGTGGCTCGCCGCCTCGCTCTCCAGCCGGTCGAGCACCTGGCGGGCCCGCGCCACCACGGCCGGCGGCACGCCCGCCAGCTTGGCCACCTGCACGCCGTAGGAGCGGTCGGCCGGGCCGGGGCCCGCCTCGTGCAGGAAGACCAGCTCGCCGTTCCACTCCTTGGCCTTCAGCGACAGGTTGGCGACGTGGCCGAGCCGGCCCTCCAGCGTCGCCAGCTCATGGTAGTGCGTGGCGAAGAGGGCGCGGCAGCGGTTCACGTCATGCAGCGCCTCGGCGCAGGCCCAGGCGATCGCCAGGCCGTCGTAGGTGGCGGTGCCGCGGCCGATCTCGTCGAGGATCACGAACGAGCGCGGTGTCGCCTGCGTCAGGATCGCGGCGGTCTCCACCATCTCGGCCATGAAGGTCGATCGCCCGCGCGCCAGGTCGTCGCCGGCGCCTACGCGGCTGAACAGCCGGTCGACGACGCCGAGATGCAGGCCCGCCGCCGGCACGAACGAGCCGGCCTGGGCGAGGATGGCGAGCAGCGCGTTCTGGCGCAGGAAGGTCGACTTGCCGGCCATGTTGGGCCCGGTGACGATGGCGAGCCGCGCGCCCGCCGCGCCGGCGGCGTCGAGCCGGCAGTCGTTGGGGGTGAAGGGATCGCCGGCGCGCCGCACCGCCGCCTCGACCACCGGGTGTCGCGCGCCAACGGCGTCGAATGCCAGCGAGCGGTCGACGCGCGGCCGGGCCGCGCCAGCCTCCTCGGCCCATTCGGCCAGCGCCGCGGCGACGTCGAGCCGGGCGAGCGCCTCAGCCGCCGCCTGGATGGGCCGCGCCAAGGCCTCCGCCTCGGCGCGCCAGGCCTCGAAGGTCTCCAGCTCGATGGCCAGCGCGCGCTCGGCGGCGTGGGCGATCCTGGCGTCGAGCTCGGCGAGCTCGACGGTGGTGAAGCGCACCTGGTTGGCGAGCGTCTGGCGGTGGATGAAGAGCGCCGACAGCGGGGCCTTGAGCAGCGGCTCGGCCTTCGCGGCGCTCACCTCCAGGAAGTAGCCGAGCACGGCGTTGTGGCGGACCTTCAGCGGCGCGCCGCTCTCGGCCTGCAACCGCGCCTCCAGGGCCGCGACCACCTGGCGGCTATCGCCCTGCAGCGCGCGCGCCTCGTCGAGCTCGGGCCGTACGGCGACCGCCACGAAGCCGCCATCGCGCGCCAACAGCGGGAGATCGCCCGAGAGCCCGGCGTCCAGCGCCGCCGCGAAGGCGGCGAGCGCGGGCGGGACGTGCAGCGCCGCGACGGCCTCGGCTATCTCGGCCGGCGCAGGGGCGAGCGCCTCGTCGGCCGCCTCGATCAGCGTGACCACGCCGGCGCCGATCGCCAGCGCCGTCCTCAGCGCCGCCAGGTCGCGCGGCCCGCCGCGCCCGAGCGCCAGCCGCGAGAGCGCGCGCGCCATGTCGCCGGCGCCCTTCAGCTCGGCGCGCAGCTTCTGGCGAAGCGTGCGGCGCCCGAGCAGCCACTCGATCGCATCCAGCCGCGCATCGATCGCCTCGGGCGACATCAGCGGCCGCGCGAGCCGGGCGGCCAGCGCCCGCGCGCCTGGCGCGGTGACGGTGCGGTCGATCGCGCCCAGCAGCGAGCCTTCGCGCGAACCGCCGAGCGAGCGCTCGATCTCCAGGCTGACGCGCGTCGCCGGGTCGATCGCCATCACGTCGGCCTCGCCGGCGCGCCGCGGCGCAGCCAGCGCCGGCGCGCGGCCGCCCTGCGTCGCCTCCAGGTGCGCGGCGATGAGGCCGAGCGCGCCGACCTCTGCGCCGCTCAGCGCGCCGAAGCCGTCGAGCGTCTCGACGCCGTAGAGCCGCTTCAGCCGCGCTTCCGACGCCGCGGGCTCGGCAAGCGCCTGCGCCATCGGCTGCACGAGCCCGCCCGCCGCCTTCAGCGCGGCCGAGACGCCGGCGTCGGCGAAGAGGCGGTCGGGAACCAGGATCTCCGAGGGCGCCAGCGCCGCCAGCGTCGAGGCCAGCGCCTCCCGCCCGAGCGCGAAGCATTCGACCTCGCCGGTGGAGAGCTCGACCGCCGCCAGCGCCGCCTGGCCCGCCCGCACCGCCACCGCCGCCAGCCGATTGGCGCCGCGCGCCTCCAGCAGGCCATCCTCGGTCAGCGTGCCGGGCGTCACCACGCGGACGATCTCGCGGCGCACGATCGCCTTGCCGCCGCGCTTTCGCGCCTCGGCCGGGTCTTCCATCTGCTCGCAGACCGCCACCTTGAAGCCGGCGCGGATCAGCTTGGCCAGATAGGCTTCCGCAGCGTGTGCCGGCACGCCGGCCATCGGGATCGGCGCCCCGCCGTGCGTGCCCCGCTGCGTCAGCGTGATGCCGATCGCCGCGGCGGCCTTGGCCGCATCCTCGAAGAACAGCTCGTAGAAGTCGCCCATCCGAAAGAAGATCAGCGCGTCGGGCTGGCGCGCCTTGGCGTCGAAGAACTGCGCCATCACCGGCGAGGCGCCGTCCGCCGCCGGGATCCGGCGCTCGGAGGAGGGAATCGGCGCGTTCATCCGCCGCCACGCTAGCTTCTCGGGGATAGGGTTTGAACCCGCCTTGACGCTGGCCGGAGCGCACCCGACCTTCACGCCTGTGGAGAGTCTGCTCGACTACGTGATCTCGCCCGCCGGGCCGGCCGACGCCGCCGAGCTTGCGGCCGTCCACGTGCGCTCCTGGCGCGAGACCTATCCCGGCATCCTGCCGCAGGCGGCGCTCAGCCGCATGAGCGTGGCGGCCCACACGCGCCGCTTCCGGCTCGAGCTGACTCGCGCCCAGAAGGGCCAGGCGACGCTGATCGCCGAGGGCGCGGCCGGCGCGGTGGGCTACGCCTCGGGCGCGGTGCTGAACGGCGATGGCCGCGCGGCCGACGCCGAGGTCTTCACGCTCTACGTGCTGCGCTCGGCCCAGGGCCTCGGCATCGGCCGCGCGCTGCTGCAGGCGCAGGCGCGGGTGCTGCGAGCCGAGGGCGCGAAGTCGCTGATGCTGTTCGTGCTGTCGCGCAACGACCGCGCGCGCGGGTTCTACGAGAAGCTGGGCGGCGAGGCCTTCGCGGAGGTCGCCTCGCGCGGCTGGGGCGAGGGCCTGACTGAGACCGCCTACCGCTGGCCGGACATCGCCGCGCTGGGCGGATAGCGGTCCCTCCCCTTCATGGGGAGGGTGGACGACGCGGAACGCGTCGGACGGGTGGGGGTATCAGACGCGTTCAAGAACGCTGGCCGGTTGGCGCCCAGGCGGCGTCAGACTTCCCGACCCGTCGGCTGCGCCGACACCCTCCCCATGAAGGGGAGGGATGGTCAGGCGATCGGCCGCGAGAAGAAGAGCGCGATCTCGCCCTCGGCGGGGGTGGCGTCGTAGAGGGTCGTGTCGATCCCGGTCAGGGTAAAGCCGAGCGCCCGATAGGCGGCGACGCCGGGAACGTTGAGGTTGCTGGTCTCGAGCCACAGATGGCGCGCGCCGACCTCGCGCCCGAAGGCCGCGACGCGCTCGACCAGCGCCCGCGCGACGCCGCATCCGCGGGCCGCCGGCTGTACGTAGAGATGCCAGAGCACCAGCCGCCGATTCCAGGGCTCGAAACCGCACGCGGCGAAGCCGACGCAGGCGCCGCCGTCCTCGGCCAGGAAGCCATGCGACCATGGCCGGTGGTCGGCGCGCACGTCGTCGAGCGGAAAGCGCTTGCCGAGCGGCTCGGCGAGCGGGCGCTCGTGCAGCGCGAAGCCGGCGTCGCTCGCCTCGACCTCGATCAGCGCGTCGGTGATGAAGCCGGTGTCGATCGCCTCGATCGCCGCGGCGTCGTCCGGTAGCCGCGCCTCGCGGATGGCGATCATCCGCGCCGGGCTAGTTCGGCTTGGTGATGCCGTCCCAGAAGCTGCGGGCTTTCTGGAAGAAGGTCGCGGTGCGCGGGTGCTGCTGCTCGCCGCAGAGGCCGGCGAACTCCCGGATCAGCTCTTTCTGGTGCGCCGAGAGCTTGGTCGGCGTCTCGATGAAGAGCTCCACGACGAGGTCGCCCCGCTCGCGCGAGCGCAGCGAAGGCATGCCGCGGCCCTTCAGGCGCACCGTGCGGCCGGTCTGCGCGCCTTCCGGCACCTTGACCTCGATCCTGCACTCGCCGTCGCAGTTCTCGCCGCCCAAGAGGCAGGGAATCTCGATCGCGCCGCCGAGCGCTGCGGTCGCCATCGGCACCGGCGCCGAGCACAAGAGGTCGAGCCCGTCGCGCTCGAAGAGCTCGTGCGGCTTCACCGACAGGAAGATGTAGAGGTCGCCGCGCGGGCCGCCTCTGGCGCCCGCGTCGCCCTCGCCGGCCAGGCGGATGCGCGCGCCGTCGTCGACGCCGGGCGGGATGCGCACCTCCAGCGTGCGCTCGCGGCGCGTCTGGCCCTGGCCGCCGCAGGTCTTGCAGGGATCGAGCACCAGCCGCCCGGCGCCGCCGCAGCGCGGGCAGGTCCGCTCGATGGTGAAGAAGCCCTGGCTGGCGCGCACGCGGCCGGCGCCGGCGCAGCTGCCGCAGGTCGTGGGCTGGGCGCCCGGCGCGCAGCCGGAGCCCGAGCAGTCCTCGCAGGTGAGCGCGGCCGGGACCTTCACCGTAGTCGCAGCGCCGGCGTAGGCCTGCTCGAGGGTGATCTCGAGGTCGTAGCGCAGGTCGGCGCCGCGGGTGGGGCCGCTCGGCCGCCGCTGGCTGCGCCCGAACATCTCGCCGAAGACGTCGCCGAACACCTCGTTGAAGATGTCGTGCACGTCGGCGAAGCCGGCCTGGCCGTTCATGCCACCATTGACGCCGGCATGGCCGAAGCGGTCGTACGCCGCGCGCTTCTGCTTGTCGGAGAGGACCGAGTAGGCCTCGTTGACTTCCTTGAACCGGGCGGCGGCTTCCTGGCAGCCGTTGTTGCGGTCGGGGTGGTGCTCCATCGCCAGCTTGCGGAAGGCGGACTTCAGGCCCGCGTCATCGGCGCTGCGATCGACACCAAGGATTTCGTAATAATCGCGCATGGAAGCGTCAGCGGCCCCCGCTACTCGCTGCAATAAGACTTACAAGTATCTGAAGTGGGCCATCGCCCGCCTTGCTGCAAGGTTCGTTGCGCAAGACGGGCGACTTTCCCCGCGGAGGGCGGCGGCGACGTTCCCCAAGGCCCCCATAATCGCGTTCTGTGAAACCTGCGCCATGAGGCAAACCGTCACGCGGGGCGATGGCTGTCCTCATGGTCGCGGGCTCATGGGCGCGCCGCGTCAGGCCGACTTCTGGTCGTCGGAGACTTCCTCGAACTCCGCGTCGACGACGCCTTCGTCGCCGCCCGAGCTCTCGGAGGCCGTCTCGGCGCCCTCGGCGCCGCCGCCGGCCTGGGCCTTGTACATCGCCTCGCCGAGCTTCATCGAAGCCTGGGCCAGGCTCTGCGTCTTGGCCTGCACGTCGCTGGCGTCCTCGCCCTCGAGCGCGCTCCTCAGCTCGGCGATGGCGGTCTCGATCGCCAACTTCTCGGCCGAGCTCACCTTGTCGCCATGCTCGGCGAGCGCCTTCTCGGTGGTGTGGATGAGGGCGTCGGCGTGGTTCTTCGCCTCGACCATCTCCTTGCGCTTCTTGTCCTCGGCGGCGTGCGCCTCGGCGTCCTTGACCATCCGGTCGATGTCGGCGTCCGAAAGGCCGCCGGTCGCCTGGATGCGGATCGACTGCTCCTTGGCTGTCGCCTTGTCCCTGGCCGAGACGTTGACGATGCCGTTGGCGTCGATGTCGAAGGTCACCTCGATCTGCGGCATGCCGCGCGGGGCCGGCGGGATGCCGACCAGGTCGAACTGGCCGAGCAGCTTGTTGTCGGCCGCCATCGGGCGCTCGCCCTGGAAGACCCGGATCGTCACCGCCGACTGGTTGTCGTCGGCCGTCGAGAAGGTCTGGCCCTTCTTCGTCGGGATCGTGGTGTTGCGCTCGATCAGCGGCGTGAAGACGCCGCCCAGCGTCTCGATGCCCAGCGTCAGCGGGGTGACGTCGAGCAGCAGCACGTCCTTGACGTCGCCCTGCAGCACGCCGCCCTGGATCGCCGCACCCAGCGCCACGACCTCGTCGGGGTTGACGCCCTTGTGGGGCTCACGGCCGAAGAAGTCCTTCACCGTGTCGACCACCTTGGGCATGCGGGTCATGCCGCCCACCAGCACCACCTCGTCGATGTCGCTCTTCTTCAGGCCGGCGTCCTTCAGCGCCTGCTCGCACGGGCCGATGGTCTTGGTGATCAGGTCCTCGACCAGCGCCTCCAGCTTGGCGCGCGTCACCTTGATGTTGAGGTGCAGCGGCCCGTTCTGGTTCATCGAGATGAAGGGCAGGTTCACCTCGTACTGGGCGACGGTGGAGAGCTCCTTCTTGGCCTTCTCGGCCTCTTCCTTCAGGCGCTGCAGCGCGAGCTTGTCCTTGCGAAGGTCGACGCTCTGCTCCTTCTTGAACTCGTCGGCCAGATAGTCGACCAGCCGCAGGTCGAAGTCCTCGCCGCCGAGGAAGGTGTCGCCGTTGGTCGCCTTCACCTCGAAGACGCCGTCGCCGATCTCCAGGATCGAGATGTCGAAGGTGCCGCCCCCGAGATCGTAGACGGCGATCTTCTTGCCCTCGTTCTTCTCCAGGCCATAGGCCAGCGCTGCGGCGGTCGGCTCGTTGATGATGCGCAGCACCTCGAGGCCGGCGATCTTGCCGGCGTCCTTGGTGGCCTGCCGCTGGGCGTCGTTGAAGTAGGCCGGGACGGTGATCACCGCCTTCTCGACCTTCTCGCCCAGGTGCGCCTCGGCGTCCTGCTTCAGCTTCTGCAGGATGAAGGCGCTGATCTGCTGCGGGGAATAGTCCTTGCCGTGGGCGCGCACCCAGGCGTCGCCGTTCGGCCCCTTGACGATCTCGTAGGGCACCATGCCCTTGTCCTTCTCGACCATCGGGTCGTCCCACTTGCGCCCGATCAGGCGCTTGATGGCGAAGAAGGTGTTCGACGGGTTGGTCACCGCCTGGCGCTTGGCCGGCTGGCCGACCAGCCGCTCGCCGTCATCCTGGATGGCGACGACCGACGGCGTCGTGCGCGCGCCTTCCGCGTTCTCGATCACTTTCGGCTGCTTGCCGTCCATGATGGCCACGCACGAGTTGGTCGTGCCGAGGTCGATGCCGATAATCTTGCTCATGAGAACTTTCGTCTCGCTCCTTCATTGGCGAACGCGCGCGGGGGCCTTCAAGCCTGAAGCGCCGGTTGCGGTCGTTCCCGGTTCGATGCGTCTCTCTGTTGGTCGCGGGCGAGATAGCCCGCCAGGCGCTGCTCCGAGCGGAGGCAAGCGCCGCTTCGGGTCCGATATTGGGAATGATCGCTCGCCCTGCAAGGGCCTTGTCGGCCCCTTGTCAGGCCTCGCTTTTCACGCCGTCGGCGAGGGCGAAGCGCGATGACCGTCGCCGGCTTCCGCCTCTATCCCGGCCGGCTCGACGAAGCGCAGCAGCGCGCGCTGGCGGACGAGGTGCTGGCGCTCGCGGAGGCCGCGCCGCCCTACCGGCCGGTGACGCCCGGCGGCAAGCCGATGAGCGTCGCGATGACCAACCTCGGACCGCTGGGCTGGGTCACCGACGCGCGCGGCTATCGCTATCAGGCGGCGCATCCGGTCACCGGCGCCCCGTGGCCGCCGATCCCGGCCGCGCTGACCGCGCTCTGGGCCGAGCTCTGCGACGCCGAGGTCCCGCCCGACTGCTGCCTCGTCAACTTCTACGATCCGGACGCGCGCATGGGCCTGCACCGCGACGCCGACGAGGCCGACTTCCGCTTTCCGGTGCTCTCGGTCTCGCTCGGCGACACCGCGCTCTTCCGCCTCGGTGGCCTTGGCCGCCGCGATCCCACCGGCCAAATCCGCCTCGCCTCCGGCGACATCTGCGTGCTCGGCGGGCCCGCGCGGCGCGCCTACCATGGGGTCGACCGGATCTTGCCCGGATCCTCGCGCCTGTTGCCGGCCGGCGGGCGCCTCAACCTGACGCTGCGGCGCGCTGCGCCGGGTTGACGGGGTGGTAACCGCCGCCATTCTCGGCGCGTAATCATTTCACCCATTTGCGGAGAGGCTGCGATGGTCACGCTGAAGCGGCCGGACGGCGATCTGCCCGAAGACTTCCACCTGTCGCGCCGCGGCGTGGCCGCGGCGATCTTCGCCGGCTATGCGCTCGCCGCGTTCTCGGCCGAGGCCGAGCCGATCCATACCGACGCGGCCGGGCTCGTCACCGAGACGGTGCAGCTGGCGACGCCCGACGGCGCCCGCATCCGCGGCTACATCGCCCGCCCGGACAAGCCTGGCCGTTTCCCGGCGGTGCTGGTGGTCAACGAGGTGTTCGGCCTGCACGCCTACATCCTCGACATCTGCCGCCGCCTCGCGAAGCTGGGCTATGTCGCGATTGCGCCGGGCTTCTTCGACCGCGCCGGCGACCCGGCGCCGCTGCCGATGAGCCAGTTCGACCAGATCCGCAGGATCGTCGCCACCGCCAGCGACCAGCAGGTGATGAGCGACGTCGGCTTGGCGCTCCGCTATCTGGAGGCGCAGCCCTATGTCGACCGCCGCAAGCTCGCCATCACCGGCTTCTGCTGGGGCGGCAAGGTGGTCTGGAGCGCCTGCGAGACCTATCCGGACCTGAAGGCGGGGGTCGCCTGGTACGGCCAGATGGCCCCGGCCGGCGCCGCGCCGCCCGACCCGGCGCACCCGCGCCTGTGGCCGATCGAGCACGTGGCCGAGCTGAAGGCGCCGGTGCTCGGCCTCTACGGCGGCAAGGATCCGCTCAGCCAGGCCGCGCCGGCGATGCGGGCGGCGCTCGAGAAGGCCGGCAAGACGCGCACGCAGATCCACGTCTACCCGGACGCCGGCCACGGCTTCCACGCCGACTATCGCGACAGCTACGTCGAAGCCGACGCCAAGGACGGCTGGCGACGCATGCTGGCCTTCTTCGCCGAAAACGGCGTGACGCCCCGCGCCTGACTCTCTTCCCTCGAGGGGGAAGTGGCGCCAAGCGCCGAAGGAGGTCAACAGCTTGGCCGACTGACGCCGCAGACCCCCTCAGTCGCTTCGCGACAGCTCCCCCTGCTGAGGGGGAGCAGAGTCTCGGAAGGGGAGCAGAGTCACGCGCCGCGCAGCTTGCGGACGAGCGTCTCCAGGTCGCGGGCGAGTTGGGTGTCGACCGCCCGAAGCTCCTCGATGCGGCGCACCGCGTGCAGCACGGTGGTGTGGTCGCGGCCGCCGAACCTGCGCCCGATGTCCGGCAGCGAACGGGTGGTCAGCTGCTTGGCGAGCCACATGGCCGCTTGCCGCGGCCGCGCCACCGAGCGGGTGCGCCGCTCCGACAGCAGGTCCGCCTGCTTCAGTCCATAATACTCGGCCGTCGCCTTCTGTATGTCGTCGACGGTGACCCGGCGCTCGCCGCTGCGCAGCGTCGGGCCGAGGAAGGCCTGCGTCTCCTCCAGGGTCAGGCCGCCGACGCCGGCGCCGGCCCGCACGATCAGCGTGTTGAGCGCGCCTTCGAGCTCGCGCACGCTGTCGGTGAAGCGGTCGGCAAGGAACTGCAGCACCTCCGGCCGCAAGTCGGCGGCGACGCCCTGCTGGCGGCAGAGCACCGCGGCCTTGCGCTGCAGGATGTCGAGTCTGAGCGTCCGGTCCGCGGGCTCGATCCCGCAGACCAGCCCGGCGGAAAGGTGCGAGCGCAGGCGCGCGTCGATCTCGGAGAGCGCGGCGGGCGGCCGGTCGGCCGAGAACACCACCCGCCGCCCGTCCTCCATCAGCGCGTGCAATGTATGGAAGAGCTCTTCCTCGCTGGATTGCTTGCCGCCGATGAAGTGGACGTCGTCGATGAGCAGCAGGTCTGCGGAGCGCAGCTCGTCCTTGAAGTCGGTCGCCTTGCGATCCATCAGCGCCCGGACGAACTGCGACAGGAAGCGCTCTGCCGTCAGGTAGACCACCTTGCGGTCCGGCGCGGTGCGCATCGCCTCCCAGGCGATCGCGTTGAGCAGGTGGGTCTTCCCGAAGCCGTACGCCCCGTGAAACAACACTGGGTTGAAGTGGCCGTCGGCCCACGAGGCCACCCGACGCGCCACGGCCAGCGCGAACTCGTTCGACGGTCCCTTGACGAAGGTGTCGAAGGTGAAGCGTTCCTGCAGCCACTGGGTGCGTGGCGGCCGCGCCGAGGCGACCGGGGCGATGGCCGGGCTGTCGGTGGACACCGGATCGGCTTCCAGGATCATCGCGGCGGACGGCGGCTCGCCGCCCTCCGCCTCGAACTCCAGGCGCGACTTCAGCGTCAGCGCGCGACCCTCGGGATCGAAGGTCGCCCACAGTTCGCCAATGCGCCGCCAGGCGTAGCGGCGGATCCAGTCACGCGCGATGCCGGTGGGGGTCACGAGGCAAAGCTCGCCGCCGGGTGCGGTGCGCAGGCACGCCTGCGCCAGCCAGGATCCAAACGTGTCATCGCCCAGCTCGCCCCGCAGCGCTTGGCTGGCCTTCATCCACACGCCCGCAGGCGTCACGGACGCCATTTCAGCTAGTCCCTTGCTCGCCATCGACCCCTTGCTCGCCCCTAATCTCGTTCCCGCGCTCCCCCCGGAGCGAAGGCGGGCTGCGGCGACCCCCCACCCTTGCGCAGCCACGCATGCAGTCGCACTCTCGGAGCGGCTCGGACGCGTACTTGCGCCGGCCTTCCTTTGATCCGTACAAATGCAGCTTTGAGAGGCCAAGAGTACGCCCGCGCCGGGGACCGTCAATCCGAATCTAGGGCGCAATTGTGAAAAGACGCACTTGACTTTTGCGCCTTCCAGCGGGGCCAGGGCTTACTGAAATGCCCGCGGCGTTTTGGCGCCGCAATTGGGCCGGAGTCGGCTTTATCGGCGCCAGTGCAGAAAAGGCCGTCCGCAGACGGCCCCTATTGCAAATCTTTATTTGAATCAGCTAATTGCGGCGCAGCTCGGAAGCGCTACGCGGCTTGCGCCTTGCGCAGCCGAGCGGCCAGGCGCGACACTTTCCGCGAGCCTGTGTTCTTGTGTAGCACCCCCTTGCCGACAGCCCGCATCAGCTCGGACTCGGCCGCCACGAAAGCGGTCTTGGCGGCGTCCAGATTGCCCGCCTCCAGAGCTTCTTCGAACTTGCGCACGAAGGTGCGGACGCGCGAGCGGCGCGCCTTGTTGACCTCGGTTCGACGCGCGATCTTGCGGATCGCCTTCTTGGCGCCGGGGTTGTTCGCCATCTTTCCTTGCGCAGCCTCGAACGGGCGCCGGCAGGGGCGCCTCTCAAAAAAGGAGCGGCGATATACGCCGAAGCCCTTCGGAGGGTCAATGCGGCAGGACGGGACTTTTTGGCCATCCCGGCCGCCGCAGCTCCGGCGCCAGCCCGCGGGCCGCTCAGGATGGCCCCTGGACGTCGAAGCCGCGGGCGCGCAGCAACGCCGGCAGGCCATCGGGCCCGATCATGTGGCCGATGCCGACCACCACGACGATCCGTCCCGGCGAATGCAGGCGGTCGGCGAGCCTGTCGGCCCAGCGCCGGTTCCGCTTGACGATCAGCCGCTGATAGAGGCCGGGCGAGACGCGTTCGAGCGGATCGTTGGCGTCGCGCTTCAGGCCCGCCAGGTCGGCGTCCATCCACTCCTCGACGACCCGCTGGTAGGAAGTCGGGTCGTTCACGATTTCGGCGACCGTCCAGTTGAGCGAGGCGACCTGGTCCTTCACCGACGCGCCGGCGAGGAACTCGATCTGCTGCGATGGCGTCTCGAAGCTGCGGCGTTTGACGGCGGGCGGAGCCTGCAACTGGATCTCGTCCTCGACCCCGCTGGACGCATCGGCGCCGCTCCTGGCGTCCTCCGCCACCGACAGCGTGAGCTCCGCCATCCAGGGCTGCATGCGGTCAATCGCCTCGGGGGCGCAGTGCAGGCGCGTCGCCGCCTGCACCAGGCGCAGGGTCTCGTCGGCGCTCAGCAGGGCGGTGAGGCGCCGGTCCTTCGGCAGCGCGCCGCGCGCCAGCGACGCGGCCCCCGCCTCGTTGGCGGCCTTGGGGGTGATCGGCAGCTCGAACCAGACCTCGTCGGCGCTCGCCAGCGCATCGTCGAGCGCGGCCGGACGCCAGTCGAGCCCGGACGGCAGCAGGTGGACCGAGCCGAACAGGGTCAGCGTCGCGCCCTGCGGCGTATGGACGGTCCAGACCGGCGGCTTCGCCTCCGCGAGCGTCGGCGCGAGCGCCAGCAGCGCCGCGGCGGCAAGCGCGCGCAGGCCTGCGGCGAGGCGGCGCGGTTGGCTCGGGCGCCCGGTCATGTCTGGCAACGGTTGCATGCGAAGCTGGAGCGGCCGGCCTGCACGATCCGCGCGATGCGCCCTCGGCAGCCAGGCTTCAGGCAGGGCTCGCCCTCGCGCCCGTAGACCTGGAAGCGGTGCTGGAAATAGCCGAGCGAGCCGTCGGCGGCGGCGTAGTCGCGCAAGGTCGACCCGCCCGCCTCGATGGCCTCGCCCAGCACCGCCCGGATCGCCCCGGCCAGCGCCTTCAGCTTGCGCGGCGGCACGGTCCCGGCGGCGCGCGCCGGCGCGATCCCGGCGCGGTGCAGCGCCTCGCAGACATAGATGTTGCCGAGCCCGGCGACGATGCGCTGGTCGAGCAGCAGGGTCTTGATCGGCGCCTTGCGGCCGGCCGCGGCGCGGGCGAGCAGCGCGGCGTCGAAGCCGCAGCCCATCGGCTCGGGCCCGAGGCCCTTGAACCAGGGATGCTCGGCGAGGGTCCCGGTGGCGATGAGGTCCATGTAGCCGAACCGCCGCGGGTCGTAGAAGGTGACCACCGCCCCGGCCTCGGTCTTGAAGACGACGTGCGCGTGCTTCGGATCGGGCGGCTGGGCGAGCGCGAAGTCGCCAGGCCGGGTCCGCACGGCGGCCGCCGCGATCTCGAAGCGGCCGCTCATGCCGAGGTGCATGACCAGCGTCTCGTCGCGGTCGAGCGGCGCCAGCAGGTACTTCGCGCGGCGTTCCAGCCGCTCGATGCGCGCGCCGGTCAGCCGCTGCACGAAGCCCTCCGGCAGCGGGAAGCGCAGGTCGGGGCGGCGCGCCTCCACCCTGGCGAGCCGCGCGCCCGCCAGCACGGGCTCGAGGCCCCGCCGCACCGTCTCGACTTCGGGAAGCTCCGGCATCGCCCCCTTGCATAGAGTGCTGCGCGGCCGGCGCAAAATCGGTCGCTGTCAGCGGCGAATTTGCGCCGGAGCGTTCGTTCCCACGCCCTCCGAGGTCGGAGCGGCGACGCCGGCGCGTTGGCGCTCGGTGGGGTTTGCCCTTAAAGACGGCGCCGATGAGCGCCAGCTTCGGTTACCGCGACGTCGACTCGACCGAGAAGGCCCGCCTGGTGCGCGGCGTCTTCGATCGCGTCGCCGGCCGCTACGACTTGATGAACGACCTGATGAGCCTCGGCGCGCACCGGCTCTGGAAGGACGCCGCGGCCGCCCGCCTCAACCCCCAGCCCGGCGAGCTGGTCGTCGATTGCGCCGGCGGGACCGGCGACCTGGCGCGGCGCTTCGCCGCCCTGGCGCGGCGGGCGCGGGCGCGCCGCGGCGGCGAGGCCGCCCGCATCGTCGTCGTCGACGTCAACGCCGAGATGGTGGGGGCGGGCCGCACGCGCGGCGGCGAGCCCGAGATCGCCTGGGCCGTGGGCGACGCCGAGCGGCTGCCGCTGGCCGACGGGTCGGCCGACGCCTATGCGATCGGCTTCGGGCTCCGCAACGTCACCGACATCCCAGCCGCGCTCGCGGAGGCGCGGCGGGTGCTGAGGCCCGGCGGCCGCTTCCTGTGCCTCGAGTTCTCGAAGCTGACCGCCGCGGCGCTGCGGCCGCTCTACGACGCCTATTCGTTCGCGGTGATCCCGCGCATCGGCGGGCAGGTGGCTGGCGACGCCGACGCCTACCGCTATCTGGTGGAGAGCATCCGCCGCTTTCCGGATCAGAAGACGCTGGCGGGGCTGATGGCGGTCGCCGGCTTCGCGCGCGTGTCGGTGACCAACTTCACCGGCGGCGTCGCGGCCCTGCACCAGGGCTGGGCTGTCTAGGCGCGGCATGTCGCGCCTGGCCTCCTATGCGCGGCTGATCGGCGTGGCGGTGGTGCTGATCCGGGCCGACGCGCTGTTGCCGCGCGAGCTCGACCCGCTGCTGCCGCCGGCCATGCGGGCCGTCGCCAGGCTGCTGCGCCTCTTCTCGGGACGCCAGGCGCGCGAGGGCCGGCCGGGCGAGCGGCTGGCCGCGGCGCTCGAGCGGCTGGGGCCGGTAGCGATCAAGCTCGGGCAGCTGCTCTCGACCCGCGCGGACATCTTCGGGGGCGACTTCGCCGAGGACCTGTCGCGGTTGAAGGACCGCCTCCCGCCTTTCCCGGCTGACGAGGCCAAGGCGGAGATCGCCGCCGCGCTCGGCGCGCCGTTCGAGACGCTGTTCACCGCCTTCGAGGACGCCGCGGCGGGCGCCTCGCTCGCCCAGGCGCACCGTGCGACCCACGCCAGCGGCAAGGACGTCGCCGTCAAGGTGCTGCGGCCCGGGATCGAGGGAAGGGTGGCGGCGGACGTGGCGGCGCTGCGCGAAGGCGCGCGGCTGGCCGAGGCCTGGGCGCCTGCCTCGCGGCGGCTGGCGCCGCGCGCCTTCGCCGAGACGGTGATCCGGGCGCTGGAGCTGGAGCTCGACCTGCGCTTCGAGGCCGCCGGCGCCGACGAGCTGCGCGCCGTCATGGCGCACGACGGCTACATGCGCGCGCCGGCGGTCTGCTGGGAGGGCGTGGCCAAGCGCGTGCTGACGCTGGAGTGGGCGCCCGGCGCGCCGCTGTCGGACCCGGCGGCGCTGACCACGCCCGAGCTCGATCGGCCGACGCTCGCCAACAACCTGGTCCGCGCCTTCCTCGCCCAGGCGCTCGACCACGGGGTGTTCCACGCCGACCTGCACGAGGGCAACCTCTTCGTCGCGCCGCCCGCCCGGCTGACGGCGGTCGACTTCGGCATCGTCGGCCGGCTCGGCCCCGGCGAGCGGCGCTACCTCGCCGAGATCCTCTGGGGGTTCCTGCGGCGCGACTACGCCCGTGTGGCGCGCGTCCACTTCGAGGCGGGCTACGTGCCCGCCCACCACGACGAGGCGGCGTTCGCGCAGGCGCTGAGGGCGGTCGGCGAGCCGGTGTTCGGCCTGAAGGCGAGCGACGTCTCGATGGGCCGGCTGATCGCCCAGCTGTTCGAGATCACCGCCCTCTTCGACATGCGGCTTCGGCCCGAGCTGGTGCTGCTGCAGAAGACCATGGTCACCGTCGAGGGCGTCGCGCGCCGCATCCATCCGGAGCACGACCTGTGGGCCGCGGCCGAGCCGGTGGTGGCGCGCTGGATCGCCCGCGAGCTCTCGCCCGCCGCCCGCCTGCGCGAGCTCGCGCGCGACGCCCGCGCGGCGGTCGGCGCGCTGGCGCGGCTCGCCGAGCCCGAAGGCGGCTCCGAGCTCAGCCAGCCCGCGCCCGCCGAGTCGTCGCCGACCCAGGCCGCCGCGGTCGCGCGCACGGCGGACCACCCGGCCATCTGGTTCTTCGCCGGCGCGGCGGTCAGCGCGCTGGCGTTCGTGCTCGCCGTGACGTTCCGGCTGCTGGGCGCGCGCTAGCGGCCGTCTCGTAGGGGCGGCCGAACGGCGCGCCTCAGCTCTCCGAGTCGTCGCCGCTCTTGGCGCTGCGGGCCTGCTCGCGGGCGACCTGCTGGTCCCAGTAGCGGGCGCCGTCGCGCGGCTTGAACATCGTCCTCGGCGCGCCGGCGCTGGTGACCACCGCGAAGGTGTTGCTCTTGCCGTCGTAAAGCAGCGCATCGCCGTTGCTGCGGGCGAT